>OJJZ01000252.1_pt1 | contig 14872 bp, 11 predicted proteins | sample 1596481 | NCBI WGS metagenome assembly OJJZ01 (sample SAMEA4350110, study PRJEB24818) | metagenome | biome: human; feature: gut; material: faeces | place: Denmark | collected 2013-09 | reverse complement strand
AGTATAATCAGTATGGGAATACAGATCGCCACAAAGCGAACCGTATTACCTGCTGCCTGCTTGAAGGCGGGATTGGTAAATATCGTTATGTAATTATTAAAACCAACCCATTTACCATTGATCGCCTCCGAAAATGACCTTCGTATTACATCCAGAAACGGAATTAATACAAATATACTAACGCCGATAAAACTGGGAAGGATAAAGAGCAAGCCCGACCATTCATATCTTGTTTTTTTTCTTATTTTATTTCTGTCTTTGATCTTCCTATTTATTCTCATATGACGCTCCTGCCGATGTTTCCCTTCTATCGAACTATTTAACCTGTTATTCTGCCAAGTACAGATTGATCTTCTGCATTACATTTTTGACTGCCTCATCACTGGTGATGCTGCCCTTCACAAACTGTTCTGCCTGCTCTTTGATGCTTTCTTTGATTACATCATCTACTACCGCCGGTGTGGTCAGAGACTCCACCATATCATTCAGTTCCTTCCGATCAGATTCAGACAGCTGTTCCACCTTAAACTCTTTGTTTTCACCGCTGGCAGTCAGATATGGTACTGTTTCTAACAAACCCTCACTTCCGGTTTTAATTCCTTCATCAAATGCTGCTTTATTCACGGGTAACCCGCCGCCCTGATTAATATTCTGAGCCTCTTTGGAAAGTAAAAACTCCACAAACGTACCTGCTGTTTTTATATCAGCACTTTTACTGCTGATTCCAATTGTCGCCATTGGTACAAATGCATTGTCCGTCTGGCCGTTTAATAGCTTCACAGCCCCGTCGCCCATTGCCTGATTGGCTGATACTACCTGGACATACTGGTTAAAATCGGATAGCAGCCCAACATTTAATAAGTTCTCTTCTCCAACTAATTTTCCAATACCTCCATTGATGCTATAGAAGGAAGACTTACCATCTTCCCCCACAACCATCGCATTTTCTTCTGCATCCGTATGTGTGTCACTGTCATAGATTTGTTTTAGCTGTGTATAGAAGTCTTTTAATGCATCCTCGTTTAAGGTGCCGTCCTCTTTTAACCATGCCGGTGAATTGCTGGCATACAGTTTTTCAACTAAATCTCCTGGTTCAGCATTACCCAGCATTCCTTTATCCGGATTTTCTTTTTTCAATTTCCCGATCTGCTCTACCATAGAAGATAAATCATTGATATCCTCAATATCTCCTTTTCTGCCCTGAAGCAGCGGCATCTTAAACCTGGTAGGAATTGCCTGGATCTTATCCTCTTCTGCATAAGTATTTTTAATGCTTTGCACCAATCCCTCAGCATTTTCGACTTTATTTGTTATCTCTGTCAGGTCCGTCAGCAGTCCTTTTTCCAGATAGGACTGCAACGGCATTCCATCCAGTACTAAAATATCCGGTCCTTTTCCAGACATAATGTTTGTATTTAATGTACGAAGTGCATCCGAGACAGTAACAGCATCATTACCAGCTGTCCCCACTTCCATGGTAACAAAGATATCCGGGTTCTCTTTCTGAAAAAATGCAATTGCCTGACGAATTTGGGCATTGTCTTCCAGACTGTACACTTTGACCTCTTTGCTGGGTGTGGAGGGTGTGTCTTTGGAGTAAGTATAATGAAAGAGTTTGTAGGTGTCGTACCCTTCTGCTCCCGCAGCCAAAGACGATCCGTCCTGCAATGCCGCCAGTGAGATAAATGAAAATTGCGGATTTCCCATGGATGTCAGAGCGCCGTTGATTACCTGTTCAACCAGATTTCCGCCGATTGTATGGCTATATAAACCACCATTTGTACAAAAGAATACGGATTTATCATCTGTCCCTTTTGTAAACTTAAAAGCCTCACCTGCACCGCCTAACATCTTCATGAGATCTGTTTCGTCTTTCCCTTTTAACAACTGCTCATCAAGGGCTGCGTCTTTTTCCATTTGCTTACCGGTATCCAGATTATATAACTGTACTTCTGTATCGGTCACCACAATCAGGATCTTCCCCACCGCTTCAAAAGAAATTACATATCCATCCTTTACCACACTGCTGAAACTCTTTGTTATTTCACCGGTATTTGGATCTATCACATGGATATTATTTTCAAAGTCCAAACCAAGCAAACTGCCATCATCTGTATAGGAAAATTTAGAAACTGCATTTTCAAATGACATGTATCCATCTGCGGCTGACTCCCCGTTTGCACCTGATTCTCCATTTGCGGATGATTCACCATCTGCACCTGATTCTCCAACTGATGCTGACTCCCCTGTTCTTACATTCTGTCCACTTAATTTAGGTAGTTCTAATTTTAGTTCAGCTGCTGTTCCATTCTGATCCGTAATCCAATAATCAGTGGATGCTTCTCTCGTATCTGAACTTGACATAACAGTGATCACCATTTCACCCGATGAAGAAACTGCGGAAGCTATTATCTGAGACTGTTTTTTTTCCACTTCTTCCGGCAGGCTGCTTACTTTTGTCCAGGTACTTCCTCCATCCTTTGAATCCCAGATAACAGATTTATTCTGATCGTCTGCAGCCAGCATTCTAACTCCGCCGTCTGCCAATGTATTCATATTAATAATTTTACTCATTCCCTCCGGAAGTTTCATCTCCTCCTCCAGAAATCTGCCCATTGCAGAAGTATTTGTACTTTTGGCACCCTCTCCGGAAGATTCACCTTTTCCGCCTGCGCACCCGGTAAGTATACTTATGGATATCACGGACGCCAGGGACATCACCAGTACTTTTTTTAAGATTGGTCTCATATTTCCTCCTGCTAGTGCTCTATCCGGTTAGAATCCAAACTGACAATGCTGAATATTTTGTCAGCCTGCAAGGCGGAGGATGGAAACGGAGTGGTTCCTCCGCTGACTGACGACAACGCGGCAGATGGCAAAATAGGCAGTGTTGTCAGTTTGGATTCTAGCCGGATAGAGCACTAGATACGTGTTTTGAAATTCATTCCTGCCATCTCTATCATTTCCCTTTTTCTTGATTTCCTGTTCATCATAGCACCTCTTTCTCTAAGTTATCTCTAAAATTTATAGATTTATAAGAAAAATATATCTTTCACAATTACTTCACAATTTATGGTCTGTCCAGGGGATTTTTTATGCTATAATAAAAAAGAATAAAACGAGTAAAGCAGTAAAGGAGCTATCATGAGAATTTTAATTGTAGAAGATGATGTTAAATTATGTGAGTCTCTAAAGGTTCAGCTGGAGCAGGAGAATATCAGCGTTGATCTCTGCCATAATGGTGAAGACGGGTTACATCTTATTCGTGATAAGGCCCATGATATTATCCTTCTGGACCGCATGATGCCGCTGATGGACGGTTTGGAGGTATTGCGTTTAATGCGTGGGGAACATATATCCACGCCGGTAATCCTGGTAACAGCACTTGGTGAATTGGATGATAAAATAGAAGGGCTAGATTGCGGAGCCGATGATTATATTGTAAAACCATTTGCCTTTGGAGAACTTATGGCGAGAATCCGCTGCATTGTACGGCGGCCTCAAAAATGGGAAAGCAGTGATCTATTGAATTTTGGGGATATTTCTTACGATGCCTCATTGAAAAAGCTGGTAAAAACCGATTCTTCCTGTTCCCTCTCCAAACGAGAAGGGGATCTGCTGGAATTATTTCTTCGTAATCCGGGACAGACGCTCCCAAGGCTTACCATTTTGACAAAGGTCTGGGGACCGGACGCAGATGTGGAAGAGGGAAACCTGGATAACTACATACATTTTTTAAGAAGGCGACTAAAAGGAGTTGGAAGCAGCCTGAAGCTGAAAACAGTCCGTGGCGTAGGTTATTGCCTGGAGGAAACACATGTTTAAAAAATTACACCTGCAGCTGACTTTTTTTTGCACTCTGATAACAGGTTTAATTCTGGTAACTATGACCACCCTTTGCCTTTATATAGTAGAAAGCGGAATGAATGACCGGAGTTATACCTCTTTTCAGGATAATCTGAATACGATGCTGGCACACTTTGAAAGCCAGTCTACCATCTCACATCAGTGGATCCTTCAGATGGAAGCAAATTATCACATTAAATTAAATATTCTGGATAATGATACGCCCCTCTTCTCTCAGCAGCTAAATAATGATGAGGAGATATCCCGGATTTTTGATGAGGCAGCAGAAAAAGCCAGGTCAGATTATGATTTTAATGATGCCGGAATCAGTCCAGCAAATATTCTCTCCCGTCATATAGAGTTTAAGATGAAAGGCAGTAACGGGCAGAAGTATTATGCCTCCGTTGCTTTAATTCCAAAAGATAACGGTTATCTGAATGTTACGGTTTTATATCCATTGGACAGCCTGGAACACGATATTATGGTACAAAGAGCACTCTTTCTACTGCTGGATCTGCTTGCCATAGGTCTTCTCACTATATTTTCCTGGCATTTCACCAAGCGAATGATCCAGCCGATTAAGGAAAGCCGGGAACGCCAGGTGCAGTTTATTGCCGCTGCCTCCCACGAACTCCGCTCCCCCTTAACTGTAATATTAACCAGTCTATCAGCCATGAAAGTAGCGGATAAACAGCAGTCAGAACAGTTTGCGGATTCCATCCAGTCGGAAGGTCAGAGAATGTCACGCCTGATTGATGACATGCTGACGCTGGCAAATGCCGATAACAGAACCTGGAGTATCCATTCCTCTGATATTGAACTGGATACATTGCTTTTGCAAACTTATGAAAAATATGAACGAATTGCCAAAGATAAAGGTCTCACCCTGGATGTGGACCTGCCGGAAGATATTCCGCCCACATATCCCTGTGACGGGGAACGGATTGCCCAGGTACTTTCCATACTAATTGACAATGCCATGAGTTATACGCCAAAAGGCGGAAAGATCAAGCTTGGACTAAAGATGGAATCCTCCCGCATTCAGCTCTATGTTGCCGACAACGGACCAGGGGTTCCCGATGAATCCAAAAAGTCTATATTCGACCGGTTCTACCGGGTTGATAAGGCTCATAAGGACAAGGCTCATTTTGGACTGGGTCTCTGTATTGCAAAAGAAATTGTAAAATTACACAAAGGAAAAATAGCGGTGGAAGATACACCGGGAGGCGGAGCAACCTTCATTGTAACTCTGCCGCAGACTTAATTAAATTTAGAATCATCATCACTTATATGCAGAAGAAGATAAGGACCCCACTTCATATCCTTATCTTCTTCTGTCTGTTATTATAAATCAAAGTATTTTTGGAATTCCGCCGGATGGGGAACCTGGCTGATGTCCTTGCTTTCCGCTCTTTTGCGTTGAATCCAGATCTCAATCAGGCGCTCCGGAAATACCCCCGATTTAGTCAGGTATTCATGATCCTTTTCCAGTGCATCAAGCGCTTCATCCAGATTCTTAGGCAGGGACTGAATTTTTGCCTGCTGCTCCTGATCCAGGTCGTAGAGATTAAAATCATAGGGGCCCCAGCCATTTTCCCCTGGATCAATCTGATTCTGTACGCCATCCAGTCCGGCCATTAAAATGGCAGCATATGCATAATACGGATTCGCCGTAGCATCCGGACAGCGAAGTTCAAAACGCTTTGTCTCCGGTGACTTTGCATATGCCGGAATACGAACAACCGCACTTCTGTTGGACGTGGCATAACCGATTGTAACGGGTGCCTCATATCCGGGCACCAGGCGTTTAAAAGAGTTGGTAGATGGATTCGTCCAGGCACAAAGAGATGCTGCATGTTTTAACAACCCGCCTATAAAATAATGAGCCGTTTTACTGAGACCGGAATATCCTTCTTCATCATAGAATACCGGTGCGCCATCTTTTTGCAGCAGCATATGTACATGCATACCATTCCCGGCTTCCTGGTATACGGGCTTTGGCATAAAGGTTACCGTTTTTCCTTCTGAAACAGCTGCATTCTTAACCACATATTTCGTAATCATGGTTTTGTCCGCCATATCCACCATTTCTCCCAGTTCCACTTCTATTTCCATCTGTCCGGAACCGCCAACCTCATGATGGTGGTACTTTACTTTAACTCCCCAGTCTTCCAGTATCATGCACATTTTGCTTCGCAGATTATAATTGATATCGTTGGGCGCTGCAATATGATAGCCACCCTTTCCCGGTACCTGATAACCATTGTTAAATCCATCATCAATGCCGGTATTCCACTGCGCCTGTCTGGTATCCACCGCATAGAAGGATTCCTCTGGAGATACGGCAAACCGCACATCATCAAAAATATGGAATTCAAATTCCGGACCGATGATCATCTTATCCGCTATCCCTGTCTGCTTCATATACTCAGCCGCACGAAGGCTGACATTGCGGGGATATTGATCAAATGGTGTATTTTCCTCTTTGCCGATTACACATACATCACCTGTCATTGATAATGTAGGAATTGCAACAAATGGATCCACTACCGCAGTTTCCGGATCGGGAATGAAAACCATATCACTTTTTTCAATAGGCGCATACCCATAATTAGACCCGTCAAATCCAATTCCATATTCAAAAATATTTTCGTCAAACCTTTCTGCCGGAATCGTAATATGGCGCCATCTGCCATCCAGATCTGTCATTTTAAAATCAATCATTCTGATTCCATGATCTGCACATAACTGCTTTACCTTTTCACTTTTACCCATACTGTCCTCCAATATACTTTTATAGCAAAACCCATATTTCAATTTTAGCATAGGATTTATGATAATTCTATAGGGAAATACACTTATTGCCCAGCATCACCGCAGTCCCGGCAGAGACTGAACATATATTTAATTACCCTTCTATATAAGATGTCGGTAAGGTCATCTCTGTTTTTTATACTTTGCTCCACTTCCTCATAATTTCTTTCCACCAGTATTTCATTCATGGTTATCCCCAAAAGTATACTCAGAGCTAATAAATTATCCACATTGGGCAGTGCCAGTCCACAAAACCAGCGGTATATGGTCTGCGGGCAGGCAAATCCCATATATTCCTGTAATTCCTTTACGGATATATTTTTTCCTTCGCATAAACATTTTATATTCTCCCCTGTCTTCGGCATGTCTATAACCGGATATATTACCACTTTATCCCCCTTTCTTTCATTTATGCTGAGACATTACTCATAATAATGATTCAGCAGTTCCTCATTGGATATCAAAGCATAATAAATTTGATAACTCTCATCATTAACCGCTTTTACCCTAAAAAAAGGATAGTATTTCTTCATATACTCATCATCCAGTATGTGATTGAAAATCTGGTTCCAGCATCTTTTACTCAATAAGAACTGCTCATTATTCGATATTAACATCCTGCACCTTTCCCTTACATTCAGAGGTAAAAACCTTTTGTCATATTCTTCATTACTGACTTTTTTCATAAACTCTATCAGCTTTTTCACGCACTTCTCCAGCTGGGGTTCCAGAGTATCTCCTTCTTCATACTGCATAAGATCATCAAAGTCCGCAATATGGTAAATCTCTTTTTCCTTTTCTTCCTCTTCCAGCATTTTCCCCATCTTAAGCATGATTTCATCATTGTCGTAAAACAAGCTCTGAAAACTTTCCTGTTCTTCTTCATTTTCTTTTCGAAACTGCTCCACAATCTTCTGCACATCACATTCCTCTTTAAAGTTTTTTTCAAGGACGGACATCATATCGTCATAAGAGAGATATGCGCTGACGTTTTCATTAACCGCACCGGACATTAAAGCAAATACCTTGGACATCTGGTCTTTAATCGTCTCAATTTCTTCACTGTCAGGCCGGTCCTGTATATGTTCCGTATAGTCGTATGTATTCTTCTCCTTCATATATAACTTTGACTTCACAACACGCCGGATAATGCTTTCAGCCGTTAGTACTTTTCTCCACTTATGCTTTTCTTTAACCAGCATACAGAATGTCTCCAGATCAAATCCCAGCGCAAAATATCTTTTCATTTCATGGATAAAGCCTACCTGATCCGGTGTAAACCCGCCAAAAGCTTTCTGAAAGTATGCCTTGATTGTATCCCAGTCAAAATGTTCCCGGATAAAATCCCCCATCTTTTCATCCTTCTTTTCCATAGTGAGGGATAGAAAAGCTTCTAATCGTTCCTCATCATCCAGGTTCATTTTTAGAACCCGCTTATAGAGCTGAATCATACAGGCTCTGTCTGTTAATTCTATGGGTATCTCCAGATACTGGTTGGCCCAGCGGATGGCACGCTTACATTGTCCCAGGGATATATCGCCGTATACAACAGCCGCCCCGGGAAGCCTTGCTTCTACCAGACAGCCCACAGCTAATAAATACAGGTGATATGGCTCCCCCTGTGTTTTTCCGCCCCATAGTTTTTTAATATCCGGAATTCGATTGTCATCGTCTTCAATGCATCCTTTTGCAGATAATACTGACCAGAACACATCCTGATCCAACTGATACCGGAAACCTTCCCCGTAATACTTCAGCTCTCCCGGAAAATGAAAGGACTCGCCCCGCTTTTTGCTCACCAGGTCACCACTGGTATACCATCCCGAATGTCCATATTGATTGGTAATCTCCCTCGTTTTCACATAAAACGAAAATACCTGTCCGTATTTTTTGGCAGTTACACGTTTTAAAAAAGGATAGTTCCGAATCAGAACCAGACTTTCTTTATATACTTTTTCCCATTCCTCTTTTGCAATTTTTTCCGGAACTACGTCCAGTGAAATATGAATCCCCATAGTTTACCTCCTCATTTATGCGTATAATAGTTTTCTATTTCATCATAGACGATTAGAAAGAAGAAGTCATTGAATTACAAATTCAAAAAAATGGGGAAAATAGTGTTTTTTCATTTTATATGTGATGTTATTTGAATTTAAATATTATTTTATTCATCTTTTGAGATCTTTTTTATAGAATACTATAAAAAGGGGAATATTGCAAATTGAAAAGAAACATAAGCAAAAAAATCAGAGAAAGGCAGTCGATTGCCTTTCTCTGATTTAATCCCCCTTATATCTGCTCCAAAACTTCTCGTCGGGATTTTTAATTATAATTTTTCCATTTATATTACTTGCAACCATGATACTGCATGTTTGGTCTTCATTGCCTATTACAAAGGGGAATTCTTCCATATTAGTAGCTGCTCCAATATTACCGTCCCTGTCCATTGCAATTACGGACATACTTCCTATTTTCTCTCTAAGTTTTCCCATAATATCAATATGATATTTTAGTGCATGCTCACATGCATCCTGTACATTTGATCCTGCCCCCATGCGTGCAACAATTGAATAGGAAAGACAGCCCTTCATAATTTCTTCTCCAACACCGGTAGCTGCTGCACTTCCAATTGCAGAGTTTGCATAAAATCCCGAACCAATAATCGGACTGTCCCCAACCCTTCCCGGATGTTTTAAAAACAAGCCGGATGTGGATACTCCGCATGCCATGGATCCCCATTGATTTCTCCCGATTACACATACCGTATCGTGTCCGTCGTAGGCTTCCATATCATCCCAAAGATTGCTTTCAAGAGAACTTTCATACCTGAGCTTTGCTTTAGGTGTCAATAAATTCTGCTTTTCCACTCCCTGGGATAATGCATATTCTTCTGCCCCTTTTCCGGCAAGAAAACAATTTCTGTTGTTTCGGCTTAAGGAAAATGCCAGTTCAATTGGGTTTTTTATCCCCTGAACAGCCATTACCCCTCCGGCTGCCAGTGTATCTCCGTCCATAAAAGCAGCATCCAACTCCACATATCCGTCCCTGTTCGGCAGTCCTCCGTAACCTACCGATACGTAATTTTCATTGTTCTCCACCATTTTGACTGCTTCTACTATAGCACGATGAAGGTTTCCATTGCCATTCAGAATCCGCATTCCTTCCTGAATTCCTTCCAATGCCATTTTCCAAGTTGCAACCATATATCCTTTCATATAGGAACCTCCCATTTAAAGTTAACTATAAATTCAAAACTCATCGCTCTCCTTTAAAAGTGAACCCGCTGCTTCGTCAATGATAAAAATAAAATTTCTATGTTCCTTAAGGATGGAAGCCGGAACATCTTCCCTCACTTCACCCTCCACCACTTTCTTTACTGCTTCCGCTTTATTTGCACCGGATGCTGCAAGTATTACACACTCTGCAGCCATTATCTCCTGAAAACCCATTGTATACATCTGAGACGGAACTTCATTATCCTTTAATTGAAACAGCTTCTTTGTTGCTTCCTTAGTAGATATACAACTGTCCGCTACAAACAGCTTAGAATCAAAAGGCGTACCCGGCTCATTTGCTCCAATATGCCCATTTGTTCCCAGCCCCAGCAGCTGTATATCCCTCTTGTACATCTGCAATATTAACTCATATCGCTTTAATTCCTCATCCTGGTCGGGTGCCTGAGCATCCAGTCCAAAAATATTTTGGGGTTGCATATGAATCCTGTTATATAAATAGGTATGCATGAAGGAATAAACGCTATAGGGCATGTCTCGTTCCCCAACATACTCATCCAGATTCAGAAAAGTACAATTACTTATATCCAGTCCGGCATTAATCATTTCTGCAAATCCGGTCAAAAATTTCTTTGTTGTAGCCCCTGTTGTAAAAGACAGAACAGAATCTCTTTTCCTAGAAATCTGGTTTGAAAAATACTGTAATAGCATATCTGTCATTTCATTATAATCTTTTACTTTAAGTAATTTCATTTTTCTCCTTCACCTGCCTATGTTTGATAATTGCTTTATTATAAACACCTGTCCTACTTTACAAAAATTTTATTTGTATCCAGCATAAAAGGGAAAAATACGCCATTTAAATTACTCAAAGGCAAAATTTCATCTTTAATCCTGATATTTAATACTTCCCTAAAAAAGATTTGCCTGCCTATAATCCTGTTATATACTTCAGGATACTTATTTTGCAGCTCTTTTCGCAACTCCTCATCTGCCACAACCAGCCCGTCTTCACATATTGCAGCCATTACCGGACTTGCAGATGATGCAATGATATCCGATTGCAGATGGGCACCACTAATTACGGGCTCTGTCGCACCCTTTCCCGTAGATGCATTTGACCATTCCTCTGTACCAATATAATGCCCGGGATTGAGAGATACCCCAAACTTCGGATCTCCAATCAGCTCCATAACACTGTCATATAGTTCCCCCGCCGTTACCCCTAACCCCAGTGTCTCATACCAGTTTGCCACCGCAAGAAAATATGGATAATAAAATGTTTCTAAATGCCCAGACAGCTTATCACTACACGTATCCTCCCCATATGCAGCAATAGAAGCCCTGGATACCAGATTACCTTTTATGCCATAGCACATGCCACATACCTCTCCCAGCTGCAAAACAGATTCTCCCGGTGAACGCAGACCGATTCTCACACTTGTACTGCCAAAATTACAAATTGGGTGCATACTTCTTGGGTCAAACCCAACTTTAGCTCCCATAGGAAGTTCGTACTCTTTCATACCGATTCTCAGATTTTTTATCATTCTCTGAATAACGCCGGTACATCTGTTTGCCTGGCTTTCTGCCCAGGCAATCTCTTCGGCGCAGTACAGCCTCATTCGTATGCCATCCGGTACCCGTATCAGTTCTTGTGTAAAATCGCATACATGATTGCAGACCTTTAATATACTTGTAAGAATCTTGGAAGGGATGTCACTGATACATCTGATATCGCTTTCATCTCCTGCTCTTTCTTCATATTTATAACCTGCAACTCCCGTTCTTTCGGAATCTCCAACAATGCGTTTCATAATCTCTTCCAGGGAACGTGATTGATCTCTTGGCTGACCCTGAAGACTAAAGTTCTGATATAGTACAGCATCCACGTGAAATGGAATATCCTCTATGTAACCCCATCCTTCATTCCCCACGATCAAAGTTACTTTTCCTTTTTCATCAATGACTGCTAAAGCTTCTTCGAAGCGAGGGTCAAATCCGCAAAAGTATTCAATATTTGCACTATGTTCACGGTCTCCATATAATATAACCTGGGAAATCTTATTTTCTGTCATGCGGCTTGTAAGTTTATCAATTCGCAGCTTATATACATCTGCACTTAATTTATTGACCGGAGCACAGTCTATTTCTTTTAAACAGGTTTGTTTTGCATCTATCGTTTTTATTTTCATGATCTAATACCATCTCTTTCTTCAGACATTGTAGTATCCCAGGTATTTACTTGTATTCTGAAACATTTCCCCAAACATTGTCTCAATATCCCGGATTGGTAATGAAATTAATGCATCATTGGCAAATGCTAAAAATGCAGGTTTTAATGAGTGGGAGATGCATGCATCAATCACCGCATTTTGCGCATAGATATGGGGTCTTGTCAACTCCAGAATATTTTTATCCATTTTCCCGGCAAAAACCGGCTTAACGCTATTGCAGGAAAACACTGCATTTGTTTCCACTACCACTCCTGAATCAATATTGCTGATTTGACCGTGATTAGGCATATTTACATTGGTGATAAAGGTATCCAACCCTAATATCGCTTTCATCTGCCGAACTCCTTCCTCACCTGATAAATTAATTTTTACCTTTTCTTCTCCCGCTGCCTGTTTTCTGCTCTTTTCTAATAATCCTGCCAGGTTTTCTTTTCTCCAGCTAACCGGAGTCAATGAAAACTTATAGCTTTGAACTACTTCGGGATTTTTCAAATACCATCCCGGACAAAATTCAGCCAGGTGTCGGTCTCCTGCTGCTGCTATTACACCAAACCTGCGAAATAAATCAAACTTCACACAATTAGCATTTGCAAAATAACTGTTCAGCCAGTTCTTTTTCCCGTCTAATTCCAAACCATCTTTGTAGGTCTCTGCTGCTTTCTCATACAACGGGAATAAATCCATCCCCTGATAGGCCGCTTCATTGATCCAGGTAAAATGATTTAATCCCATGACATTTACCTTAATCTCATTCCTAGATATGTTTTCCACACCAAATTCTTTTTCAGCCAGCCGAGCCAGCAGTTCCTGAGTTCCAAATACTTCATGGCAACAGCCAAACGCCTTGATTTCCGGAAAAACTTCATACAAGATCCGTACACATGCCCCCATTGGGTTGGTATAGTTAATTACCCATGCATCGGGAGCTGTCTCTTTAATTGCATTTGCTATCTCCACATACATAGGCAGCGTCCGCAAAGCTCTGAATATCCCTCCAGGACCTGTAGTATCTCCAACAGATTGATAAATTCCATATTTCTCTGGAAAATGTACATCAGACTCCATTTCATCAAAAGTTCCAGGCAATATAGAAATCACTACAAAATCTGCTTCCTTCAGAGATTCTTTTAGTGAAGTACATGCACGATACTTAAAGTTTTTACTTTTCCCCTCTTCCTGCAATGCGTTACCAATTAATACATTATTCTCTGCTGCTTCCTGATCTATATCATAAAGTGTTACCATGCCGCTCATCTGATCCTCTACGGCGAGATCACTCATCAGATTCCATGCCCATCCTCTGGATCCACCACCAATATATGTGATACGAACATCCTCGGCTTTTTTATCTTTAATATACATACGCTTCTCCATTCTGCCCTGTGGCGTAACTTAGTATTTTCCTTTTTCCCGAACTATTTCCAATGCCCTGAGATAGTTATCTGTCTTAGCTCCGTACTGAACTGAATTCGTAGATCCAAATATGTATCCGCCTCCTGACATTAATAATTCCAGATTTCTCTCCACCTCCTGCTTAACTTCCGGTAAAGATTTTTCCACCAGCGTTTCGCATTGCACACCTGTCCAAAATGTTAATTTGTCCCCATACTTCTTCTTTAATATTGCATTGCTCATACCGGCACTTTCCTGTACCGATTGATAACCCTTATATCCTGCATTCACAAAATCATCCATGATGTCCCATATATTTCCGCAACAGTGGTAAAAAGGTATCATACCTGCATGTTCAATATCCCTGTTTACCTGGTGGATAACCGGCATAAATACACTGCGAATACTTGCAGGACTGATAATGCACCCTGAGTTCATTCCAAAATCCTGCCCCTGCATCATAATATCTACACCTTTTTTGGCACAATAATCGATTATTTTCCGGTTATATGCCAAACATATCGGTCTCATTTTTTTAATTTCTTCCGGAGCGGTAAGCGTAAGCATTAAATCATGGTCATAGTCTCCATGAAAAGCATTAAATAAAGGATTATAGATATCAATACTCCTGCACAAGATTGTCTTTTCCTTTCCAAACCGCTCACAGCAATAATCAATCAATTCAAATTGGGAGTCATCTATCTCTTCAACTTCTTCTAATGCCCTTTCAATATCTTCTCTTTCAATCTCTTCTTTTCCTTCTTTTTTTGTGACACATGAAATAGAGTCATTGCTTGCAGCATATTTATATACATTACCTTTACTGTCCTGCCATGTTCCCGCACTTATCTCCCGGGGCCTGTCTGCAGTATGGTGTTTTTTAGAAGGAACCAGTTCCACTGTAACAATGTCTAGATCTAATGCCTCTATTAACGCAGCATAGTCCTCTTTCATACTGCCAACCACCTCATCCCGGCGATTGTCCCAAAGTGCCAGTGTAGTATCTTTTCGATTCCTCCAAAATGTATGTCTGCCTATGATATGGGTTACATGGTCATGGTCAATTCCCCATTCCCCAATGGGTACCCTATCCGGTTCTTCATGGTTTATTGTTTTATAAACACGTTCCTTAGATGTCATATTACGTCCTCCATTGATGGCGGTGTATGGGATAATATCCACTCATATGCCTGTCCCCCATGCCACTTATGTTCTCCCTGAAAGATATCATGATAAATATTTTCTTCTTTCCCAAACAGTCTCATAGCCGTTCGTATGGTTTCTACCTGAGGAAGAACATTTCCCAAACCAACCTTTCCATTTAGAAAATCCTCATCCCCGGTTTCTATT
>OJJZ01000246.1_pt1 | contig 15045 bp, 7 predicted proteins | sample 1596481 | NCBI WGS metagenome assembly OJJZ01 (sample SAMEA4350110, study PRJEB24818) | metagenome | biome: human; feature: gut; material: faeces | place: Denmark | collected 2013-09 | reverse complement strand
ACTTTGCACTGGCGCGGGCGATCAACTCCGCAAGTCAAAATGTGGGAACGCTGTGGCTGTTTTTTTCGGAGGACTTGTTTACAAATATTTTAAAAAATCCCATTTATCATGAAGAAGGCACAGATTATTACATCATCTCCCAGAACGGGCACATCGTCACCAGCAATTATGAGGAAGAGGCGGGGCTTATACGGAATGGGGAACTGTTCAAAAAGGCAATTGCCCAGCAAAACGGATCCTTTACTTATCAGGATCCGGATACCGGAAAAGAGAAGACAGTGGTTTGTTCTTCTTCCGGAGTAAATGACTGGGTACTTTTAACGGTAACGGATCAGAGTGTTATTTTTAAGGACGTAAACTATATTAAGTGGATGGCCGGAGTGATAGCATGCCTCTATGCGGTTTTCCTGTTTACTGCCTATTATATTTTATCCCACTATATTTTTAAACCAATGCAAAACTTAAGCACAGGTCTTCGCAGAGTGTCTGAACGGGATTTTCAGAGAATTGAGGAAACCGGAAGCGCAGATGAGATGGGAATGCTGACAGCTAATTTCAATTATATGGTAGATGAAATACAATGTCTGATCCGGGATATCAGGGAGGAAGAAAAGGCTAAAAATGAAGAAAAGATCAAAGTGCTTTCTATGCAGATCGGACCGCATTTTATATACAATACCCTGAATACCATTAAATGGATGGCAGCCGCCAATAAGCAGACCAACATTAAGAAGATGATCGAGTCTCTGATTAAGCTCATGGTCAGCGTGACCTATAATACCAATGAGGAAATTACACTGCAGCAGGAAGTCGAACTGCTGGGCTGCTATGTGTATATTCAGAAAATGAGATTCATGAATTTTGATTTTGAATATGATCTGCCGGAGGAACTGAAAGATTTAAAGATATTAAAACTGATATTGCAGCCTTTTGTGGAAAACTGCATTCAGTATGCATTTGGAGACAAGCCGGACGGAGGCAGGATCCATATGGAGTTTTACAAAGAAGATGCACTTTATGTAAGGATAACGGACAATGGGAAAGGCTTTGACACCAGTGTTCTGGCGGATTGTAAGTTGAAGGATACCTCAAAGGGGATGGATCACGTTGGCATTGTAAATGTAATGGAGCGGATCCGCTTAAACTACGGAGAGAGCTACCAGGTGTCCATTGTAAGTTGTGAAAACGAAGGTACAAAAGTTTTATTGCGGCTTCCGGTTATCTGCGGGGAGAAAGAGGGGGAGGAATAAATTTTGATTAGTATCGTAATTGTAGAAGATGAAATGCTGGTACGTTTAGGCATGAAAATGTGTCTGGATGAGTACTCGGCAGAAATGAAAGTGGCTGCGGCTTTTGGGTCCGGTGAAGATGCGGAACGATATTTTCGGCAAAATACGGCAGATGTGCTGATTACGGATATCCGGCTGACCGGTGAGACAGGGCTGGAGCTGATAAGGCATCTGAAATCCCAGATGTCTCATATGGCGGTGATTGTCCTGAGCTGCTATGAGGATTTTTCTTATGCCAGAAGTGCAATGGAACTGGGCGTGGATAAATACATACTGAAGCATGAACTATCCGAAGATGAGCTTCCCCAACTGGTCTCCCGGATTTACCAGAAAAAAATAAAAAAGGGTATGATTTCCACTGGCAGAAATGATAATCCGGCTTTTTTTGAAGAAGGAGAGGGAGATCAGCGTTACCGCATAGCGTATATAAATCTGAGAGGAACCGGTGAGCGGACCACAATCAGCGAAGAAAATACAGATTATGATTTTCTGGTTGAGATCCTTCAGGAGATTTTGAATATAAACCGCATGGGAGAGTGCTTTTTAAGGCACGGAAAAGAAGTATTCTGCATTCTGCGCTTTGATCAGGATGAGACCAGCGAACAGATCAACAAGAAAGTACTGGATTTTTATCAGAATGCCAGAAAGAATATTAAGAATTATTTTAATAAAAACCTGTATCTGTCCATTACGGATACATTTGACAGTCTGAGCGAAGTGAATAATTTTTATAAAGAGGCCAAAGAGGTCTGCAGTCTGTCTTTTTACTATGAAACTTCCAGACTGATAGAGCTTCACGATTCCATGCCCCTGAATACATCTCTGCCGGCACCTGTATTCGATAAGGAAGATGCATTTAGCGAGCACTGGATGGAGCAGGCATCTATGCAGATGGAACTGTTCTTAAAAGCCGGGAGGGAAGGAAACCGGCCCCCGGAAGAGATCAAGCTGCAGGTAGTGAAGTTTATTCATGATTTGGAAGACTATCTGGGGAAATATTACCAGACAGAATTGCAGAAACTGTTCCAGGGAGAAGAAGCGCCAAATTATATTTTGGTTAATAGTTTTGATTCCGGACAGGAACTGCTTCTATGGCTGTCGGATATTCGAAAACGTGTGCAGTCTTATCTGATGGATAAAGAGAGTATTTCTGAAAAAATGGAATTATATCTGGAAGAGAACTATGCCAAAGAACTGTCACTGAAGGAGGTTGCCGAAAATTTCCATATGAGTACGGCATACTTCTGCCAATATTTTAAGAAACATGCGGGTGATACTTTTGTTCATTACCTGAATTGCCTCCGGATTGAAAAAGCAAAACCGCTGCTGCTAAAGGGAGAAGCGTCTGTAGAGGAAATAGCAGAGAAAGTTGGGATTATGAACAGTAATTATTTTTTCCGGGTATTCAAACAGGTTACCGGAAAAACGGTTGGAGAATTCCGAAAAGGAGGGTTTCTGGATGCCGATATAAATATTGTGAACAAATCATAATATTGTGAACAGGCAGAGAGAAACCTGGAAAAGACAGAAAGATATTGAATAAATGAATGAATTTTCTTACTAGTGAAAATGAAGCCTTCTTGCTAGAATAAATACATCAAATGATATGGGAGGTATCAAGATGAAGAAGAAAATGATCAGTGCTTTATTGTGCGTAAGTATGGCAGCAGGTATTTTGTCAGGATGCGGTGGCGGAACGGCACCTGCAGAGACACAGGCAAAAGAGACAAAAGCTGCAGAGACCACCGAAGCGGCGGCTGAAACAGAGAAAGCAGAAGAAACACAGGCTAAGGCTTCTGAAACCACCGAAGCAGCCACAGATAAGGCTACAGAAAAGGCAGATACAGGTTCGGATGCAAATGCGGCAGATATTGGCGGAAAACTGGTAGTATGGGAGCATACGGCGCAGTTTGAGGCACCGCTGAAAGCCGTAATTGAAGGATTTAACAAGAAGTATCCAAATGTGGAGGTAGAGTACCAGATTAAGACTTCCGATCAGTATTATAATCTCCTTCAGACCGCTATGCAGGCTGGGGAAACACCGGATTTATTCTGGACAAACGGAACTGCAACCACGAATCTGGAGGCTTATGTAAAACAGGGACTGTTAATGGATCTCACCGATAAAGTGGATTTCTCTTTATACGACGGCACAAGTGCAATGAGCCTTGTTAAGGTAGACGATAAGGTCTACGCATCCCCTACAGCAGAAGTAGGCGGACGTGCTGTGTTCTACAACAAAGACATTTTTAAAGAATTGGGACTGGAAGTGCCAAAGACATTCAGTGAATTTGAAGCGGCTCTGGCTGCTGTCAATGATGCAGGCTATCTTCCGATTTCCTTTAGTGCATCCGATCCATGGGCAATCTTATTCCAGTTTGAACCGGTGCTGGCAGCGACGGCATTGGATTGGATTCAGGGATATGTGGATACCGGAGAAGCAAAGGTAAATGATCCAAAGGTAGTAGCAGCCTATAACAAGATGTTAGAATGGGCAGATAAAGGATACTATGGACCGGGATATACGGGCGTGGATGAATCCGGAGCATTGCTGGCATTCTCTAAAGGCGACGCAGCGATGTGTATCGAAGGTACCTGGAATATTCAGACCATTCAGGAAAATAATCCAGAGCTTAATTTTGGTGCATTCCAGCTGCCTACAGAAGATGGCACAAGACCGTTTGTAGGAACCAGCTCCGTTGGATTCTCTGTGAGCAAAGATACGGAAAACCCGGATGCAGCGCTTGCATTTGTAAACTATTTTGCCAGCCTGGAAGGACAGACAGCCTGGATAAAATCATTAGATTCCATTCCGTGTACCGATAAAATTGTATCGGAGAATGAAGTAATCAATGAAATTGCCCAGTTTGATATCCAGACAGAGAGTTACTATAATATTTTGGGCTATCTGGAAAAAGAAGGGGAAAGCCCCAGAAATGTATGGGAAGAGGATCAGACAAAGGTATTTACCAAAGGTATGACGGCACAGGAATTTACGGATGAACTTGCGGCACTGACCCGTTAAAACAGGATAGACGGATAGGAAAGGGGTGTTGTACCATCCAGTTGGGTGTTTGTACAACACCCCCTGATTTTACTATAAAGGGGGAACCTGCAATGAGAAAAAGAAAGGCATACATCGGTTTTATTGCACCGGGATTTTTGATTTATACCATATTTATGATTGTGCCGATTATATGCGCCGTATATTTTAGCTTCTTTGAATGGAGCGGCATTGGAGACATGAAATTTATCGGTCTGGACAATTTCAGGAAGCTGATGTTTGATCCCAGAATGTCAAAAATATTTTTTAATGCACTGGGGAATAACATCAAATATTTAGTCTGCGTACTGCTGGTCATTACGCCGCTTCAGATCTTTTTTGCCTACATGATCTATATTAAGATTAAGTGTCATAAATACATCCGCATGATGTTATTCTTACCCTATGTAATCAGTACGTCGATTGTAGGATTTTTTGCAATCATTATGCTTGATCCCAATATCGGAGTTCTGAATGATATCCTGGGAAGCCTGTTTGGCAACCAGGCAAAAAGCGCCTGGCTCGGAAATCCGGACCTGGTATTTAAAATATTTGTCATGGTGGTAATCTGGCAGTGTATCGGTTCCGGAATGATGATCTTTTATGCCGATATGCAGGAGATACCGGAAGAAGTAATTGAAGCCAGCATTATTGATGGGGCAAGCGGATGGAAGCGGTTCCGGTACGTAGTACTGCCATCACTGAGTGCATCTATGTCTACGAATATTACGCTCAGCGTGATCTATGCGCTGACGATGTTTGATATCCCTTATATTCTGGTTGGACCTCAGGGCGGGGTGAATAATAAGATTGATTTTGTCAATATGGTATTTTACCGTTACGCTTTTGGAGGCACTTATTTCGGGGAAACGTCTATCGGATTTGGCTCCAGTATCAGCGTTGCCATGTTTATTATAATCCTTACGTTTTCTCTGGTCACTACAAAATTATTGAAGCGTAAGAAGGATTAGGAGGGGATTGTAATGGGAATACGCAGAAAGAAATCAAACAGAAGAATCGAATCAAAACGGGCAGTAATCGGGAAGAATATCATCTCTGTCATCCTGGTAATCTATACCTTTTTATCCATCTTCCTCATCGGAAATACAGTTCTTTCATCCTTTAAAACGAAGCAGGATCTGATCAATAATACCATTGGTTTTCCGAAAGAATTTACCCTGGATAATTTTAAAATGGTTCTGGGAGAAGATGGTTTTTTTCGCTACTTTTTCAACAGTATTTTCCTGGTTGGAGTATCCTTACTGCTGCTGGTCATAGTGGCATCCATGGTTGCATACGGGCTTGCCCAGTATCGGTTTAAAAGCCGGAAATTCCTGCAGACTTACTTTTTGGTAGGGCTGATGTTTCCTATCCAGTTGGGAATTCTGCCGTTGTATATCATGCTTTCCAGGCTGCACCTGACCAATAACCTGCTGGGTCTGGCGCTGATTTATACGGCAAATATGTCGTTCCCGGTGTTTGTATTTACTAAGTTTTTCAATGAATTGCCGGAATCCCTGATTGAGTCTGCACGTATTGACGGTGCCGGAGAATTTCAGATCTTTAAAAGCATCATTACACCTATTTCAAAACCGGTCATCGCTACCGTAGGGCTTTTGAATTTCGTAACAATCTGGAATGATTTTTATCTTCCACTTGTATTCCTTACGAAGGCATCTGTGAGAACCCTTACCCTGGGTGTATATTCCTATACTGCCAACTTTCTTGCAAACTGGAATAAGGTTTTCGCAGCGGCAACCGTTGCGCTGATTCCTGTCATTATCATCTATTTTCTGTTCTCAGACCAGATTGTGGCAGGGCTTACCGGTGGGGCAGTGAAAGGCTAGGTGCGCCCAGAAAAGGGCGGATAGTTTAACGGGTGGGAATCCCGTACGGCAAGGTCTAGCAAACCACCGTTAGCGAGTCTTGGGTGCTGTCTGGTAACAGGCAGGACTAAGCGTAGACAGTCAGGAAACAGGGTTGCAATGCTATGGAGCTCCGAAATTTTACAAAGTCTCAAAGGCCGACGCATTCTAGCCACGCGGAAGGCAACATCACAGCAAGCGTTAAAGAAAGGCGAGTTTGTTGTGGCTTTGGCGGAGTCAGAGGGCCAATCATGTTTCACAATGACTATCCAGTCAACTGGGGAGAGCCTATGGTTTCTTGGAAGGATTTTTTTTTCAAGTATGACGTACAACTATAAAACGGAGGAAATCAAACGAACCATAGGCAGTCGGATTCAGGCGTAGTACCAAAGAAGCCAGTAATGACGGTGGAGGGAAGGCCTGAACATAATAACACTCTTTCTGAGGACACATTTACCGTACTCAGGGACGGAGGAATAGATGGAAACAAAATTAGAAAGAATAGCAGATAAATCGGCACATGAACGAAGACCGATATTTACATCACTGTATCACTTGCTGAATGAAGAATTATTGCTGGAATGCCATAAAGAATTGGATGGAAAGAAAGCAATCGGTATCGATGAGATGACCAAAGAGGAATACAGCTTGAATCTCCAGGAAAACATCAGAAATCTGGTGGTAAGTCTGAGGAATAAGGCGTATCAGCCAAAACCAACGCTAAGGGTGTATATACCAAAGGCAAATGGTAAGAAGCGGCCACTGGGAATCGCATCATATGAAGATAAGATCGTGCAGCTGGGATTAAAGAAGATATTGGAAGCGGTATACGAACCAAAGTTTCAAAACAACATGTATGGCTTCCGACCAAAGCGCAGCTGCCACATGGCGATCAAAGAAATGTGTATCAGCATTGTACGAAAGCGGATCAACTATGTAGTAGATGCAGATATCAAAGGCTTCTTTGACCATATGAGCCATGAGTGGACAATGAAGTTTGTAGAGTACTACATAAAAGACCCAAATATCCTGAGGCTGATAGAGAAATATCTAAAGGCCGGGGTGCTGGAGGATGGGAAGTATCAAACCAATGAAGTCGGCTCGATGCAAGGAAATATCATCAGTCCCATATTAGCAAACATCTACATGCACCATGTGCTGGTGCTGTGGTATAAAGCATACTTTGAAAAGCAAGGAACAGGAAACAGTTTTCTAGTAGTATACGCGGATGATTATCTGGCAGGCTTTGAGCACAAAAGAGAGGCAGAACGATACTACAGGGAAATGCAGATACGGTTAAGGAAATTCGGACTAGAGATTGAGACGAGTAAAAGCCGGCTTCTGGAGTTCGGGAGATATACGAAAGAAAGAAGGAAGCGAAAGGGGGAGGGGAAGCCTGAGACCTTTGACTTCTTAGGGTTTACATTTTACTGTGGAGAAAATCAAGCAGGGAAATTCTGTGTAAAGCCGAAGACGAATGGAAAACGAATGGCAGTGAAAATAAAAGAGATGAAGCAATGGCTAAAGAAAAATCGAACCACCGAGTTAAAGGTGCTGATGCCAATGCTTAATCGAAAGCTGATCGGGCACTATCGTTACTATGGAATGACATATAACGTGCAGTCACTGATCAAATATCACTATTATATAACCAGGCTGCTGTTCCGCTGGATGAATCGAAGAAGTCAGAAGAAAAGCTACAATTGGGAGGGGTTTAAACAGATGTTAGAATATTATCCACTTGCCTATCCCAAGAGATACTATAATCTCTATGAGTAGCTAGTAACTGTGAATGTTATTATGAAGAGCCGTATGCGGGAAAGCCGCACGTACGGTTCTGGAGAGGAATACACATTGCGAAATGTGTGTTTACTAAACGTGCGCCCAGAAAAGGGCGGATAGTTTAACGGGTGGGAATCCCGTACGGCAAGGTCTAGCAAACCACCGTTAGCGAGTCTTGGGTGCTGTCTGGTAACAGGCAGGACTAAGCGTAGACAGTCAGGAAACAGGGTTGCAATGCTATGGAGCTCCGAAATTTTACAAAGTCTCAAAGGCCGACGCATTCTAGCCACGCGGAAGGCAACATCACAGCAAGCGTTAAAGAAAGGCGAGTTTGTTGTGGCTTTGGCGGAGTCAGAGGGCCAATCATGTTTCACAATGACTATCCAGTCAACTGGGGAGAGCCTATGGTTTCTTGGAAGGATTTTTTTTTCAAGTATGACGTACAACTATAAAACGGAGGAAATCAAACGAACCATAGGCAGTCGGATTCAGGCGTAGTACCAAAGAAGCCAGTAATGACGGTGGAGGGAAGGCCTGAACATAATAACACTCTTTCTGAGGACACATTTACCGTACTCAGGGACGGAGGAATAGATGGAAACAAAATTAGAAAGAATAGCAGATAAATCGGCACATGAACGAAGACCGATATTTACATCACTGTATCACTTGCTGAATGAAGAATTATTGCTGGAATGCCATAAAGAATTGGATGGAAAGAAAGCAATCGGTATCGATGAGATGACCAAAGAGGAATACAGCTTGAATCTCCAGGAAAACATCAGAAATCTGGTGGTAAGTCTGAGGAATAAGGCGTATCAGCCAAAACCAACGCTAAGGGTGTATATACCAAAGGCAAATGGTAAGAAGCGGCCACTGGGAATCGCATCATATGAAGATAAGATCGTGCAGCTGGGATTAAAGAAGATATTGGAAGCGGTATACGAACCAAAGTTTCAAAACAACATGTATGGCTTCCGACCAAAGCGCAGCTGCCACATGGCGATCAAAGAAATGTGTATCAGCATTGTACGAAAGCGGATCAACTATGTAGTAGATGCAGATATCAAAGGCTTCTTTGACCATATGAGCCATGAGTGGACAATGAAGTTTGTAGAGTACTACATAAAAGACCCAAATATCCTGAGGCTGATAGAGAAATATCTAAAGGCCGGGGTGCTGGAGGATGGGAAGTATCAAACCAATGAAGTCGGCTCGATGCAAGGAAATATCATCAGTCCCATATTAGCAAACATCTACATGCACCATGTGCTGGTGCTGTGGTATAAAGCATACTTTGAAAAGCAAGGAACAGGAAACAGTTTTCTAGTAGTATACGCGGATGATTATCTGGCAGGCTTTGAGCACAAAAGAGAGGCAGAACGATACTACAGGGAAATGCAGATACGGTTAAGGAAATTCGGACTAGAGATTGAGACGAGTAAAAGCCGGCTTCTGGAGTTCGGGAGATATACGAAAGAAAGAAGGAAGCGAAAGGGGGAGGGGAAGCCTGAGACCTTTGACTTCTTAGGGTTTACATTTTACTGTGGAGAAAATCAAGCAGGGAAATTCTGTGTAAAGCCGAAGACGAATGGAAAACGAATGGCAGTGAAAATAAAAGAGATGAAGCAATGGCTAAAGAAAAATCGAACCACCGAGTTAAAGGTGCTGATGCCAATGCTTAATCGAAAGCTGATCGGGCACTATCGTTACTATGGAATGACATATAACGTGCAGTCACTGATCAAATATCACTATTATATAACCAGGCTGCTGTTCCGCTGGATGAATCGAAGAAGTCAGAAGAAAAGCTACAATTGGGAGGGGTTTAAACAGATGTTAGAATATTATCCACTTGCCTATCCCAAGAGATACTATAATCTCTATGAGTAGCTAGTAACTGTGAATGTTATTATGAAGAGCCGTATGCGGGAAAGCCGCATGTACGGTTCTGGAGAGGAATACACATTGCGAAATGTGTGTTTACTAAACCGCAGATAAAAAAAAGAGGAATTAGTGACGCGGCTTTGTTAGAAGGGCTAAATGGATGCTGGGGAACAGGGTGGATGCGGATTAAAAAGAAAGAAGTTCTAATCTGCGTTTGGTGCATTACTGGGAGTTAATGAAATATGTAAGCTGGCTAAGAAAAGTTTACCAGGCGGTAAAAATAGAAATAGTCTAAATGTGTTGTATTTGGGAAAATGGGTGGGGGATATTTATTTTGGAAATTAGACGGCGGCTGGGAAAAAATTAGAAAAGCCTTGATTTTATGGGGGAATTGGGATATAGTGGGAAGATAGAATGGTGGATATTGGTTGGATTAATAGTAATATAGGATGTATTGAAACATTTTAGTTATAAAAACAGTCATGATCTTCTTTGGTTGATTAATAGTAATATAGGATGTATTGAAACCGCCGTCATTCCTACACGTTTGGTGTTCTTGTAATCGATTAATAGTAATATAGGATGTATTGAAACATACAAAATGAGGTTAATATTTATGCCGTAATTAGATTAATAGTAATATAGGATGTATTGAAACTCGTTCCGGTACATGGTAATTAATATCTTAGCGGGATTAATAGTAATATAGGATGTATTGAAACTAGTATCTCTTTTTTCCGCGGGAATACGTAACAAGATTAATAGTAATATAGGATGTATTGAAACGCTCCAAGTATTACCCAATCAACCTGGCGAAATAAAGATTAATAGTAATATAGGATGTATTGAAACGGACGAGTGGCACAACGTAACAGTTCGCTGTCCAAGATTAATAGTAATATAGGATGTATTGAAACGGACGAGTGGCATAATGTAACTGTGCGTTGCCGATTAATAGTAATATAGGATGTATTGAAACTTTCCTAATACCTTGAGAAGTTGTTTGTTATCTACCGATTAATAGTAATATAGGATGTATTGAAACTTAATAAAGGCAATCAAGCACTCAAGCGATATTAAGATTAATAGTAATATAGGATGTATTGAAACACACTTTTGCCCATCCGACTCCAGTTTCTTTCTAGATTAATAGTAATATAGGATGTATTGAAACGAAAAAAGCAGCGGAAGCACAGCAAAAAGCAGCAGAGATTAATAGTAATATAGGATGTATTGAAACTGTAGGCTTGTTATTTTCTCCCCGGTTCTCTTGCGATTAATAGTAATATAGGATGTATTGAAACTGCCGGTTCCGGTACCAGATTCTATAGCGCTTTCTGATTAATAGTAATATAGGATATATTGAAACTCCCAACGTACTCCAGTTGCAACCTGCCTTTCTGGATTAACAGTATTATGATATGAACTGATAAATTTTAGGAACCTAAAATTCATGAGTCAAGTCATAGATTAATAGCAATATAGGATATATTTCCATTTAAACAATCAAATAACATTGCGATTACTTCATCAACAATCCTAAATCTCAAACAAAAAGAAAAAATCAATTGACGTCTTCAAAAATTTATGGTATAAATAACAAGTCGGTAATTTTACAGAGGGGATTGGTCAAGTGGTATGACAGAAGTCTCCAAAACTTTTAGTGGGAGTTCGATTCTCTCATCCCCTGCTATTACAGAACGAAATAATCAACCCGAAGGTTGGTTATTTTTTTGTCTAAAAACGAAAGTGTAAAGATCATGGGAATGTGTGGAAATGTAATCTTTGTCAACATTTATCGAAAAGCACTGCAAATTCTAATTTATTTCTGTAATATTAAATCTGGAATATACAGAATGGATATTGTATAATAATCAAACTGGTGTTTTGCCAGGGAAACAAAAGGAATTAAAGAAGGGGGACTCATTTTTTCATGGAAAGAGATATGACGGTTGGAAGGCCGGCGAAACTTATTTTGTCGTTTGCATTACCGGTATTTATCGGAAATGTTTTTCAACAGTTTTATAGTATGATTGACTCGGTTATTGTTGGACGTTTTGTTGGAGTTGATGCTCTGGCAGCAGTTGGAGCTACCGGAACAATTATTTTTTTGATCTTGGGATTTTTAATGGGAATGACAACGGGATTCACGGTTTTAACCGCTCAGCGTTTTGGGTATGGCGACATGGAAGGCATGCGTAAGACTGTTGGCTCCGCGATCATTTTATCTGTAATTGTTACAATTGTAATTACGTTTGTCAGCGTTATATGGCTGAAGCCGCTGTTGCATTTAATGAACACGCCGGAAAATATTTTTCAGGATACATATACGTATATGATGATTACGGCATGCGGATTTTTTACTCAGGTTATGTATAATCTTTTTGCCAGTATTCTGAGGGCACTGGGAAATAGCAAGGTTCCGCTTTATTTTCTGATGGTATCAGCACTGTTAAATATTGTATTGGATCTGATATTTATTATAGTATTCCATATGGGGGTTGCAGGAGCTGCTTACGCTACGGTTATCTCTCAGGGAGTGTCCGGAGTATTGTGTATTCTTTATATTGTTTTTAAAATTCCAATGCTAAAGTTAAAGAGAGAGCATTTTAAGCTGGATTTTTATTGTGTAAAGAATCAGCTGGGCATTGGGTTGCCCATGGCACTTCAATTCTCTATTACAGCAATTGGTACGATCATGATTCAAAGTGCTCTTAATACGCTGGGTTCCAGGGTAATTGCTTCTTATTCTGCGGCTTCGAAAATTGAAATATTCCTGACACAGGCTTTTAGTGCTCTGGGAGTCACTATGGCAACTTATTGTGCACAGAATAAAGGAGCAAATAAGATATCACGTATCCGCCAAGGAATTCGGCTGAGTGTAATCTACACGATTATTTACGGAGTTTTGGCAGGCGGAGGTATTATTCTCTTTGGAAGGCATTTAGTGAATTTCTTCATTGTTGGGCAGCCACAGGATATTATGGGATATACGCAGACGTATTTTGTAATTTGCGGAACCTTTTATCCGATACTGGGAATCATATTTACCTTCCGAAATGGGCTGCAGGGTATGGGGTATGGATTAATGCCTATGGTTGGAGGTGTAGCAGAGTTAGCAGCGAGAGCGGTGGTGGCAGTGATTGCTTCCGGTATTGGTTCTTATGCAGGAATCTGTACAGCGAATCCAATTGCATGGGTTGCAGCTAATATTCCTCTGATTATCGCCTATTTTGTGATTTTGAAACGGGAAGAACAGCGGGTTAGATAGTATTAGATAAAGAATAGCGATTTTTTGTAAAATGTTGAACGAGGTTAGAATGTATCTCAAAAACAGCATTTACAACGGATCGTTATTTTTTTTGGGTATTTCAGAGTAATTTCAGTTTGTAAGTGTATGATAGAGTCGTAAAATGAAAATGGCATACATACAAACAAAAGGGAATGAAATGAAAAATCGTAAAAATAAACAGCGAAAGTATTGGAGATGGATTCAGACCATAGCAGTAGTAACTGCAATTCTCATGGTTGCCGTTGGTACCGGGTTTCAGTATTTTGTAGATGAATCAGAAAGCAAAAACATTACAAATAACAGAAATACACTGCAGGCAGCAGGAATAACCATTTTGGAACCGGAAGATACCTCCAGCGCGGATATTTCACTGCTGTCTTTGGCAGAAGAAAAGAGTAGTCAGACTGCGGAAGATACCTCCTGGGAGGCATTGGAACAAAAGCTTCAATCCAGCCTGAATGGATATGATGGAGACTGGAGCCTTTATATCAAAGATTTAGCGGAAGACAGGAGCATCAGCCTGAACAGTCATGAGATGCAGGCAGCAAGTCTGATTAAACTTTATATTATGGGAGCTGTGTATCAACAGGCAGAAAAGGGGAATTTGACTCTCTATGAGAATCAGATATCAGAGGATCTGGATCAAATGATAACCATCAGTGACAATGAAAGCGCCAATGAACTGGTACGTGCACTGGAGCCGGAAAGTGAATTTTCAGATTGCCTGGAGAAGGTGAACAGTTATATTGCAGCAGCAGGATTTTTGGATACAAAACAGATTAATGGAATCGGAGATGTCTCGCTGTGGAGCGGGGATGGTGTAAATACCACATCTGTGAATGATTGTGGAGAATTTTTAGAAAGTGTATACAGAAAAACGTTGGTTTCAGAAGATGCTTCAAATGAAATGCTTGATCTGTTACTGCAGCAGGAAGTGGATTATAAAATACCGGAGAGCCTGCCATCTAATATTAAGGTTGCAAATAAAACAGGGGAAACGGATGATTGTGAGAATGATTGTGCCATCGTGTACTCAGATGGCGGAGACTATATCATATGTATTATGTCGGAGGGGTGGAATTCTGATGAAGAGGCAGTTACCCGTATACAGGATATAAGTCAGATGGTATACCAGTATTTTAATCCTTGATATGATACTCAGGTATCTTAAGTAGTGAAGCTTAGAGATAGTTCATAGAATATGGATTACCAGGGACAGAGAAAACTGGAGAAGATAGCATTCGAAATATATGGAAAAAACATGAAAGTTAATAAAGACTTGGGGTGGTCTGATTAAAGCAAATTTAATCAGACCACCCCTTTATCTATACAACATTTCAATCTGCATTTGGTCTTCCAAATAGTATCTTGCATTCGTCGAAAATATAGCTTCTAGCTTATTATACATTACTGAACTGCTGGGGCGTATTCCATTATTGAGATAGCGGTAGAGAATTTTTACGGCAAAATAACCCTGGTGATAGGGTTCATGGCAAATTGTTGCGGTAATAGAACCTTTTTTTAAACCATTATAGATATCTTCATTTAAATCATATCCGACCACTCTTTTTTTGGACTCCAAACCTAAATCCAATATTGCCTGTGACGTCTGCTCCATACCCGCAAAGCTTACAAAAATTCCTGTGATTTCAGGATGTTCACTTATGAGGTTGTAGACACCTTCATACACACCTTCACCCATGCGGGAAAAACGGCAGATATGTGTAATGGAGATTTCCTTGTAATTAGAGAGCTCTCTTCGGAATCCTGTAATTCTCTGATCAACGGAGATAACAGGATCTTTTAGAGCAAGGATTGCTACTTCTCCATGATAATCCATGGATTTTGTCATAATTTCCCCTGCAAGTATACCAGCCTGGATATAGT
>OJJZ01000244.1_pt1 | contig 15082 bp, 17 predicted proteins | sample 1596481 | NCBI WGS metagenome assembly OJJZ01 (sample SAMEA4350110, study PRJEB24818) | metagenome | biome: human; feature: gut; material: faeces | place: Denmark | collected 2013-09 | reverse complement strand
GCAATGGTCAACACTTTAGCACCACGCGCTACCACTTCTTGGATATTACCACGAGTATGACTAGCAAGAACAGGATCTGACAGGAGGGCAATAACTGGTGTGCCATCTTCGATAAGAGCGATTGTACCATGCTTCAACTCACCTGCTGCGAAACCTTCACATTGGATATATGAGATTTCTTTTAATTTAAGACTTGCTTCCATAGCAACATAGTAATCTTGACCACGACCAATATAGAAAGCATTACGTGTTTCTGAAAGAAGAGCTGCCACCTTCTCATCAATCACTTCTTTTTCAGAGAGCGTTGATTCGATAGATTGTGCTACAAGTGACAATTCATGTACCAAGTCGACTGCTTTAGCTTTTTCATTACCATTAGCTTCACCGACTGCTTTAGCCAAGAAGGCAAGGGTCGCAATCTGAGCTGTGTAAGCTTTAGTAGAAGCTACGGCAATTTCTGGTCCAGCATGAAGAAGCATTGTGTGATCAGCTTCACGAGAAAGAGTAGATCCCGGAACGTTTGTCACCGTCAAACTTGGAATTCCCAACTCGTTAGCTTTAACAAGAACCTGACGACTATCTGCTGTTTCACCTGATTGACTAATAAAGACAAAGAGAGGTTTTTTGCTAAGGAGTGGCATACCATAACCCCACTCAGAAGAAATACCGAGCTCAACTGGAGTATCTGTTAACTCTTCAAGCATCTTCTTAGAGGCAAAACCGGCATGATAAGAAGTTCCTGCTGCGAGGATATAGATGCGGTCAGCTTCTTGAACAGCTTTAATAATTTTAGCATCTACAGTCACTTGACCCTTGTCATCAGTGTAAGCTTGGATGAGCTTACGCATCACTGTTGGTTGCTCATCGATTTCTTTGAGCATATAGTATGGGTATGTCCCTTTACCAATATCAGAAAGGTCAAGCTCAGCAGTATAGCTATCACGTTCTTTAACATTGCCATCATAATCTTGAACTTCGACACTATCAGCTTTCACGATAACCAACTCTTGATCATGAATTTCCATGTATTGATTTGTTTCGCGAATCATAGCCATAGCATCTGAGCAGACCATGTTATAACCATCACCAAGACCAATTAAAAGTGGTGATTTGTTTTTAGAGACATAAATTGTTGATGCATCTTCAGAATCCATGAGGGCAAATGCATACGATCCACGGATAATGCGGAGAGCCTTCTTGAAAGATTCAATAGTTGACAAACCGTCTTCTTCAACAAATTTACCAATCAAGTGAACAACAATTTCAGTATCGGTTTGACCTTTGAAATGATGACCAGAAAGGTATTCTTCCTTAATTTCAAGATAGTTTTCAATAACACCGTTGTGAACCAAAACAAAACGTTCTGTTTCTGAGCGGTGTGGGTGAGCATTGTCCTCTGTTGGTTTACCGTGAGTTGCCCAACGAGTATGTCCAATACCAGCTGTGCCTTCTACTCCTTCAGTTTTAGCAGCAAGTTCCGCAATGCGGCCAACAGCCTTAACCAATTGACTAGATGCATCGCCAGCTACAAAGATACCAGCTGAATCGTAACCACGGTATTCTAGCTTTTCAAGTCCTTGAATCAAGATATCAGTTGCATTTGTGTTACCTACAACACCAACAATTCCACACATATTTTTAATAATAACCTCAAGTCAAAGAGGTCATATCTCCTTCATTTAAAATTGGTATAGTCAATAAGCTCTTTGAAAAGCTTAACGAAGACAGTATATTCCATATATTCAACATTGTCAAGCATAAAATTGGTATAGTTTCCAAAAGACCTTTTAATTGCTTCTTATCCTAAGGAATAATACTTAAAGTATGCTATAATAAGGCTATGCGAATTCAACAATTACATTATATTATCAAAATCGTCGAAACCGGCTCAATGAATGAAGCCGCAAAACAACTTTTCATTACACAACCAAGTCTTTCAAACGCTGTCCGAGATTTAGAAAGAGAGATGGGAATTGACATCTTTATTCGTAACCCTAAAGGGATTACCTTAACCAAGGATGGTGTTGAATTTCTATCTTATGCCCGTCAAGTAGTAGAACAAACTAATCTCTTAGAAGAACGCTACAAAAGTCACACAGAGACACGTGAATTATTTAGTGTTTCTTCTCAACACTACGCTTTTGTCGTCAATGCCTTCGTCTCACTTCTCAAGAGAGCTGATATGACGCGTTACGAGCTCTTCTTACGTGAAACTCGTACCTACGAGATTATCGAAGACGTTAAGAACTTCCGTTCAGAAATCGGTGTTCTCTTCCTTAATGGCTATAACCGAGATGTCTTGACTAAAATGTTTGACGATAACAGACTTACCTATACTAGTCTCTTTAAAGCTAGACCTCATATCTTTGTCAGCAAGTCAAATCCTCTGGCCAAGCATAAAGTGGTCTCATTGGAAGATTTAGAGGACTTCCCTTACCTTAGTTACGATCAGGGGATTCATAATTCCTTCTATTATTCTGAAGAGATTCTCTCACAAATCCCCCATAAAAAGTCGATTGTGGTTCCAGACCGTGCAACACTTTTTAACCTATTAATTGGTTTGGATGGATACACAATTGCCACTGGTATCTTAAATAGTAATTTAAATGGTGACAATATCGTCTCTATTCCACTAGATGTTGATGATGAAATTGATATTGTATACTTGAAACACGAAAAGGCTACTCTCTCTAAAATGGGAGAAAAATTCTTAGACAACCTTGTTAAGGAGGTCACTTTTGATGACTAATATAAGAGCTACTTAGTCCCCACCACATAAGGTTGGAATTTTTTATCGTTCAAAAAAGAGCCCTTTGTACTGACCCCAAAAAGTTAGACAAATAATTTATCCAAAGGATTTAGTTCTGTATTGCACAGGACTGAGTCCTTTTAGTTTTACCTTAATGCGTTTGTTATAATAATTAATACAGTCTACAATAGCTTGTTTCAATGTTCAAGTGAGTGAAACGTCTTCTCGTAACCATAAAACATCTCAGACTTAAGAATGCCAAAGAAAGACTCCATCATACCATTGTCTGGACTATTTCCCTTACGTGACATGGACGGTTGGATCCCCTTATCCTCCAAAAAATGATGATAGAAATCGTGTTGGTATTGCCAACCTTGGTCGCTATGGAGAATTGTGTTTTCATAATGGTCTTCTGTAAAAGCTTGTTCTATCATAGCTTTCACTTGTACTAAATTCGGCGACCTAGAAAGATTATAAGCGACTATTTCACTATTGAAGCCATCTAATACTGGTGATAAATAGAGCTTTTGGCTGCTTGCTGGAATTGCAAACTCTGTCACATCTGTGTAGCACTTTTCCATTAGTTTGGATGCTTCAAACTGCCGTTGAATAAGGTCATCTGCTTTCTTGCCAACTTCTCCTTGGTATGAAGAATACTTGCGTTTACGACCCATTTTAGGCGGTCTCCCTCTTGTTTTCTCAACAATAGTATACCCATTTTTGTATTGTGCTATCCAATTGTTAAGCAATCCTTGATTTGAGAGGCCATAGTCCAGGCAAACACTTTGTTGAGAACAACCTTCAAGTAGAATTTTATCAATCATTTCTTGTTTTAATTTAGGAGAATAATAACGATTCTTTCCCTGCTTTCTCAGTTCATATATTTGGACTTTATCTTCGTAAGTCAATTTCATAATAAAAATACCCCAAAAGTTAGATTTTTTCTGTCTAACTTTTGGGGTGCAGTTCATTTCGGCTCTTTTTATTTATAATTTTTATAACTTGCCCAAGCCACATCTATAGATAAGGTCTCAGCATCTGTGTATGATCCTCTATAACTATTCCAAACTAGACCGCTACTCGAACCTGTTGCCTGGGTAACTGGGGCTTGGTCGTAGATAGTAAGCCCATAGTATGCAATAATACTATTTAACTTAGAAGCATAAAGACTATCTGTAGCATAGGTTCCTGTGAGTGTCTGAGTAGCATCCGCATAGCTGCTTGTATTTGATTTCCAAGTACCTGAATAAGTGGATGACGTCATTAAAGCAGCATAATCTGCTAGGGAATCACTCAGATTTCCATATGAACGGAAGGGATCGTCAATCTCGTAAGTATTTCCTGTACCGTCATCTTCCCAAGTACGCATTGTAACAGAGTTCCCATTATAAGAACCCTTAATACCAAAGAAGTTGTAATAAGGAGCTTGACTCAAGCCTGACTGACCTGAATTTGATTCCAAAATAGCTTGAGCAATTAAAACAGAGGCATAGATATTGTAATCTTGACCAATCTGTCTCGCAGTCTCTCCGATACTATCAATAAAAGCCGTCGTAGTTTGATTGTAGGAATCTTCAGCTTTAGCAGTAACACTGTTATCATTTTTTCTATCTGTTGTAAATGCCAACACCAAAAAAAGTGAACAAAAAAAGCCCCCACTATAAAAACAAAATACTTCTTTAAAAGACGACACATACAACCCTTCCTTCATAAAAAATTAATCATAATGTTTTAATACTAATCCATCAAAAAAACTAACATCCCGCAATCTTCTTACCTAGTTTTTGCTGAGAATTAAGGCATAAGTCACCTTTACATCATATTTATAATAAGCTATAATATAGCTAACTTTTTAGGAGATGACTTAATGAAAATAAAAGAATTCTTACCTGGAATAAGTATTTCAATACTTATATCACTCATAGCTTGGTATCTTGGAAACTTATTTCCTATTATTGGTGGGCCCGTCATTGGACTTTTTATCGGACTCTTATTAGCTAGTCTACTTATAAATCAAGAAAGATTTATAATAGGGATGCAATTCACATCGAAAAAAGTATTGCAATACGCAGTTGTTCTTCTGGGATTTGGATTAAATCTTTCTCAAGTCTTCAACGTTGGTTTAACATCTCTACCCATTATTTTAACTACTATCGCTACGGCACTGATTACTGCTTATGTAATCCACAAGCTATTTAAATTAGATAGTGAAATCGTAACTTTAGTAGGAGTAGGATCATCTATCTGCGGTGGTTCTGCTATTGCAGCCACTGCGCCTGTTATCAAGGCCAAAGATGAGTCCATTGCAACTGCAATCTCTGTTATTTTCTTTTTCAACATTTTGGCAGCTCTACTTTTTCCTCACTTAGGCTCTTGGTTAGGCCTCAGTAATCAGGGCTTTGCTATATTTGCTGGAACAGCTGTTAATGATACATCCTCTGTAACTGCTACCGCTAGTTCATGGGATAGCTTACATGGAACATCCATCCTAGAGCAGGCAACGATTGTCAAACTAACAAGGACACTTGCTATTATTCCTATTACTCTAGGACTCTCTATTTGGCAGTCAAAAAAAGATAATACAAAGGAAAGGTTTTCTCTGATCAAAGCAATTCCAAACTTTATCCTTTGGTTCCTGTTGGCTTCACTCATTACAACTGTAGCAATGTCTATGGGGGTCCCAGCAGCTATCTTTGCTCCTTTAAAAGACCTTTCAAAATTCATGATTATCATGGCCATGACAGCTATTGGTTACCAAACAAATCTCAAAAAAATAATTACTAAGGGAGGTTCTGCTCTATTAGTGGGAGGGCTTTGTTGGCTATTAATTAGTGTCGTTTCACTCCTCATGCAAAAACTATTAGGATTTTGGTAAAATAAATAGAAAACTCACAAACTTACTTAGTTTGTGAGTTTTTTTGGCTCTATAATTTCTGTAGTGGGTAAATCCACCATGGAAATTATGGAGCCTTTTTGAGTATATACAAAAAGTCCCATATGACCTATAATGAAAAGTGCTCAAACTATCATTTTAGAAAGACTCATATGGAATAACTAAATCTTATCACAAATTTTCTCAGAATTAAAGACAAAAATATCACTATCACTGATGAATATGATATGGGAACTCACTTAGAATTCCACGGTCACTTGGATTAAACAGCCCCTAAATGCCCAAAATGCAAGGGACAAATGGCTAAGTACGACTACCAGAAAACTTCTAAAATCCCCTACTTAGAAACTGCTGGCTACCCTTTACTTATCCGTCTTCGAAAGCGTCGTTTCAAGTGTAAAGATGGCGGGAAAAATGGCGGTCGCTGAAACTCCTCTTGTCAAGAAGAACCACCAAATCTCTGTCGCTGTTAACCAGAAAATCGCACAATTACTCATCGAAAATCAAGCAATGAAACATATTGCACACAGGCTATCAATTTCAACATCGTCAGTTATGAGAAAGCTAAATGAGTTCAAGTTTGAAACGGATTGGAATACTCTACCTGAGGTGATGAGTTGGGACGAGTATGCCTTCAAGAAGGAGAAAATGAGCTTCATCGCTCAAGATTTCGACTTCCTAAATGTCATCGCCATTCTCGACGGATGAACTCAAGCAACCATCCGAAACCACTTTCTACGCTATCCTAGAAAGGTTAGAAATCGGGTCAAAGTTGATTACCATGGATATGTTTAGTCCCTATTATCAACTTGCTAAACAGCTTTTTCCGAATGCAAAAATTGTACTCGATCGCTTTCATATCGTGCAACACCTTAGTCGTGATATGAACCGTGTCCGTATTCAAATTATGAATCAATTCGACAGAAAATCGCAGGAATACCGAGCCTTGAAACGTTACTGGAAATTGATACAACAAGATAGCCGTAAACTCAGCGATAAACGATTTTATCGTCCTATGTTTCGAATGCATTTGACTAACAAGGAAATCCTAGAAAAACTCCTATCCTACTCAGATGAACTCAGACAGCACTATGAACTCTATCAATTTCTCTTGTTCCATTTCCAAGAGAAAAACTCAAATCATTTCTTCAGTCTCATCGAACAGGAAATAGCCACTGTTAATCCTATTTTCCAGACGGTATTTAAGACATTTTTAAAGGATAAAGACAAGGTTTTAAACGCCATGGAATTGCCTTATTCCAACGCCAAACTGGAAGCTACCAATAATCTCATCAAAGTCATTAAGAGAAATACCTTTGGTTTCAGGAACTTTGAAAACTTTAAAAAACGGATTTTGATTGCATTGAACATAAAGAAAGAGAGGACGAAGTTCGTCCTCTCTAGGTGTTAGCTTTTAATCTACCCACTACAGTTGACAAAGAGCCGTTTTTTTATTGTGTAGTTATTTTTTATATTCAAAGATATAGGTTTGAATAACCTTATCTCCCTCATTTGTCACTCTCAAGTCAACATCATAGTTATTAGTTTCACCACTCATGTCTTGAACCTTATAAACACCATCCTTCTTTACTGAGGAAGGAGATACTTGACCAGAATAATGGTTTACTTCAAGAACTGAAGTGCTCTCTGGAGATAAGAAAATAAAACCATTTAAAGAATAAAAACCATAAAAAATAAAACCTAGAAGGCTCAGTGAAGCAAGGCTCCCAAAATAATACTTAAAAAAAGCCCCCGATTTCAACCTCTGTTTACTCACTTAGTTATTATCTTCCTTTAACTTAAAATTATTTTTATTAGAATATCTTTAAATTTTATTTTACACATATTGGGGAATTTTGTCAAATTATTTGATATTTAAAACATAAACTAAATTTCTTGACATATCAAAAGCCGTTAGCAATCTAACGGCAATTTTTTATATCTGAGATAACGTATTCAAGACGGTTATAAAGACCAAGCAATAAGTCATAACTTCGATTTTCGTTTTCTTTCAAAACAGAATAGACTGTTGTACCGTAACTAAATTCAAAGAAGTCATCTAATTCTTTAAGCCAGTCATCAATAACCCCTAAATTTTGATCGATAATAGCAAATAAACTTGGTTGATACCAGATTGTACCTTCGATATAAAGGTTTTTGTCAGATAATTTAGATAGTGATACTTTTAAGTCAGCAAGCTCACGTTTAGCAAGATTGGGATCAATCTTGAGATCGAAAAGCAAGCGTGCATCATGATTAAGAATATTGAGTTCTGCTTGAAGCAGTTGAATATAGTGTATCGCTACTAAATACTGGTTCATAGGTCTCTCCTGATCTTATGAAAATCGTAATATTATTGTACCACTAAAGAATGAAAAAAGTAGTAATTATTTAATATTTTACGTGATTTTTTTAGAAATATTTTTATATTGAAAGTTTTATTTTAAAATAATTACACTAGCTGTTTTTCTAATACTATAAAAAAGTGAATAATTTTCAAAAAAATAAAAAAACACTCAAATGAGTGATTTAATACTCTTAGTGACTGACCATTTCTTGTGCAATTTCAAAGCCGCTAAGTTTTCCAGGGTAGTAAGTTGGCCAGTTGTCCATTTCTTTTAGAATTTCTTCTTGGCTACTATTACCAAAGAAAATGTGAAAATGTGCTGAGCTTGTTGGATCTATTTGATGATCAGAGAATTGGACATACTGGTAAGGATTATCTGCCGCTTGACTGTCAGTTGCCGTAAAGAGATAACGAACACCCTTTTTACCAGAAGAATAGGTCAAAATCTTATAACCATCATAACGATAAGTGTGTGTCACACTGCTTCCATCAGTCTTAGTGAAAGTCATGGTCATCTTTTTCCCATCAATGGCAATTTTAGAAACATCTGTTTGATAACCCTTAGTATAGTATTCTTTGTACTCTTGTGCTGTTTTATCCTTATTCAGCAGAGATTTGTATTCAAATACTTGATCTAATGTACCATCTTGAAGGAAGGAATAAACCGATTGCCACTCACCTGACCAATCTGACAGTTCTCTGTCTTTAACATCTTTGTCATCAAAGTAACCATTTTGAACAGTTTTCTTATCATTGCTTCTATCTTCAGGTTGAATATCTTTACCTTCAACATCTGTTGTCAAACGAAGACTTTTTAGATTTTCAGTCATAACACTGACATAATCTTCACCTTTTTTCAATTGATCCTTAGTTAGGGATTCAATAGGGTTTAAAACTGCTGTCTTAACTCCTACTTCATTGGCTAAGGTTTTAGCAATACTACTAGAAGCATTCTCTTCAAAGTAGATATACTTAATGTCATATTCTGAAACATACTTAGAAAGGCTAGCGATACGTTTTGCAGATGGATCAGATTCAGCTGAAACACCTGAAATTGGTACTTGGGTTAAACCATAATCTAAGGCAAGGTAGGCAAAGGCTGAGTGCTGTGTAACAAAACTCTTCTGTTTTGCCTGACTAAACGCTTCTGTATATTCCTTATCCAAAGCTTGTAATTTTTTTAGATATTTTTCTGCGTTGGTCGTAAATACCGCTTTTTTATCTGGATGTTGAGCAATCAAACCATCTCTAATAGTTTCCACTAATTTTTGAGAACGTTTTGGTGAGAGCCAAACATGGGGATCGTACGCATGGTAATGTTCTTCACCACCGTGATCGTGATCTTCTTCCTCTGTACCAGGCAAAAGAATCATTCCTTTACTTGCCTTAATGACTTTGGTATGTTTGGTGTTAATGTTTTTTTCAACCTTTGGAACCCATGTTTCCATATTCTCATTCAGGTAGACAAAAGTGTCAGCCTTCTCAATATCAGCAACATTCTTAGTAGAAGGCTGAAAATCATGGACCTCACTACCTGCAGGGATAAGATAAGACACCTCCCCCTCATCTCCAACAACCTGTTTGGTGAATTCATAAACAGGGTAGAAGCTCGTTACAACCTTCAAATCACCATTTCCCTTTGAATCGTGTTGACTAGTCGTATAATAAATACCTGCACCAGCTGCTAGAACAACAGCTGCTAATCCTGCTAGGCCAAAAATGCGTTTCTTTTTCATGATATTCCTTTCAAAATACTTAACCAGTTAATAGTTTGCTGGTTAAGTATATCACACTAATTTTATTTTGCAAGTCCCTAAATAAAAAATTGAAATATTTTGAAGAGAAAAAATGATTCGATATACTGGAAGTATCATTTTGAAAGTAGGTTACACATGTTTCGAAAACTAACCCTATACATTTTTCTATTTTTGTCAGCCATCGGCCTTGACCTATGATACAACAATCATATACTTCTGGCGCTTTGTCTGGCTCGGCTTATGGAATTATTGGGCTATCAACTCTTATTGCTCTCTGCTATATCATTCCAGCAGTATTTCTGATTCAGTTCTTAGGCAGGAAATGTCAGGTGAAACCACTTGTTCTCGTATTTGCTCTAATTGGCGGATTCTTTATTACAGGTTGGTTGGCAGGTTCTGCTAATACTTTTTCCCATGAATGGGTGACTGCCCGTCTTTCTTCAAAGAATTTCTTCTACCGATTTGAGGATGCTATAATGGCACCACTGGTTGAGGAACCTCTCAAACTAGCAGCATTTATCTTTGCTGTCTATGTGGTTTCAACAAAAAGTTACAAAGGGCTCTTACTCGTTGCTATTACAGCAGGTCTGGGCTTCCAGATTAGTAAAGACTTCTCCTATATTCTTTCAGATTTGCCTGATGGTTTTTCTTATACAATCTCAGGAATTCTTGGTCGAACTATTGGTGCTGTATCGTCTCACTGGCTTTACACATCCTTCCTCGCTATGGGGCTAGTCCTGATATGGCGTTCACGTCAAAAACTCATTAGTTCTAAATACAGTCTTATTGGTATGCTTTATGCTTGTGGTGCTTTTGCGGCACACTTGCTTGAAATTTACCTCTTCGAAATTTAGAAAGCGATTTGCCATGGGCACAGGTCTTCTTATTTCACTCAATCTTTTCTTCCTCATTACACTTTATCAGATCCTCTCGAAACTGGATGAAGAAAACAAGTAATGTTAAACTACGAAAAAAAAAAACTTTCCAATTTTATGCAAAGGCTTTTTTGATGACTTTAATCACTCATAGAAAAACGATTGGTCATCAGATTACTAGCATCATCTAAGACTTTTGCCAATAGTTTATCTGTTCAAGTATTCATAGATATCTGAAACGGTGTCCCCTCCTGTAGAGAGATCAAACTCAGGGGGCAGAGAGTAACTCAATCATCGAGATCATAACACTTGCTCGAGCTTGCGCATTACTTCCTAAATCAGAACTATCAAAACGCATCCCATCAAAGATGCCTTCAAAATCATCTTTAGCTTCAAACGCAATTTGCTGATTAAAATGGCCAAATGTATCTGAAATCATTGGAATGTTAAATCGTTCTTCATGAATGGTAGCTTCCCAATCTTTAAAAAATTCCTTAGGCTGGATGGCATAACCGAGCTTTTGTTTCATATAGTCTAAGGCTCTTACAGGATCTTGACCATAAACATTTTCCCAAGTGTCTCCTCGTAAAACTTCTCCCAACCATTGTGTGGCCTTTTCTGATAAATATTTATAAAATAGTAAGCCAAAAATGTAGTCTTTATAGGCGGTTAAACCAATCTGTCCTCGGGTTTTATTTAAGAGGGTCCACATTTTATTTTTTGTTCATTTGATAATGCCATTTTATTCGCTTCTTATTTCTTGCGAGTATTTTTAATTTTTTATAGTGAATTGAAGAAGCTCATTAATGCAGTCTCAAATTCTGAGGCTCCAAAAAAGCTTAAATTTTCCTCTGCTTCAATTTCTGAAAATTTATTTTTAGGAACCCCAATGTGATATAAGAATTCTTCGCATATTTCACGATCAGTACAGTCAGTAATTTTTTTAGGAATATAATTTCCGTTACTGTAATACATAAATGGGCCTCCTTTGTATAAACACTAAATAAACGTCCTTTCGTTTTTGTGTCTTCCTAGACAGATTATAACACACAATTTTCTGTCCACTTTTATAGTATAGCTTTAATAACAAATACATTGATATTTCAAACAGTATAACAAACGGAACAGTTCCATGGCAATTATTTGGTTACGACTATAAAAATCAAGACTTGGCTAGGATAATTGATCTTTCAAAAGAACTGTTTATTTCTAAAGTGGGAATGGGAGACATACTCATACTTGATTCTTTCAATAAATATTTAGAAACACTTCCAAGGGATAGAAACTATCCTTCAACACCATTTGACAAACTTCCAAAAAATAGCCTCAGTTGAAGCAACTGTGACTAAAAACCAAAAATTTATCACTCTTTCTACTATAGTAAAGGATTGTTTAGGCTATCTTCCAAATTGTACAGCAGAACAAATTCCATTGGTTGCCAAGAAAACTGTCCCTCGCAGTAGTTCTCCAAAGGTTTTTTAAATCATTTTGTGAATTTCGTTAATGAAAAACTCTAAAATTTTACTGACAGAAAACTAGTCAGTAAATTAACTCACAAAAAAAGCCGTCAGTTTACTGACAGCTTTTTTATTATCCTTTAGATTTTACAATTGCAAGTAAAATTGCACCTGTTACGAACAGAACACTTCCAATTCCAACATAAACCAATTCTTTTTTGGTTTTCTTTTCACCAAGGAAGAGAATTCCTCCAATAGTTGAAATGATAACACCTAATTGTGCGAATGAAAAGGCAATTGCGTTACCAGCAGCGCTTGCAGCCATAAGCATAAAGATATTACCTACACCAAACATTACTCCATCAATTATATTTCGATAAACATATTTTTCCATTTTAATTTTGAAACGACCCATCACAAGTGCTCCAAAGATCATTCCAACTGACATTGGCAAGATAATTGTCAGTGTATCAAAATGAACATTGAACCAAAGTACTGCTAAGTTATTAAAAAGAATAACATAGAGAACATATCCCAAAGTTGAGTAAGTTAAAGCAATCAATCCTTTAGTATAATTATGTCCTTCTTTAACAACTGCATTTTCTGGGTCACGTTTAGCTGAGAAATAGAACCCAACTACCAAAAGAGCCATCGCAATAAATCCGATAATAAATTGAATTTGTTTTGTCCATTCGTGGAAAGCAAAAACCCCAAGCAATACACCAAATACTAATTGACTTCCTGATGAAAGTGGACTCGCTACTGAAACACCCATGTATTTCATTGAATTAAACTGACCAAATTGTCCAATTGCCCAAAACAATCCACCAATAAAACCAATTAAAAAAATTTGCCATGTCAACGTTGGCATGCGGAATAAGGAAACAATAAGTGCAAAAACAAAAGCGCCCAAAGTCATTCCCAGTGTTTGTTGATTAGCATCACCACCAAGTTTATTAGCTACTAATCCGATAGAACCCCAAGCAAAAAGTGGAACAAGCGCGAAAAGAACTCCTTGCATGTTTATGTTTACCTCTTTAAAATAATTTTTTACCTAAAAAATTAAGCATAGCTCTATATTACTCTTATTTCGGGAAAAAACAAGATATAAAAAAATACACAAGAACCATAACTGTGGTTCTACGTCAACTGGTGTTGAATAATAAATTTATCATTTGAGGCGGTTCTACATTTGGGGAGTCGTCTTTGTCATATTATGGCGTGATTTGGTAGATTCGTTTGAAGAAGTTCAGCTGATTCTTGAAACCAAAACAGGATCGTTTGAATGACTTGATGAGGCGGTTAATCCCTTCGATTGGACCGTTGGAATAAGGGATGGTGACAGCGGCGAGAACAGCGACTTTGTGTCGCTTAAGCGTCGCGATCGTCATGTCCATTGCCGTACCGTTTGGCTCGTAAGTAGCTAACAGGTTTGCCAGTTACGCAGGATGTTTATTCACCATCTAAGCATCATGAAGCGCTAAGTAGGTCTCGTAGGTTTGTTTGAGCTTGGGCTCAGTATCAAGTGCGATATCGATGACCCTCGATTTCGTGAATATGGCATTGCGCCAAAAACTAAAGCGGAAGATTCTTTCTTGTCGCATTGTTTGTACCATACCAAAGAGAGTGGCCGCGTGGCCATTACCCTCCCACAAGGGGTCTTGTTTAGAGGCGCTGCGGAAGGACGGATTCCAAAAGCTTTGATTGATAAACATCAAATTGAATAGGTAATTGGTTTTCCAGATAAACTCTTTTTGAACACAGGCATTCCCGTTTGTGTCTTAATTCTTAAAAAGAATCGAGCAAACTCTGATATTCTTTTTGTGGACGCAAGTCAAGGCTTTGAAAAGATGAAGAATCAAAAGCAATTACGCCCAGAAGATATTTACAAGATCACTGAAACAGTCATTCATCGCAAGGCGGTTGATAAATATAGCCACTTAGCAACGCTTGAGGAAGTCATTGAGAATGATTACAACTTAAATATTCCGCGTTATGTGGATACCTTTGAAGAGGAAGAACCGATTGACTTAGCGGATATTCAAGGTCAAATAGATGAAGTAGACGCAGAGATTGCGAAAGCTAATCAAACCTTAGCAAACCACTTTAAGGAACTGGGAATGTTGAAATGAAGGAAAAAGTACAGTCTCCAGAATTAAGATTTGATGGTTTTACGGATGGTTGGGAACAGCGTAAGTTTGCTGATTTTATTGATGTTAAGTCTGGAAAAGACTACAAACATCTGAATTCGGGATCAATACCTGTCTATGGAACTGGTGGATATATGCTAAGTGTAGATAGAGCGCTATCAGATATAGATGCCATTGGGTTCGGCAGGAAAGGGACAATTGATAAGCCTTATTTATTAAAAGCGCCTTTTTGGACTGTCGATACCTTTTTTTACGCTGTTCCTAAACAAAATATTGACCTTCAATTTTCACTATCTATTTTTTAAAAAATAAATTGGAAAAAATTTGATGAATCTACTGGTGTACCTAGTTTATCGAAAACTGTAATTAATAGTGTGGGTGCTTTTGTTCCCAGTTATGAAGAACAACAAAAAATAGGTTCATTCTTCAAACAGTTAGATGACGCTATCGCTCTTCATCAACGTAAGTTAGATTTGTTGAAAGAACAGAAAAAAGGCTTTTTACAAAAGATGTTTGTTTAGGGTCTATAATTAGATAATAACCCCTAAGAAATTAAGCAAAAACAGCCCTTATACTTACAAGATATAATTATAGGGGCTGTTTTTTATAAATTTATAAAAAATAAAGCATTTAATAGGTAGTGTAAAATAAGTTGTGTAAACACAAAAAGGAATAAATCCGTTATAGTAGAGTTGCAAAACATTACTAGAAAGAGATTTATTCCTTTTTGATACTGTCAATAATTATGTGTAAACACTCAAGTAGAGTTGAAGAATGTTAATCAAATAAGCTTTCAAGTGTGTCAGCACATTGGCCAAACCCTTTATGGATGCGTTGATTTTGCTTGAAATTAT
>OJJZ01000232.1_pt1 | contig 15418 bp, 9 predicted proteins | sample 1596481 | NCBI WGS metagenome assembly OJJZ01 (sample SAMEA4350110, study PRJEB24818) | metagenome | biome: human; feature: gut; material: faeces | place: Denmark | collected 2013-09 | reverse complement strand
AATCTATTTTTTCATTTATGTATGTTTCACTCTCGTCGGCAGGTGCCAGGCTGATCCGGTCTTTCTCCTCTTCGTGAATAAATTCTATCTTTACCCTGTCTCTGATGGTATCAATATAAGGTAGGAATACCCTGCGCACATCTATAATTCCATCATGAAAAACACGCTTCATACTCTTGTACCGTTCATTACAGACGGGGCAGATAAAATAAAGATTATAAGGATGGAGCGCAAGACAGGGTATCCACGCTTTTGCAAAATAATGTTCGATATCGTCTTCTCTTTCTGCATTTGTGGTTGTTTGTAAACAAACAGGGCAAATATATTTTATTTTCTTGTTCTTACCGCTAAAATATTCCTGCGCAAAATCTGCTCTGCCGAACTTATCTTTTGTGAGACCCTGTAGTGCAAAATGTGCTGAACATAACACTACATTGTAAAAATACAGAAAAAAATCACTTATCACGCTTTGTGCGCCTTTCTCTAATCCAATACTTTCAAATTGAAAACCATTCGCAGGGTCCTCCGCAAATTTCATATCATGAGCGATGGCCGTATAAATCGTTTCCCTTTCTTCCATACTCATCGCAAAAAGGCGTTCGACTGCCTGCCGCATCGGTTTTCCATTCTCCGCATCCTTTTCATAAAGCTCATAAATCCATTTCCCGTTTACGGGTGAGAATGAAAGCCATTCTGTCTTATCAAATACGGTGCTTTTAGAAACTGAAGCAAATTCAAACACAGACAGCAGATATTCACTAATACAGTTTAAATCAGCTTCATGGTTGTCCTTATCTATCTCCCAAAAAATAGTATCACCTCAGTCCTGTTTCTCATCTAACATGGAATACAACTGTTCATACAGGCGGAACCTTTGATATCCGGGGCCTAATCTTCCTATATTTTCTTTCATTTTATCCAGATTATTTTCACCCATCATGCGCTTTACCGCATCGGCGGCATATGCTCCGATCGGTTCCGTATCAAAAATCAGTTTTGAAATTTCATCTCTCTGAGCGGCAAATGTAGAAGTTCCTGCGTTACAAACCTCCGTTCTTCCGCCGGAGCGGTTGTCAAAAAGATTTAATTGTTCATACATGGCGTCTGTCAAAATCAACGTTGAATGAGTCGCTATCAGGAATTCATTCCATGTTCTGTGGCTTAGATCATATAAGACTTTTATAAAATCCCTGTTCCAATCATCATTAAAATGAACATCCGGTTCATCATACAGAAAGAGCGTATTTTCTCCGCAGTGTCTCTGGGCCAGTAAAACCAGGCCTGTACGTGCCAGCCACATCAACTCACCATCACTCAGCGCTTCCATTCCATAGAGCCCCCTTTCCTCCCCATTTCTGAAAGAAAAATGGATATCACCTATAATCCCTTCCCGATATGCGGTTAATAATGCCGACATCAACACAAACGGATTCCCATCAAAATACTTCTGCAATCCAGGATGATAATACGTCCCATTATCAGACTGATCATACTTTGTATACCGGAACACAACCACTGTTTCCGTGGCTATACTTCCATCGTCATCCAACCGGTTCGATGATGACCGGTTCACGATGCAGTCGCTTAATCCCTTCTTGTTGTTGTGGCCGCTCGACATAAGCTGCCGCAGCATACCGATCTGCGGTGTGTCGATGGCATGCCCCAGCATCTCATCATAAACCTTAAACGAAAATGCCACCGGAATCAGATTCATATTTAATCGGCTGGCCAGCTTCTTTCTCAGTCCACAGTAGTTTTTCAATTCCGATTCGATATTTTTTCCCTGCATTTCCAAAGGTAAGACAGCATACATCACAGGCAAAACAATTTTCGATGTGACAGCATCCAGATAAATAACGCGCGGACTGCTGTCAAGCTGTTCATAAAAACTTAAGACCAAATTTTTCTCCTCATGATCCTGATCTTCTTCGTCCAAAATCGAAAGATCGTAGAGATCACTGGCCAGGGATTCCCTTGGTGATGTAATTAATATTTCCTCCATAGAATTGTTAGCTCCAGAGCAATAGGAAATGATGCGATCGGGCAAATACTCATTCGGGATCGAAGAAACCTGACTTACTTCTCCGTATTTCGCGATCTCGATATAGAGTTTTCGCCGCCGTCCAGTCTCATCGTAAATGTTTTTCTCCTCCGGTTTTACATAAATATCGGTTCCGTCTCGCATGCGGTATTTCATTTCGAAGTGAAATCCAGGCAGTTCATCCTGCATAATACGTGTAAAAATCAGGCCGAGTGCTTCAATCACACTTGATTTGCCGGAACCATTCCGACCGATCAGAAAATCAATTGATACAGGAGACGACTGCTCCTTAAAATAAATAGACAGCTCTTTTAACCCCTTATATCCATCCACATACAGATATTCCAGTTTCATCTTTCCCTCCTAGCTTCCATGAGAAGCCTGATATTTCTGAATCGTGATTGGTTCTCCTCTTGAGTCCACAACCGCTCTTCCGGAGAAATTTATCTTATCAGGAATCGTTTTTTCGAGAAATCCCAGACCTTCCAACAATTTTACGGTTGTAATCGCATCCTGAATAGAAGATCCTCTTAAAATGGTTTGATCACTCATACCGATTCTTTTAAGCGCGATATGAATCGGCATCGGAACTTTGGATACAACGTAAATCCGTAAAATTTCTTTCTGAAAGACAGACAAATGCCTGATTAATTCCCTCTTTTCCTGATCAAACTCCTGATACCAACTGCCGGAACCTGCTGGTACCTCTCCATTTATCTGCTGCATCCCTTTCGCACGGTAATGCCTCAAAATGGCAGCATAGTCAGGCTCATCCAAAAGATGAACCAAACGATACCGCCTTGTCAGATTCCCAGTAAAAGAAGCAGCCAAAAGCGACTGAAAAAGTCTCTCTATCTTCTTATATACCGTTGCCTGCCTGTGCTGAACCTCTAACATCTTATTTACTATTTTCACAAATCTGTCCTGCTCAGAAAGCGGGATTGATGGAATGGGAATATTGCCGATAAAAGACGCGTCGGAAACCGCCTTATCCCAGCCTAACAGTTCTCCCAGGTATGTCGAACAAAAATGCATCCATACCAGCAAAAATTTCGGTCGTATCCAATCATTGCTTACTCTGACCCGAAAAATATTCCTGCCCCAGACTACCTCATCCATATCTTCCATCACCAGAACAAAATGAACACTCCTGCCTCCATCGATTCGTCCGCACAGTAAATCATCTTTCCTTAACAAATACCGGTTTCGGTCTATATCCGTGCACTGAACTGCCGGATATTCATTTGCAGCTGTCATGGACCATTCCGTATCATAAAGCGAATTGATATACTGCACACTTACGTTTCCTTCCTCTTTCTTAATGGAACGTCCTGCTAACACTTTAATTGAATCGCAGTCTTTTAGTCGTTCCATTTTACGGATATCCATCAAATATCCGAGCCGTTTATGCATAACACCATATATGGCCCGTTTTACTTCCATCATCCCATTTTGTTGCCATCCAGGCAGTTTCTCCCAATGCTTCATTACATTGACGATACACTTTTGCTCTTCCAGGCATGGAAAAATGATAGCTGTATTCTCCAACTGATTTTTTGTCAGATTCGGTATTGTGACTGCATTCGCCGTTTCCTCCAACCATAGTTTATAAAACTGGAAGTAATAGTATGCATAGTCTGCCAGAATCATACTCTCATCAAAAATCATCCCCTGGATTGCCTGATTAATTTTCAAATCGATTCCCGCAATCGCTGTCTTACCTATGGTACCAGAGACAGATAAAAGCACGGTTCCCTTCGGAACCCACCCTTTTATCTGTTCTGCCCCCTCGGCAGTCAGATACTCCTCCGTATTCACTAGAATTCCACCGTTTAAATCGCCTGCTCTGGCCCAGGGAATTCCTGGTTTATTGGTATAATACTCCTTATGGGAACGCTCAGGCGTAGATCCTTTGATCCAACGAACCACTATATCCTTTAACAGTTTTCGCTGCCAGTTTATCATAAGCTCTCAACCTCCTCAAGAAGTTTTTCCAGAGCCTCAAGCAATTCTTTCTGTTCCTGAATCACATCATGAAGCAGTATTTCAGGAGCCTCAAACTCTAATTCCGGTCTCTTAGGCGGCTGATAAAACCCCGGAAGCATGTTCCATTTTGATTCCTTCACTGTCTTTCTGTCAGCAAACCAGAAATAAACCCTGTCCCACTCTTCAGGCGTCTTTATATTGTTGTAATTCTCCAACAAACTTCTTTCAGACAACTGCACCCACTGTTTGTAATACTCATCACGCCTGTTCCACACATATAGTAATTCATCATAGTTTCCCGGCTCCCCGTCGCTGTTATCCGGCTTCATCTGATAAAAGAACAGGTACGGCATTCTATCCTTCCAACCGCCCAGCATCATGGGATTACTAATGATTAAAATACTGGAAGCCACTGTTGCATTTGTAAAAAATGTATCCTGCGGCAACGATAGAATCGCTTCTACCAAATATGTATTTAGTATCCATTTGCGCACTTCCATATTTTCTTTTTTAGATGAGAACAGAAAGTTGTCAGGAACGATAATCGCAGAACGTCCTTCCGTTTCCAACGCCTGTAAGGTGCGAACAATAAACAGATTGTATTTTCCGTTGATATGCCCAAGCTCTTCCGGCAGTGGAGGCTCATACACATTACTATTCTCAGGCACTGGATCATTCGTAAAGGATGGATTGGCAAGCACAATATCATATCGTTTTTCAAGGCGATTCGTCAGAAAGTTTTCTTCTCCCGTATTAACATCAATATTTGCAAGGATAAAAAGGATTTGAGCGGAAATCTTCAAGCTGTTATCGCTTTCAAAACCGTATAATTGAGAATTTTTAAAATAACCGCTTGCTGCAGTCAACATATTTCCTGAGCTGTACTGAGGATCCAGTATGGATACTTTTCTGTCTGTATTTGTAAATTTCCGTTCTGCATCCAATATCTGTGCCAAATACTTTATTATCTCATCCGGTAAAATATATCTGCTTTTCTCTGCTTTGTTATTTATACATAATTCTAAGATCCTCTGCACGGCATCATATAACAGGTCTGTACCCCCTGACCTGTCTTGTAATTCATACAATTCATTGACGATCTCCAGAATCGGACGCATAACTGAATTTTTCTTTATTGTCAGCTTATAATTCTTAAGAAATGCCAATTGATCTTCGTATTCGGTCGCAACCCGAAAGTTGTATTCCAGCTTATTGAGATAGGAAGTGATCTCCTCTGCCGACTGCAGCGAAAAATCCTTAACTCCCAAAGAATCTCCTTCTCTTCGAAAATCAGAATTGTCACGTTTCCATTTTTTAATTGTTCCATATTCATGAATTAACCGGCAAAGCAGTAGATACCCTAAATCGTTAAAAAGTAAAATTAGATTCTCAGAATATTCCATACGATAAAAGTCAATTACGGATTTGAACTCACGTATTGCGCCACTGATTAATTCCTCCCTTGTTTTATTGGTGAAAGCTTCCTTGTTCATGTTTATTCTCCCTTTTATAGCCTGAGTCGTATGACTCTGCCATTCGCGCCTTAATATTTCCGTAAAATTCATCACAGTTACAGCAGTTATTTCTGCATTACCGCTCTGTTAGAACCGTATTTATATCAAGCATGAATTTTATTGCTGAATCGTTTTTGGATATCCTTGGCAAAAGAAAACCACTTACCAAAATCGATAGACTCAATTTTATAAATATCAGTGGCTAAAATAAGCAAAGTATAGTTTATTTATTCTTACAAATTGTATTCTGCATAACACGATTCTAACTATGCAACGAGCTCTTGCACAGTTACTCTAACTCTCGATCTCTACTTCTCTCCGAGGCATATCAGTTCCAAGAAAATCAAACAGATAGGGATCTATAAATACTTGATTGACCATATCAGAGTCCACTGGCGGAAGTGCTGCCGGGAAATTATTTACGCTTTTTCCCGAACGTTCCATCAATTTACTTTCTATTTGCAAGTCCAAGATAGTTTTACTCCATCCATTTTTGATTGCTTTATGTGCATACCAAATGCGACTTTCTTCATCTTTCAGTTTATCCATTAAGGAAATATTGGTTCGCCACGGTATTTGTGCAACGCCCCGTTGCACAATTTCAAAATCAGGCCAGCTCTCGGCAAATTTCCGCATATATTTTATATTTCTTGGCGAAAATCCGGACATTTCAGGAAAGGCGTCCTTTAAGTCCTTAGCCATGCGGTCAATTACTTTAGCTCCCCAGCCTTCTTCTTGTTTTTTCAGAATGGCTCTGCCAATGTTCCAATAAAGGCAGATCATACTGGAATTTGCATTCAATACAACAGAAATCTTCTGCTTTAGGATTTCTGCTTTCACTTCTTCTATAAATTTCAAGTAAGCATCACTCATCTCGGAAAGTTTTGGAGCAACTGGAAATACAACTCCATCTTTATTCTTTCCCATTTGATTTCGATTATCCAATACGATTCCCCCCCACAATCCGTCGATTTCTTCTTGTCAATTATAGATTTATAGTTATTTTTTAATGCTGTACATATTAAGTTCAAATTCCATTAGGCTTGTCTTTACTAATATCTTCTGATAAATTATAATAATCATATATTTTCCGAACATAATTTCGTTCAACGCAACATGCTTTCTCTCTTTTAAAAGTCAATGTCTCAACAGCATGCATAATAGCCTTATGTCGTACCGTTTTCTTCGAAAATTGGTTATATGTATAATTTTCTTTTGTATTCATATTTCCCCCATATCTTTACTTCGTAGAAATTCTTAATACATTTCTTATTTTAATGAACATTTTACTTAAATTCAACAAAACTTCACAAGAAAAGAAGCCAGAGTTATTCATTAGCAAAAGACTGAGATATATCAAAGTGATGAAAAGTACAAGACACCGTTATGGCATCTATACTCTTGATTTCAAAGCAGGGAGGGGTACAGGGAGTAGTCGCAAATGTACAGGCCAGGTATCTTTCTCTATCAGAGACAATCATATTTCCACACCACTCATTATATACTTATTGAAACTGTTCCGTCTTTTCCCCACAGATAATCCTCCGAAATTCTATTATCTGGAAAGTTTTAATTTACTACATATAATATAAACAGCCCATGGCAGGAACATGTGCTCGAATATAAAAGAAAAGCCTGACCCATGGTTTTGCCATAGAGTATATCTTTTTCCAAATAGTAAAGGTTTTGCCAGATTGTATCTTTTGCCCAACAAAACTCTCATTTTTGAACTATCCGGCGTTATCCCCGTCCCCGCCCATACGAGAACTTATCCATCTCACTTTCCTTAAAAACACAACTCTATTTTCCCCAAATAATCCCGCAAACGCCCATAGAATCAAGGTTTCCGCACGAGAAGCACGGCGGTCTCCACATGGCACGAGAGGATAGAATAAATGTCATATCGCCTTTTTTTGCCGATTTTCTCCATTGTAGGTTCAAGGAAACATATCAACGGTGTTTTTCGCATTTGCTTGTCGGCGGAAACATATCCATCGAGTTTTGTCTGCTTGCGGGAACATATCTACTATAATTACCAGACCTGCAATTTTTGCAATGGACTCATAAAGTATTTTAGATTAAACTATCTTTGCTTTGATATCATGAACATATTCTATGACCATATTTTTTCAACCAAAGCAAGTGATAAGTTGCTCCGCTTTTTTTTGCAATCGTTCCATATATTGTTCCATATAATTCCAATCTGGAACACCATCTGATGTGATTGGAAGTTTTATCATTTCACGCTTTAATACCTTTTGAGTACACATGTCTTTAAACCCATATTTTTGTATAAACATAGATTTTATAGCTGTTGCAATAAATAATCCAACGCCTTTACTAATACTAATTTTAGGTATTAAAACATTTACATGACCATGTGCTGTAACAAAAAAATCTTCTTCGTGATAATAAGCATTTCCAAACATATCAACAGTTAAACAACCAGCATCATACAACGTACTTTCACTATTACGTGGAATTCGTTGAATTAACCCATTATTTGTATTACTTGGAGTTATAAGAGCAATGTCACCATCATCTAAACCTTTAACTTGAATATCTCCCTTCGGCAATGACAAATCAAAAAAATCTACAACACCAAAGTCTTTCCAATCAGAAAAATCAGCTTTCTTTTTAGGAATATGTTTTGCTCTATCTAACACAATTAACGAAGCAGTAACTTTTCCTTCAAGTTTTTCTATATATTCTTCCATATACTCCCAATCAACTTTACCACTCTCTGTTACTGGTAATTTTATTTTATGATTTTTCAACATTATTTTAGTTGCTTTCATATCGTAGTCAAAAACCCTATCTAGCGAAGAATTTAAAACAGAAATAAGAAACATCGCATTCTTTTCATTTAGATTTTCTGAACTCAACACGCTAGTCGCACCATGACCATCCTTCAAATAAAACGGTTTATCCACATAAACAACAACGTGATTATTGGAATGAATAAGTAACAATGGTTTTGATTCAATATTATTTAACATTTCCTTTCCGATATTAACATATGATATTAAGCCATTGTTCACAGACGACTGCCCAATAAAGGCATATTGCTCTTCGCCATCAATGCTATTAAGGATCAATCTTGGATTAATTTCTTTTTGTGTTTCCCATTTCAAAATGTCTATTAACCTAAATTCCCCCCATTTCGATGTGTCAAATTTTTTCATCAACATCACCATCCTTTAAGGTGATTCTAACACCGTTTTCATCAGATTCGACATGACTACTGTACATTGCTTTTTGAAGCAATGTGTTTCCAAATTCTTTAGCATCAATTCCTTGCTTGAACATCTCATAATCCATCAGTGTTTTAATAAAATCTTCTTCAAAAATTTCAAAAGGTTTCTCTGGCATCTGATATGATAAATGTTCCTTTGGATTAACTACTTGGATAAAATCACGAACATCATTTGCTTCATTGCAAATTGGATTTTCAATGATTTTCACCCATTTATCTTCAATCGCTTGCCATCTTCCTTTAATATCCTGTCGTCCCTGATTCTTAACAGTTTCAAGTCCATCATCTTCGATATAGCAAGCAAAAATATCTTTTTCATCATGTGCAACACCTGATTCAAAGATAAAAATACTTGTCGTGATTCCTACACCAAAGAACAGATTTTCAGGCAACTTGATAATCTTTTTCAGCGTATGATTTTTCAATAATTTATTGCCAATCTTTTTATCTGTAAAATCTTTTTCCAGTTTTTTATCAGGTAAAATAAATGCACATTCTGTATGTGCCGGAACATTATCAAGAACATTTTGAACAATCTGCATACAACCATATTTTCGCTCATATGGTGGATTCATTAAGACCTTTGTAATATCTTTGCTCTTAATCCAATCACACGCTTCTTGGCCTCTTGTATCTAACTGTTCCAAATTTGTTTTTCCGTCTTTATGGATCAGCATATTAGCACACGCAAGAGCATAAATTTCTTTATCCCATTCAATACCAAACAATTGTACATCTTTAATGTAACCAGCCTTTTCCGTATTGATTCCACCAGCTTCTTTAATCATGTTACACATTGCTTTCACAAGAAATGCTCCACTTCCACACGTTGCATCTAAAACTCTGTCATTCATATCGCAATGAATCAAACGATACATGAAAGATGTCACATGGTCAGGGGTAAAGATTTGACCATTCTCTGACTTTGCTTTGTATCTATTAAATTCATTGAAGAAAATCCCCATAACATCTTCGCCATTCCAATTGTCCGATGTAACATAACCAGAAATTTCTTTCACCCATCCGATGAAATCATCAATAGCCGTCTGATTATCAGGAGAATTCATTTCAATTTTAGTATAAATATCAGCCAAAAGTTGTAATTTATTATTTCTCTTTTTGCTCTCTCTCAATGATTTATTCAATTGATTAAGGATTGCATTATGGAAGTCATTATAATCCATGCTCTTTGCAAGCGTAGCACCTTCCTTAGTTGCTACCAATGCACACGCTGTAAAAATCATTCTATGATATAAATTTTTAATACCGAAACGAATATGAAGACAATTATTGATTTTCGCAGTTAACCTATAAATAGCCTGTTTATCAACTGCTTCTTGATTATAAACAGACAAATAATATGATTTATCTTGCAGTTGTTTAGATAACTTCGTCAATTCCTCATAATATTTAAAAACACGAATATCCTGTCCATTGTAAAGAATTCCAATGATTTTATCATATTGGGCGTCAACGACCTTGATATTATCAAACAACTCCTGCACCCATTTTCGATTTGATAAATCCTCTTTCTCTGATTTTGTTTCCAAAATTATTGCCGGCATACTTCTGTCTTTTGGAAGGTACCAACCATCAGGCTTTCTATTCACTCCCTGAAATCCCAACTGATTAAATGTAGTAATCTGTCCTGTTCCTTGTTTAATACCATCTTCAATTTTATCAAAGCCTAAAATCAGTTTTGCCTCATCACGAACTTCATCTTCTGTTCTATATACCGGAGTAACCCTGCTCATTTTATTCTCCTCCCAAATTCTTTAATATATCTATCTTGTCAACTCAACCTCATTAAATATAAAATACTCATGAAAATGTATTGATATGTTCCCACAAACGCAAAAACACACTTTAGGTTGAGTAGGCGGTTTTGTTATCGCTGATAAACCCTAGTAAAATCAAGCTTTCTGGCGTGACATCAATACAACTGTTTCAACATGCCCCGAATGCGGAAACATATCACATCCTCTCACCTTCACCACCTCATACCCTCTCTCCGCCAGATACTTCATATCCCGTGCGAGCGTAGCCGAGTCACAGCTGACATAGACCACCCGCTTCGGTCCCATTTTCACGATCGTATCCAGGCAGACCTCATCACAGCCTTTTCTCGGTGGGTCCACGACGATCACATCGGCATATACCTGGTTCTTCTCATATTCCCGGGGCAGTACCTCCTCCGCTTTTCCGACGAAGAACTCCACGTTCTCTATCCCATTAATCCTGGCATTCTCCCGGGCATCATCGATGGCCTGCGGCACGATCTCCACGCCATACACCTTCTTCGCCTTCTGTGCAAGAAATAATGATATGGTACCGATCCCACAATATAAATCCCACACGGTTTCTCCGCCGGTCAGTCCCGCATATTCCAGGGCTGTGTAGTAGAGTTTCTCCGTCTGCACCGGATTTACCTGGTAAAATGACAGCGGGGAAATGCGGTATTTCACGCCGCCGATCGAATCCGTAATATAACCCGGCCCATAAAGGTTGATGACTTCATTTCCAAGTATCACATTGGTCTGGTCACGATTTATGTTAACCGAAATACTCGTCATTCCCGGTATCTTTAACAGCTGCTCAGTCAGCTCATCCTGATGGGGCAGGCTTTTTCCATTGATCACCTGACATACCATCAGTTCACCGGTATGAAATCCCTTTCGAATCAGGGTATGGCGGATTAAGCCGGAATGGGATGCCTCATCGTATGGTCTTATATGGAAGCGTTCCAGATGATTTTTGATAATTTTCAGTATCTCTCTGTTTTCCTCAATCCCCAGCAGGCAATCCCCGTTTTCAATGATGGCATGGGTACGGCCTGCATAAAATCCGGTTATAATCTTACCGTCCTTATCAAGTCCCCAGGGAAACTGTGCCTTATTGCGGTATCTCCATGGCTCGTCCATTCCCATAATGGGCACCATCGGAACCTCATCAAATCCGCCGATTCGTGTAATATTATTATAGATTTTCCGTTCTTTGTAAACTAACTGTTCTTTGTAGTCCATTGCCTGGAGCTGACAGCCGCCGCACTGGCGGGCCACCGGGCACCGCGGCGTCACACGGTTTGGCGACGCATTGATAATCTTCTCTAAGCGGGCGAAGCCATAAGACTTTTTTGTCTTCATTACCTTGGCTTCCACCTCGTCTCCAATCACTGCATCCTTCACAAACCAGGTGTAACCATCGGTCTTGCCGATTCCTTCACCTGTATCTCCCATATCCTCTATTGACACCTGAATCCTGTCATTCTTTTTCCATTCCATATTAATCGTTCTCCCCGATTCTTCTATACGATTCGATTTAATTCCAGCATATATGAATTTCTTTTAGCTAAGTTTTATTCTATCCTCTTTCCTTTCAATACGCAAGAAATATCTCCATCCCTGCCAAATATCGAAATTACACAGCATCATCATTCTTCCAGATCAGACCTCCAAACCAGACCTCCAAACCACTGATTCATATCAAAAACGGCTGTATACGAGCGCATTTCATTACGCCCTTACACAACCGTCTCTTACGATTCCAATTATCAGTTCTTCATCAACTGCTCTATCTATCCGCCAGCCAGACTTCACCGGCCTACTATCGCCAATTCGTCCCCGGCTCCTTATTTGCTCTTGCCGCCGTTCGCCTTTTCCATATGAATATTCTTGCCCTTGATCTTTACATCCTTCATGGCATTTAACACTGCATCGGCGTTTTCTCTCGGCACTTCTACAAATGTATACTTGTCATACATATCAATGCTTCCGACCATTTTACCCGGCATGCCTGACTCGCCTGCGATGGCTCCCAGGATGTCCCCCGGCTTCACGTTCTGGTTCTTTCCGATGTTGATGAACAGACGGGCCATATCTTCACGGCCGCTGTCATACCGGCTGTCACGGCCGCCGCTGTTTCTGCCTCTTCCGCGTCCGTTACCATTACGGCTTCCTCCGCTGTAATAGCTGTCTAAATCATCGAGAGAGCGTGGTTCTCTTGTGTCGACAATATCCTCACTCTCTTCGCCCATCATCATCTTTAACAGCGCAGCTGCCAGATCCAGGGAAGTATAATCTTCTTCCAGAAGCTTCTTTTCAAGAATATTGATCATTTCGCTTAAATCGGATTCTTCGATGGTATCCGCCACATTCTCTAAAATCTTATCGACTTTAATGCCGGTCACGTCATTCAGGGAAGGAATCGCCTGAGGAATGATCTTGGTCTTGCAGTAACGCTGAATATCGCGAAGCTTATAAACTTCTTTTCCTACCACAAAGCTGAATGCAATACCCTCGCGGCCAGCACGACCGGTACGGCCGATCCGGTGTACGTAGTACTCGTCATCCTGCGGAAGATCGTAGTTAAATACGGCTTCTACGTCATCTACGTCGATTCCGCGAGCCGCCACATCGGTAGCAACCAGAATATCGGTTCTGCCGTTGCGGAAACTGTTCATAACGCGGTCACGCTGAATCTGCTTCAAATCACCGTGCAGACCTTCCGCGAAATAGCCACGTCCCTGAAGTGCCTGTACCAGTTCGTCCACACCCTTCTTCGTATTACAGAACACAACGGAAAGCTTTGGTGCGTACATATCTAACAGACGGCACATAACCTCTACCTTTGTCTTCGGCTTTACTTCATAATAATACTGGGTTACCTTCGGAACAGTCAGTTCTTTCTTAACCACCTTCACAGTCACCGGTTCCTTCTGGAACTTGTGCGCAATGTCCGCAATCGCCTGAGGCATGGTAGCGGAAAACATCACAGTCTGGCGCTCCTCCGGAAGCTGGCTTAAAATGGTCTCCATATCCTCTAAGAAGCCCATGTTCAGCATCTCGTCAGCCTCATCCATAACTACGGTTTGAATATGGTCAAATTTCACCGTCTTGCGGCGCATATGATCCATCACACGGCCCGGTGTACCGATAATAATCTGGGTACCATCCTTTAAGGAACGAATCTGTTTTACAATGTCCTGGCCACCATAAATCGGAAGAACCTTGACACCGTGCATATATTTTGCTAATCTACGGATTTCGTCAGCCACCTGAATTGCAAGCTCTCTGGTGGGACACAGGGCGATCGCCTGGAGTTTCTTGGATTTCGGATCCACTTTCTGTAACAGCGGAATACCAAATGCGGCCGTCTTACCGGTTCCTGTCTGAGCCTGGCCAATAATGTCCCTGCCCTCCATCTGTACCGGAATTGCCTGCGCCTGAATCGGCGAAGCCTCCTCAAATCCCATGTCCGCAACTGCCCGCAGAATTCTTTCGTCTAGCTGTAATTCATCAAATCTCAATGTCTCCATAAATAAATAAGTCCTTTCTAGGCCTGCCGGGTTCACCTGTTGCCGACGGCCGCACACACACTTTTCGCAAAGAAAACGAGAGGTGTCAGGTATACGTTTCAGACCTTCATCCTCTCGTTTCACAAGTTTAAACTATAACAGAAATATTTTTTCATGTCAAGGAGTTTTCTTTATATCCATGAGATATCAACTATATATTTTTCTGCAACAAGCAAATTCCGCGCGCTCTTAAGTAGTTCAGGACCTCCAGCTTTTCCCTCTCTGTCTGAAATGCCCAAACCGGAATATTCAAAAAATACGGACCTTTCGTAAAAATAAACACCTCTTTTTTGCTCTCCACCACCTTGTAAATCGTGGGATAAGTCAGGTTCCACTGTTCCGAATCCGTACAGAGGCTGATTCCCGACCGATCGAAGGAAATTACCTGGCGGCCAGTCCTGTCCGGCACAGTTTTACCGCGTTTTAAGGCTCGTTTTACGCCGCGGTAAATCCATTTCCTGCTGTAAAATATCTGATAAGCCATACCAATAAACAGAATAATAAAAATACCATAAACCGCAGCAGCCACCGGATCTCTGTCCCGTATAAATGATAAGATTCCAACGCCTGTAAGCAGTAACAACGACAGTATCACAGTCATGCTTTCTGGTATTTTAAGCGCATACCTCGTCCGCATCATATAATACTTGCCTGCAGTCAGCACATCCAGCCATTCTGCCTCCTCCTGAATAAATGCAAAGGAATATACCTGTTCTTCAGGGCATATGATCTCCGCCTGCTGGTCCAGAGGATCCATAAAGGCCTCCTGCTGCTGCTTTTCCTGCAGAAAGGCGAGGCAGCAGTCCATTTCGGCTTCGCCGGTGAACGCAGAATCCGGAAGTGTCAGCAGAGTCTTTACCGTCCCAATCCGTTTCATATAAACCAGGATCTGATGCCTCGTTTTTTCCGCATATAAAATGGAGGCGTAAGGATAACAGCTTACGCCTTCCTCCGTACACATCTCAATCCGATGTTCTCCGAACCGTACCAGCTGCCGGTGCATAAGCGGGCCTTTTATGATTCTGAAGTATTGAACCGTTTTAATGAGAATCGTGATTATCACGGCAAAACCAAGCCACAGCCCGATTCCGGCACACAGATCGGTTATCCACCAGAGAATGGATGGGTCATGACCGCCGAGCAGCACAACACCCACGGTGTAGATCAGGGATATTCCGGCAATGATAAGCATGACAGCCTGGATCTTTGACTCCTTCATCCCGTCCTTCTTAAGCCTCATATCCGACATCATGCGCAGAATATCCTTT
>OJJZ01000222.1_pt1 | contig 15714 bp, 19 predicted proteins | sample 1596481 | NCBI WGS metagenome assembly OJJZ01 (sample SAMEA4350110, study PRJEB24818) | metagenome | biome: human; feature: gut; material: faeces | place: Denmark | collected 2013-09 | reverse complement strand
CACGGCCCCGATTTGCGTTCTGAGATACACCAAAATTTTTTGTATCACATTTTACACAAATTGGAGCCGTCAGATTTTCAACAATTTTCAATCGCCATATATCAGCCAAAGAATTGCCTCGGAAATTTTAAGTACCCCTACCGCGATTAAAAAAAGGATTCCCACGATTCCCATAAAAATCATGATTGCAAGTGTAAGTCCCATGTTATCACTCTCCCTTCATGATTAATTATAGCATATTCTTTTTTAATTTGCAAACTATATTTTTAAAAGTTCGCCATTTCTTAGCAGTTTCAATATCTTTAGATTTTCCTCTGCCGTCCCCGTGTAATTACTCATGCCGTTTCTGAGCGCAATCTTTTTTCGGTTTTTATAACTGCCGTCTACCCCGATTTCCTCAAGGGCCTTTTGTATACTGTTTCCGTAAATCGTGTTCTGTAAATATGTATCCGTGTTTTCCCAATGCGGCAACATAATGTCTCCATCAAAAATGCTCAAATCGCATAAATTAGGAATTCCGTCTATACGTGCTTTAGAAGTATATTGCCAACCGCTCCACTCATACGCATCAACATAAGCTGTTGAAGGGTGTTTGTCATTTAATCCATACATCACATTGGATGGATATCTGGCAATCCAAAGCGGGCAGTCAGGCATAGTGAACCAATTTTCAGCAAGGCAATAATATCCTGTGTACACACCTGCATAGAAGCCATTCTTAAGTGTTGCTTCTACACCAATCTTCACAATACCAGTGAGCGTATCACAGCCAAGTTTCTGTAGTGAATCATCTTCAATGTCCAGCCATATCCGTTTTGTCTTAGCCCCGGTGTCCTGAATCAGTTTAATAACGTCATAAATCTCTTGATTAATTCCTTCTACAGTTGTAGCGTATACATATTTATACACGTCATAAGGAATCCTTAATTCATTCAATTTACGGACATTATAATCAAATTGTGAATCAGGTTTACCGCTTTTAAGTACAGACCTGAGAATCACATAATCAATTTGAGAAGGCAGTTTCTCCCAATTAATCATGCCTTGATTAGAGCTAACGTCAATCGCCTTTATCATTGTTTTTCGTCCTCCTCTATTTTGTCTTTGATTTTTTCGATGTGGTTTGACAACCACGCTGGCACGTTAGAAAACTTCCCTACATTTTCAATAATACTTAGGCACTCATTAACTGCATACCAGATGGTAATAATCAAACCAAACACCATTCGATTTTCATAAGCAATTCCGATAGTGTCACACGTATATGTGAGAATGAAATCAAAGCACATTCCGCAGGCAATAATAATCAGGTAGCCTAACTTTTTTACAATGCCTTTTGCGCCTTTTTCACTGTTCAATGTTCCGTCCTTCCACGCGGACACCATACCAGACACATAATCAAGAATCATCAGAGCAACAAGAATTATCATCACAGGGGCGATTGCTTTTAACTCAGCCGAGAGCCATCCTCCTAATATCGCAATGATAATTTCAGTAAAGTTAATCACTTTTTGAATTGATTTTTCCATCTTAGTTATCTCCTCAGAACTTTATAAAAATTTCCGCCGATGCTTCTGAACCTTGTTCCTTGATATTCAACGCTATCGGCACTAATTCGTCTCACTGTAGACGAAAGCACAAACGGTGACCCTGTTTCTCTAACCAAAATCCAGAAAACCCCGCAACATTCCCACAGATATTTGTATGCGTTCTCCGGTTTATCTGGGACATCCGGTTCGGGAGGGTCGGGCGGTTCAGGCGGCGGCTCCGGTTCCGGGTCAGGGACATTGTTGTGAAAAATTTGGAACCATCTCCACGCTTGCACACCGCGCTGTGGTTGATTTTGATTTTTAGGACGTTCATAATTTTTCACCCAAGCGGCGGCGAGATATTTACACGTCTCTTCATCCGTTTTGCCATCTTTTGGTTCATAATGCAAAAATTCATCAAACGAAAGCGGATATGCAGAGGTAGAATAATACTGTTCGCCATTAGCACGTTCCCATTCTATTCTTGCTAACTGGCCGTTGTAGTCATCGTGAGCGTACCCATTTTCATCCACCCATGAAAATAATTTTGTTGCAGGTGACCATTGCACGAGACCATACCCGCCTTTTAACCACCCTTCATCAAGGTTCTGCCATATACCCGGATTTAAGGTTGATTCTGTCTGCATATTTCCGAGTATCGCCGCGATTGCCCAATCGCTCCACCCCATGGACTGCATAGCAGTCCACAGGATTTCAGCATTGTTATTCATTTCCTCAGAGTTTAAGTAAAAATTTCCTTTTATAATTTCCATGGTTAATTAGGTTTATATACCACGACAATTTTGCCTGCTATATCTGAAATGAAATAGCTTTGTAAATTAAAGGTGATTGAAAACGTGTTTTCTGAGAGTGAAGTTGTAAAATTCCCTCCCCTGTCCGCGATTGAATCGTCGAGGTCAAACACAAGGCTAGTCACTCCCGCAGAGACTGGCGTGTACCCATCATAACTAACGTCAATGGTGATTGGCTTTATGTTTGACTTGCCGGAAATATTGAAGGTTTTTGTCGCAATTTCCTGCGGCTTATTTTCCAGCGTGGTAACACGATCTGATAAATTATTTAATGTAGTGACATTACCATTCGCTACCTGTTGTGCGGCCTGAGCATCAGCGGAAGCCCGATTAGCGGCAGTTACAGCGGATTCGATTTTGCTCTGTGCCTGAGTAGCCGCTTCGCTTGCGTCATTTGCGGCAGAAAGCGCCCGCTGTACATTTTCGTTCACACCAGATGCAATCCCTGACACGTTAGCAACTTCCTTCTGAACCTCCGTGAGTGTGCTTTGTGTTTCGGTAATCTGTGTCTGTGCTTCCTGTAAACTTGCAATTCCTTCACCCGCGTTTTCTTTATTTGTGTGCATCTGAGCGTCTATAATGTCCATTGCATTGTTGAAATCGCCTAAAAAGGTAGGCTTGTCAGTCTCCACATACTGCGGCAGTTTGTAGTTAGGTGTCGTGTTTGTGAAACTCATAATATTTTTCCTCCTTTTTTTATTTTATGAATTTTTTTCAAGTGCTTCGATACGGGTTGTAAGACCCGCGATTCCTGTCTGAACAGTTGTGTTAATGTCCTTTACGTTGTTGACTTTTGCTACCGCGCTGTTTACAGTACTTACAGACGTGTCAACGTCACTATTTGCTTTCTGTGCGGTAGCCTTTGCGTTCTGCGCAACGTTCTTAGCAGTTACGGCGTTTGCAGAATTTTCATTAAGCTGTGCCTCCGCCACGTTGAGTTCTTCGCGCCAATTCTGAATCTGTGAATCCCATTGAGGTTTCATTTCATTCACATGTTCAGCGAACGTTGTATACTGCTCAATTTGGTCTGCGGTCTTTTTCATTTGCGTGTCGATTTTAGAAAAATTACCGTTCCAGTCTGATTCAATGTCAACAACGTCATTTTTCTGATATTTTCCCAGATTATAGTATCTGGTTTTTCCTGTAATCATGCTATTTTACCTCCTTTCGCCTCAGAAAAACTATTGTATATGTCTATAATGGTGCACGTACATCCGCTCATTCTGGCGTTATTTTCCTCAGTTTTGTTGTATGTGATTGAAAATTGCGTTACTTTAACGCCATTCTGAATATTTTTTCTATTATAAATCACCGTTGACATATTAATTGAGGTATTATCTGTGGCATCATAAATTGGCTCAAGTTTTACAATGTCAAAATGCCACCCGCTAACTGACGGGTAAACAGTATTTGTACCAGTTGTTGACTCTTCCGGAAACGCGCTACGGTCAAACGTGTAGTTATTAATAACAACAAAAAAATTGTTGGTTTTAAAAATTAAAAAAGTGTCGGTGTTAAAATACCCTACGCTTTCCGTATCCCACTTAAACGCGCTCCAATTTTTAGCCAAAATCTGTTCGCACGTCAGGTCAAGACCGTCTCTGTCCGTGCAATCAAGCGTCTGTTCTGCGTTAAATGTTTTAACCTGCTCTAACGCTACGGCATGAGAAACCATTTCACCCGTAACAGGGCTGTTCACTTCTGCACGATATTTTGCGAACATGATTTCACGCGAGTAGGTGTCAAATTCAAGAGCGGACATGAACAGATTTCTAAAGTCATCACAGGTATTACCGTAGAAATCGAACCACGAATCAAATTCGTCACAAGTGATTGCGTGAACACGAAGAGCATTGTACACGTCACTCACAGTGTTCCCTACGCGGTCACGTTCTCCCGTGGTCGGATTATTGATTCTAAAACCGTCCTCGTTAATCTCGTCCACCTCAAGCCGGATTTTGTCGAGTTCTTCATTCACCCACGCCTGAACAATATCAATCTGCCTGTCTGTATACGCCACCAACTGTTCATACTGCGCTTCCAGAGCACCTTTTAACTGTGCGATATCCTGAGCATGTTTGGTGCGAATGTCATTGAAATTTTCATCACAGTATGCGCGAAGCGCGTCAATATTATTTTGCAGTCTGGTTATGTCCTTAGTATGACGTTCCCAATACGCTAAATCCTGCGCATCTACATACGATTTCATGGCCGCATTAAGACTGTCGGCGTAATCGTGCAGAGCCTTGTCCGCGGCATCAACATAGTCCTTTAATTCAGCTACCTTTTTATCCGTGTACGCTTCATAATTTGTCTGCAAATCCTGAAGGTACTGGATAATGACATTTATGTTGTATGCCATTTTTCGCAGATTTTCAGCGTTTGAGATTGACCAGTCCCATGCTGATGGCAGAGAAAGCCACACAGGCGGGTTACACATCTTTTTAGGTATTTTAAGGTCGTAGTTATCATCTGCCATTTTTGTTTTACCTCCCTTTCTAGTTATACATATGGATTTTAAGGAAAATTCTTTTTGAGCACTCGTCAACCATGGAGCCAATCACATCCACTAACGATTCTCTGTTTTGTTTCAGAAGTTCCCCTTGTGGGCCGTCAAATCCTGTTTCAATCAGATTTTCATTATCTGAATAATCTGATTTATCGGTTCCCTCACCGTTTGTCTCTCCGTTTGCAGTCCCGTTTGAGTTTGTAATATTTGTGGCGTAGTCAGAATTACCCAATCGACTTTCCGGTGTATCCTCAAATACTTCACGATTTGATGTAGTTGAATTGGACGTTCCATGGTCGGTTGTCTGCCTATTTTCATTTCCATGGGTATTCCTAACCATCTGCCGTTTGTGGGAGCTCAGCAAGTCAATATCCACGGACAGTGTTTCATACAATTTATTGTACCGCCAAATCACACGTCTCACATTGTTGTTGAATTGCAAAATCCACATGGCAGGTTCTTCATATTCAATTTCTCGCATTAGATTTTTCACACAAAACTGCATCCAGAAATCATTTTCCATCTCCGCGCTGTAAAATTTAATGTCGGGTGAAATGATGTATTCTTTAGCCGCTCTGATTCTGTCTTCAACTGGGACATCCTGATTCGGTAAAATGAATGGGTATCTTCCAGTCTCTTCCCCCACCCTTTGCGCGATTGAAAACGGGTCTAAATCCTGCGTGTAATGGTAGAGAATGTCACGAAGAGTTGTTGTAAAATGTGCCACTATTCACCACCTTCTTTCGCCGTTCCTGCGTAGCCTTCACGTTCACTTTTTGCTGACGGTGAAATTATACCGTTTCTGTCAACGTGCGCATTCGGTGAAAACTCCACTTCAATATTTAGGCCGAACATACGGTTGACCTGTTCCAGGCCATCCCTTCGACTTTGTAATGCCGATTCACGAAATGCCATGATGTTCTCGTTGTTTGCGTTACCTTCATCAACAGTTAGGTGTTCTGACTTATAGATGTTGATGTTATTGTAACCAAGTCTCGAAAGGTACTCTCCCATCACCGTGAATTTTGCCCGGTCAATATCCGGAATTATAATGGGAGAAGTCATATCAAGCACTTCCGTTTTATTCTTGTCAGACAAAAAGTTGTCTTCATCTTCATACAAAATGTATGGTTCACCCAACTCCGTTTTATTCAGCATTTGACGCACACTGTTTTCATTATCCTGATTAGTGCGGATAATTTTTGGTCTCATCAACTGGGTAATATTTGCATCCTTAGCCATTTCTAATCTCGTCAACTTGTTGGCGTAAAACGCGATTGTGTCAATAAACGCTGTCCGAGTGTCATCATTATAAATTAGCACACTGTCCTGTTCAGAAAAAACACCGTGATAACCTGACGCAGTATTCACAATTCGTTTTGTCGGAATGTCATAAATATTCACACGCGATGCGCCATTTGCGGGCAAGGTCAAATACCCCATAATTTCATTCTTGAAAAACAGAACATTTCCGCGTTCAATTAATGACTGCTCAATTACTCTTCTTGAAACGGTGTCAGGAAGATTCTTATACTGAAATCTTGAAACAGCCAGAAGATACAGGTGTTCCATATAATTATGAAATGTAACTTTCCACATCCAACCCTTTTTTACGTTTTCAGCATAACCGAATCCTTCTAAACCAAGCGGCCTTCTTTTCATTGCGCCTCTTGCCATGTCATCACCTCCTTATCCGTTATTTCCGTAGGTTCCCACATTGTTGTGGTCATGCCAGAATGTGACACCGTTTATAAACATAGAACGTATTGTGTTCAAATGTTCATTCGGAATATTTCCGTAAATGTTCACGGAATTACAGCGCACATAATTGTAACGTGGACGGTTGTTCATGTTTGGCACACCTATTCGGTTTGACTTGTAACCAAATGCATCAAAATACTGCGCTACTTTTTCACGGTATTCAGGCTGTAACGTCCAAAATCTGAAAATGATGTACAAATTGCTGTTGTAAGAAAGTGATACACTGGCGATACCACCGCTTGATGCTCCCGCTGTTCCTACTCTTCCCTGCATCATTCCGATTCTTGTTCTAGCCATTTCTGCGTTCTGTTGTTCGTGAATATCAGCAGACACAATGCCTTCGACCGCTGACACGCCGGAAGACAATCCTCCGGCAACTGCACCCATAAGTCCGCCGCTTGACGCGCCGCTGGCTATACCTCCAATTAATCCAACCAGTGACAAACCAGACTGTAGCCTGATATTCTGCTCTGCCTGCACCCTAACTAAATCGTTAATTGCAGACGCTTGTGATTTAGCGACTGTAAACTGGTCGTTTTGAACCGGAAACGATGGAAATCCATCAATCACACCTGTGTTATAGGAAACGTCCCTATAATCATCGCCCCCATTATAATCCAGTAGCTTACACAAAACTACAGCGTCTGGAATTACGCTTCCCTGCAACCTAACGGTGATGTTATTATTCGACAGCAGTTCGGGGCGTATTTCAAACGTTGCACCATTCGGCATCACCATTTCTATCATTGAGTATGGATAACAATACATTTTACCTTGTGGGTAGTTAGGAAACAATGATTTCCAATTTGATAAAATGGTCTGCGAATACTTAGCGGAATTTCCATTAATTCTTCCGATTCTGAAACCCATAGCGGATTCCACGATTGAAAAATCAGGAAGCAAAACAGACGGATAAGGATATATTGCCGTGATGGATTGTGAAACCCACGGATAGTCAGACAGCGCGTCAAAAATGCTATAAATATCAGACGTTCCGTCAGTCACACAAAAGACGCCTGCCGCCGATGGTAATCCCTGAACATTACTTCCCACAGCTCCGTAAATCACGGGGTTATCTACCGTTCCGCCCGAATTAATCAAATCTACGGTGGAAATTATCACGTAGCTTATTGACGTTCCGGGAGATTCAAATGAAATTGGAAATGCCCGTTGCATCCGTAATTCACCATAATCAATAGATTCGGGGATAATGTTTTCGTTATAGTCGGCTCCTGCCGCTACGTGTTCTCTAGCAATATCGCAATCACGAATTTCCACATTGCTGAAATACGTCTGCCACGCATCCAACGAAAAATAGATGTATGAAGTATTAGGATTGATGTACTCAACTCTGTCAATAAAACAATACATCCAGATTCCGTTATATTCGGCGTTTTTAAACCGCATATAATTAGCGGCTTCAAGCGTTTCAACATTTAACGCCACTCTTACAGCACGATGCTCACGGATGAATTTCATGTCCGTAAACGTATAAATTACTTTTCCGTCAAAATAGGCATCTCTCTCAGCAGTTGTATCAAAATACAACTGCTGAGACGCCGTGATAGGAACGCCCGCAAGAAGCTGAAAAATATTCGATTGTAATGCTCTTGCCTCAACGTTGTTCATTTAATCAGCCTCCAAAAGCCGTCACCTGAGCAGTTCCCTGTTTTGTAGGGTCTGCGTATGGTCTCGCAATCACAGTCAGTGTGCCTTTTTCCTGTCTTCCCGCGTACAACATTCCGTTATCATCCATGCGCGTGGAAGGGTCGGTATTTCCAGAAACGCTCCAGGCCACAGTCTGTGAAGGATCGTTGGTTCCCACCACAGATGCGGTGTACTGAGAAGAACCTCCGGTCCTGTAATTTTCACTTCCCGATACAGTCACCGACGTTACCTTGGGTTCTGCGGCAGTTGTGATTGCGACCGCATTATGGAACGGTGACAGGAAGTAGGTCTGCCACACGTGAAGCCAGTAATTCCAAACGAGCTTTTCCCTGTCCTCAAACTCACGCGATTCAAAAAGATTATCGTAAATGTTCAGAAATTCGTCATCTGCAACAATCGCGATTATTTCCGGGTGGTTTGGAATTTCAGGAATCAGCGTTATCATGCCCGCGAATTTTGCCTCATCCATGTGGAACGCATACGCTAATGCCTGTACTGAAACATTCGCATCGGCGGAAGGCGTGATGTAAAGTCTCTGTCGTTCACGCGCGCTTGTATTCACAACGCCCATTGCGTTGTACTTGCGGGACGGGAAAAGAAAGTTGTTGGAAACCGTTCTCAACACGGTGAGAAAACTCTTTGCGCTGGCTTCGTCCGTGGGCGCGTCTGCGTGAATAAAAGAAAATTTGCCCTCGTCTGCGTATTCAGAAAACAATGCGAGGGTGTACACAAATTCGGACACGTCATTGGAAGTGTACATTCCGGAAATCACACGGTCTACTAAATCCGATACGCCCTGTTCGCTTGTAAAAGCCGCTCTGATATCCGCCTCAGAAAGTGTCTGCTTAAAAAATTCTTCACGGTTTCTATTGTGGAAAATTGCTTTAATGTTCGGCTTTTCCCATTTCAACATGGCCGCATCGTCTGTGTCTGACAGATACGGATGCGCCTGAGCGATATCAACCCAGATATCTTCGATTGTATAACCAAAGCGAATGTTTCCACGTTTCGCGAATGAGTAAGGGTTGGTGAAATACATATTGCGAACCACCGCAAACGCAATCCGGTTCACCAGCCAATTCACAAAACGGTTCATAATCGGGGCGTAATTTACCAGCGTACCGCCGTAATTGATGATATTGTCGCTCGTGGGTTCGGGAATAATGCCTTCCCACTCAGTCCCCTTCAGTGTATTATTGAACGCGGACAAAAGCGTTTCAACACTTTTTACTGCTTTAACTGTCATTTTAACCTCCTTTTTAATGTTTCACATGAAACATTATTTTTTAAATGTTCAGGAAATCTTCCATTTTGATTTCCTTTTCTTCCTTCTCTCCGGCACCGCCTTTGTTTTCTTTTGTCTCATCGACTTTTGTGAAGTCATCGATGTAACGCTGTTTGATTCTGTCTCTGTCCTCCAACAGTTCGACATATTCAGCGTATGCTTTATTAATTTCCGTACCGATGAAATTTTCATCGTAGACCTCATCATTCTCTAACTCGTTTCCCGCGATTCTTTTAAGAATCCTCATAAAGTCTGCACTTGACACCATTTTTTTTTCACCTGCCTTTCTTAAAAAATTAAATACAGGCCGTTAATAATCAGCGGCGGGATTTACCACTGATTTCATGTGACAGCGTTCCACCGCTTTTCCCTAGTCACATGAATAGAATTAACAACCTGTATCTATAATGTATTATATCAAGAATAACGCATAATGTCAAGAATAATTTTTTTAATTTTTCCACTCTCAAAGTACATACAACCACGGTCGAAAAAATCACGAAAGTAACGCAAAAGAGATACATTATCAGCAGTCAACACAGTTTCTTCATTATGCGTCCTAGGATTGAATGTAATTATTCTTCGACATTCGGGGTTGATTTTTGAGGAACAAAAACACTTGTTAGCACCTAAATACACAGCAATTTTATCAGGCGAATCCGCTTCCTCGTTGTAAAACACAATAGTAGCCCAATACATCATCCCTTTTGTGTTCTCTTTTGAAACAAACGATTCGTTATCCAAAATATGACGGTTTTTTGCGGCTGACTGTATGTAATTACTGTTTGAAAACGCCTTTGAAAACCCAGAATTTAACATTTCTTCCATGGCATTTTCATTATTTGTAATTTCTAATACCCAACCATTTCCACGTACAAATTTAGCACCTGGCTCAATACGCTCTGAGATTCCTAGCGCAAGATAATACGGGTTGTATTTTGAAAACGTGTTAGATGCTAGAAATTCTCGTACATATCGAGACTGCTTTCCAAACCCTCTGGCTATTGAATAATGAATAGACATATATTTACTAATTTCTCTATCAATGTAATCCCCGTTCTCACTTTGAAATTCATCCATGAAGCGATTGGCAACTTTCTCAAACCTTGATGACGCTTTTTTGATTGTTTCATACGCGTTCAAATATGTCGCAAATCCGCATTCAATTCCGTGCGGGTGCTTTCCTCCGGTCAAAATCAAGACTTTATATGCACCTCTTCGCTCTGATTCACTCGTCATTTCATAACCGGGGAACAAATTCTGTATGTCCTCCATAAAAGACCTTTCGCACGCATCTAAATCAAAATTTTTACGGAATTGCAACATAAACTGACTTCCATGTTTTAGAAAATCATTCAATAAAAATTCTTTTATTGCAAATGTTTTTCCTGCTGTTCTGTTTCCTGATACAATATAAATTTCAGGAGTGTTTCCGTTAATGTCCTTTTTAGACAATAATCTATCTAATCTATAATATTTTCCCATATGTCCTCCAATGTTTCACGTGAAACATTAAAAAAAGGAGGCGATTGAACGTCTCCTTTTTACACATTTTATACGATATCAAGATAAAGAAACGCTCTTCCCGCGTTCGATTTTCCTTCGCAAAGCCTCACACGAATTGGCTCTTCCGGCGTAGGCGCTCCAAATATGCCTACGAGATTGTGAATGCTGTCATCCACGGTGGGGGATAATGTGGCATATGCTTCTCCGCTGTCCGCAATCAGAACCGTATTTACAGCTTCTTCTCCCGTCTCTTTTCTCTGGGATTCAATCTGGATAATGTCGGTCACGTTGATTTCCAATCCGGGGAAATCTTTTAACTGATAGGCTCCCTGATTTACTGCTCTGAATACTTTTTTCTTGTCACTTGTCGTTACAATTAATTCCCTTGCCATTTCTTGTTCTCCTTATTCAATTCTTTTTTGTTTCACTGCCTCCGCTTACTCTTCAAACGCATCTTCATCGGATTCCAGCACCAGACTGAGCTTGATGAAATTCTCTTCTGTCATGTAACGCTTTTCGTCAATCTGTTCAATCTTCGTGCAAATAAGCGTTCCTGCCAGATGCGACCATTTTGCGTTCGCAAGCTTTACCATCTTTTTGGCATCAACCTTTTTTCCGGCCTTGCACTCTACGGTTCCAACCTCATCAAGTGCGCCTGTGGCCATGTTGTAAGTCGAAAAATGGCCTACATATCTGCTAAAAGTTCTGGTAATACAATTTCTCATTTTTTTACTCACCTCCTTTGTTAATTACTATTTTATCAAAACTATTGTGATTTGTCAATGCTTTCTGCAATTTTTCCAAACTTTTTTGGCGGCTTATAGGGTTTATGTTCATACAAGGTGTAATCGTCATCTACCAATAAGACACCGCCCTTTACATACCTCTGTTTCAACTGCGAGGGCATCGTTAAACCGTAGTCAAATGCTGTAATCGGTCTTGTTGCCAACAAAAAATCCTTTGACCTGTCCTGCATCCCTGCACACTTAATCAGCCAGTGAGCGTTCACTTTTTCATTATCTTCTTTACGAATAAATTCACAATAAGTTTTCTGCCGAATATATTTAGCCCGTGACCAATGAGATTCACACTTCCAACACAATAATTCAGTTGGATGCTCCTTAATACCTTTTACTTCACCATCAAGCATATGTATGCTGTCTGTGTCTGCGTACAGAAAAAAATCATAATTCATCTGCGCGTGAGTAATTGAAAAATAACGCGCGTATGATGTTACAGCCGAGCCCTGCGCTATAGAAATTGTTTTCTTATTGTGTTCTTCATGGAAAATAAAACGCAATATTTCATCTTCATCTAAAAACGGTTCCTGATAACTGCTATCGTCCGATGACGCTAGTTTACCGTAGCAGTTGTTCAAAAATAACTTCGCTTCTGTCCTTGCGCCTCCTTTTGATTCCTGCTTAATTTTCATATATTTATTGATGTAATCGTCAAATAATCCCGCTACTGCTGTGAACCAGCAACCGTGTAGGTATTTAATCTCAATTATATCATAGTGTTCAAAAAACAATTTTAAATCTACACATGTCAGTGTCATTTCCGCATAGGCCATTTTTAATACCCCTTCTTCGTCAAAATAATAGGGGTAAAACTTTCCGTTTGATTGTATGTCCGATGATATTAGCCAATCTGTAGAACGATACATCAACGAATCCTTAATCTGAATCGTAGGCAAATGTTTTTCCTTAATTTTAAACCGCGCCTTAATGCGCACAAAAAAATAGCGGCCTTTTTGTTTTGCTTCTGGAGGAATATCACCTTGCCAAAAATGAGGCTTACCCACGGGGTATTCATTTCCAGATTTACTATGCATAACCGAGGGGTATAAGCTGTTTACATCGTATGTTTTTCCATTGCAATTTATCCAACAATTTTCAATACCCCTTTTCACGTAGCACCATCCACCGCGATAAGAACGCCTGATGTAAGCGTCTGCATCTGGATACCCAAAACTTTCTGGCAACCTGATAGCTTTTAAATCTGGATATAGCGCCGCCCATTCTTCTTTCCCAAATCCTCTTCTATATTCCCGAATACAGTTTGAGCCAATCGTCAATCTGTCGTTTCCATGATTTAGCATATATTCCAACGCCTCCTTTAACACCAATACATCATTAATAATGTACTTCATTTCCTCCGGCTTTATTTCGCCGTATGCATGGCGCTCTCCCTTGTACTCCATTTCCAATTTTCGATGTGCGGTCTTAAAAGCTTCGCCTACAATTTTTAAACTCATAGGCATTAGTTTTAACGAATCTCTAAACTCAACTAACGTGCGGCCAAAACAAACTGTCACAGAATACCATCTGTTTTCGCCTGATATCACACAATCAAATTCCCCCTTCACAAGCTTATCATATTTTCGTTCTCTCTTTTTAAATTTGAAGCCCTGCCTCAGTAAATACGTCAGAAAAAACGAACCGTCAAATTTAATGTTATGGAACCACACTATAACTTTCTGCTCAGTCAATTTTCTGAAATAATCAAAAAAATCATTAATATTATTGTAAACTTGCACGTTATTAGCAAATAACTGTGCAAACGCCGCCGACCATACTTCCGTTTCTTTTTGATTTTTTGTGTCATTTTCGACAGTTGTTTCAAAATCTGCGGCAAAATACAACATTTTTTACAATCCCTTTACTCAAAATATTCTGTCCACAACGAATCTATTACATCGTTTACTTCTTGCTCAGACGCACCTAATGTCTGCGCCATACTGCGTAGTGAATTTTGTAATTTAATTGCGTCATATGCCTCTTTGGCAGACAGCCAATTTCCATTAGCTTTTCCCTGTTGCAACATTGACGCAACTTTTTTCTTTTTCCATCGTTGAATTGCATCATTCAACCACGCTGTTGCAAAATCTCGTCTATCAGTCAATCTATCCTTCCATGGGCTCCCGTAGACATATGACTGAATTAAATCATAAAAATTTTCTATTATAGTATCAACACTATTAGGTGCTGACGAATACTCGTCTATATTTCCGGTTTCTCGATACCGTTTTATATCTTCCCGATACCGTCTCCGCCCTTCTCGTGACGAAAACAGTTCGCCCGTGTTAAAATCAACATACGCTTGCTGATATTCACTTAGATTTCTGTTTATTTTATTTAAACGATTAATTGAACCTTGCGTTATTCTCTTAGGAATTTGCGGAACAACCTCATCTACAAAAATAAAACCTTTCCTAGACCATGAACGCACACGCGCTAAAAAATTACGCCTAATCCTTCTGTATTCCTGCTCAATCTCTGACGACTTACGCTTCTTCTTTGCCATACCGTTTTACCTCCGCTTTTGATATTCGCGCGTCTACCTCTGAAAAAATTGATTGTATTAATGATTCCGCGATTAATGTGCTGTTATTTACGCGTGAAACGTACTGTGATAATGCATCCAAAATCACGGATACTTATAACCTAGTTAGACGCATGATTAAAAACATTGTTTTACTGTTTTAATAATATCACCGCATTTCGATATAAACTATTATATCATATTTAACCTGTTTTGTCAAAGAAAGTCTATTATACCACAAATATAACAGGCTTTCTTTTTTAATGCAAATGGGAAATATATGAACCATAAAACGCATATCCGTTGTTGATGTAATCGTCCTTAATAACGTCCATTTCAGATAAAACAGATTTGACTGAGATAGCGTTTATATTTACTCCGAAAAATTTTCCGTTTTTTGTGAAAATTAAAACTCCTTGCGCCATCGTTAAATCTCCTTCCACTAGAATGTTTCACGTGAAACATTCTAACATAGATAAATGTCGTATGCTCCCATTAAACACTCGCCGTCAAACTCCTTGGCCTCGTCTACCAAATCGCCGTAGGAATCATAAATGTAAAACACACCGTTGATTGCATCATGCTTCACTGTATAAACTTTCTCCCCGCTTACTACCTTAAAATCTCTCATTTTGTTTAATCATTTCCCAAATACACTCTGTCATCATCAAACAAATATACCATATAATCTCTATACATCCTGTATGCATCTTCAACATACGCCAATGTACTGTTGTCTCCGATTTTGACAATTATTGACGTGTAAGGTTTCCACCTTCCGTTAATGGAATATAGTTCTCCAAATGTTATCATAAATCATGTCTCCTTTATTTTACCAAATATATAATTCTGTGAAAACGTGTTGAATTAAAGGAAGGCGATAATATTATATAGCCCTCACCAAATTTTCCATTGTAAGGCTTTACCTCTCTGTCTTCCCCTAAATATTTACGCGACACATACCCCATTAACCCACGCTGAGTGATGTATTTTGTAACCCTCTAAATTAATATATTTTAACGTCATCATTTTTTATTCCTCCTTTTTTATTGCTATCTCTTTGTTTCTATAATGATTATATCAAAAAACTTGTATTTTGTCAAACACCTTTTTTAATGTTTTTTCTGAAACATTTATGTAAATAAATAAACGGAAAAATAATCATTTACAGATTTGAAATATTATGATATAATCATTATAATAGGAGAGATATATATTAAAAATATTCTGCGACGGTGAACCGTATGACGCATTAAAATGTTGCTTCATACGATGCACCGTTTTTTGGTTTCTGACAGTGCAGGAATCGGGGCCGTGAGT
>OJJZ01000221.1_pt1 | contig 15777 bp, 15 predicted proteins | sample 1596481 | NCBI WGS metagenome assembly OJJZ01 (sample SAMEA4350110, study PRJEB24818) | metagenome | biome: human; feature: gut; material: faeces | place: Denmark | collected 2013-09 | reverse complement strand
AGGTGACGGTAGTAAATTCCGATACGATGGAAGAACTGGCTGCAAATGAAGGAGAAGACAGCAGTTACTATGGTTTGGACCGCCTGGATTTCGAATCAAAAGTAGAGAAAAAGCTGGAAGATAAGATAAGCAATGTCATGTCCCTTGGGTATCCTGCCGATCAGTTTCGGGTTTCGGCTACCGTAGTGATTGATTATGATAAAATGCTGACGGAAAATTTAAAATATGTTCCTTCCGAAGATAATAAAGGGGTACAGGAACATTTTGAAGAAAACCGGAATTTGACAGACAAAGAAGCAAAAGCGGCAGGTTCTGTTGCGGGAGAAGAAAATAATACGGATGTTCCTACCTATACAAATGGTGATAATACCGGCGCGGATAAGACAACCGGCGATTATTCCAGAAGTGAGGATTACTTAGTAAGTTACATAAAGAAACAAATTGAAAAAGATAATGTAAAGCTTGAGAAAGCTACGGTGGCAATTACGGTTAATGACAGTAATCTGACCGATGCAAAGAGGCAGGAATTAATTAACTCAGCATCTAAGGCTGCCAATATTGATCCGGCGGATATTGTTGTGACCAGCTTCCAGCAGGTGCAGGAGACAAAACAGACAGAACCGGCTGCAAAACCGGAAGAACCCAAATCATTCTTTAACAATCTGGATGACCGGATTGTCATAGGTGCCGGAGTAGGGGCTGTGCTGTTGATTGTTCTGCTTCTGTGTCTGTTGGTACGACGCAGGAAAAAGATATCAAAAGAAGAAGATGAAATCTTCAAAGAAGCACTAGCTGTAAGTCTGGATCCGGAAACGATAGCGGATGGTTCCGATCCGGCAGACCGTGCAGAAGAAGATGCGGTACAGAATACAATTAACCAGGAAGTTATGCTGAATAAAGCGCCCACAGAGGAAGTGCGGTCATTTGCAAAGTCCAATCCGGAGATTGTTGCTGCTATGATCAGTTCCTGGTTGAAGGAGGATGAAAAGTAAGATGGCTTTAGAGGGAAGGAGCCTGGCGGAAAAATCAGCTGCCATTATTTCCATTTTGGGAACAGATGATGCGTCAGTTGTATTTAAGTTATTAAAAGAGAGTGAAATAGAACAGCTGTCGGTTGAACTGGCAAGGATGCCAAGATTAAAAGAAGATGAGCTGGATACCATAGCAAAAGAGTTTACGGAATGCTGTATGGCCAGGAAGATTATAACCGAGGGCGGAATGGACTATGCAAAGAGCGTTTTGGAAAAAGCGTTTGGCTCCCAGCAGGCAAATAATCTCATGGAACGCGTAGGGAGAACCTTAAAGACTCAGGCGTTTGGATTTTTGCGGAAAGTTGATTATAAAAGCCTTATGACTGTCATCCAGAATGAGCACCCACAGACGCTGGCGCTGATTCTGTCCTATGCAAATGCAGAACAGGCGTCGCAGATCATTGCCAGTCTTCCCAGAGAAGTCCGGGTAGATGTGGTAGAACGGATCGCCAATATGGAAAGAGCGCAGCCTCATTTTATTAAAATAGTTGAAAATGTGGTGGAGAGCAAACTGGACACAACAGGAATGGCAGATATGATGGAAGTAGGCGGACTGAATTATATTGCAGATATTATGAACCATGTAGACCGTGGAACAGAGCGGGATATTTTTGATGAATTAACGATAAAGAATCCGGAACTGGCAGACAGTGTACGGAAGCTGATGTTTGTGTTCGAGGATATTGCATACCTGGATCCCATGTCTATACAGCGGTTTATACGTGAGGTGGATTCTAAGGATCTGGCTGTGGCGTTAAAGGCTGCTAACGAAGAAGTGGTGAATGCCATCTTCTCTAATATGTCCGCCAGAATGCGGGATTCAATTCGGACAGATATGGAATACCTCCGCAATATCCGCATGCGCGATGTAGAGGAAGCGCAGCAGAGAGTTGTGGCTGTAATCCGAAGGCTGGAAGAAGAAGGCGAAGTTGTAATTTCTAAGGATGGAAAGGATGACATTCTTGTATAGGATTATTAAGTCGGAAGACACCATCCTGGAAGATGGAAAAATTGAATTATACAAAAGAGAAGAGCAGGATATAGCAGAAGAAATCACCATCGTAAACGGGCAGGCAGAAGATAATCAGGCAGGTCCGGAAGAAGATCTGGAGGATTTACTGGCTGAAGCAACCAAAAGAGCCGAAAAATCGGTAGCGAAGATTCTGGAGGATGCCTATGCAAAGCGGGATACCATTGTAAATACTGCCATTGAAGAATCAGAACGATTAAAAAAGCAGGCTGTTGCTGAAGGAAAAGAAGAAGGAATCCGCCAGATAGAAGAGAAGGTAGCTTCCTCTCTGAAAGAAATGAATAAGGCGCTTGAGACGATACAGAAGCAGGTGGAGCAAAGCAGCAGCAGCCTTCAAAAAAGCATTGTGGAGATGTCTCTGGAAATTGCATCACGAATTATGAGTAAGCGCATTGAGGAAGATGAAACCCAGATGGCTGAACTGGTAAAAACTGCAGTGCTGGCTGAAAAAGATAAAAGGCAGATTAACATTATTTTATCCGAAGAAATGACAAAACTGATTGATAAACTGGAATGGGATCTGGATCCTGTCAGGGAAAGAGTTCCAGGGAATATAAGAATAAAGACCAGCGGCATGGAGAAAGAAGGCTGCCGAATTGAGACGGAAGAAGGAATCATGGATGTATCGGTATCCGTGCAGATTGAAAATCTCAGAAGACAGCTTCAAAAACTTGAGAGTGACTAATATGTCAGGTGAAATATGCGGAACACTGAAAAAATAATGAATGTAATAAAGACAGCAAATCTCTATACCCAGATGGGGAAAATAGACAAAATCGTTGGAATGACGGTGGAATCCATTGGACCCGTATGCAATATCGGAGATGTGTGTACAATAGAAATCCCAAACCGTACGGCGCCTGCATATGCAGAGGTGGTTGGCTTTCGGGAGAATAAAGTGCTTTTAATGCCATATGATGAGATTCAGGGAATCGGTTACGGCAGTGCCGTAAGCAATACAGGGGATAAACTGCGAATACCGGTCACCAATGATTTAATCGGAAGAACGGTAGATGCCCTGGGACAGCCAATAGATGGAAAAGGCCCAATCAGGGGAGAAAGGTTTTACTCTATTACAGGAAAAGAATCCAATCCTATGCTCCGCCCCAGAATTGAGACAACGATTCAGATGGGGGTCAAGGCAATTGATGGACTGCTGACCATTGGGAAAGGGCAGAGAATGGGCATCTTTGCCGGCAGCGGTGTAGGCAAGAGTACCCTTATGGGGATGATAGCCAAGAATGTGAAAGCGGATGTAAACGTAATTGCACTGGTTGGGGAACGAAGCCGTGAGGTAGTAGAGTTCATCCAGCGGGATCTGGGTGAAGAGGGTGCCCGCCGGTCAGTACTGGTAGTAGCCACATCCAACCAGTCTGCTATGATGCGTTCCAAATGTACAATGACTGCAACTACAATTGCAGAATATTTCAAAGATCAGGGATTGGACGTACTCCTGATGATGGATTCCCTTACCCGGTTTGCTATGGCACAGAGGGAGATAGGACTGAGCATAGGAGAACCTCCGGTGGCAAGGGGATACACGCCGTCCATCTATTCAGATCTGCCCAAACTGCTGGAGCGGTCAGGCAATTTTGAAGAAGGTTCCATTACCGGGATTTACACCGTGCTGGTAGAGGGAGACGATACTAATGAACCTATTTCGGATACGGTACGAGGAATTATAGACGGGCACATAATGCTGTCCAGGAAAGTGGCGGCGAGGAACCGGTATCCGGCAATTGACATCCTCTCCAGTGTGAGCCGTTTAATGAATGATATTGCGCTTCCGGAGCACAAAGCGGCGGCTGCCAGATTCAGAAAAATACTCTCCGTCTATGAGGCGAATATTGATCTGATATCCATTGGGGCATATAAAAAAGGAAGCAATAAAGAACTGGATGAGGCAATGCTGCATATTGACAAGGTTTATGATTTCTTACAGCAAAAAACAAATGAGGCTTTTACTCTGGAAGAAACCGTAATCCGATTAATTAACCTGGTGGAATAAGAGGGCGGCTATGAAGAAGTTCGAATTTACGCTAAAAAAGATGCAGAACTATCAGGAACAGGTTTTGCAGAAAGAAAAAAATACCATGGGACAGCTGCAGGCCAGGAGAAATGAGCTGGCAGCATGTCAGGAAGAAATTAAAATTCAGCTGCAGGACATTCACTGGGAAATGGATCGGGAGATCAAAAAGGGAACCACGATTTACCGGATTAATACATTTACCATGATGATAAAAAACGGAAAAACCCACCTGGAAGACCTGAAACGACAAATAAGAGTATTAGAGACGGAAATTGAAGAACAGCGCAAGATTGTAGTAGAGGCATCAAAAGAAGTATCCAAGCTGACAAAGCTGGAGGAAAAACAGAGAGAGGAATACCGCCAGGCAGTTGCAAAGGAAGAACAGGAAAACATATTAGAGTATATTTCCGGAAAGTTTGTAAAGCAGGGTGTTTCCTAAATAGATAAGAAGGTGCAGGAGGTGATAAGCAGTGGTATTTAAAGTAAATATGGCTGATTTTGCTGCGGGAGGCCGAACGAAGAAAAACCAGCCGGAACCGGTGGAAACTTTTATGGATGTATTCAAAAAAGCATCCGGGGCTCAAAAACCAGAGGTAAAGAATGAAAAAACCAGAGAGCCGGAAAAGAAAAAACCAGAAGAAGTAAAAAAGGCAAAAGAGCAGAAGAAAGAAAAGACAGAGGCCGGCAAAGACACAAAACAGGAACAGGCGGCGGAGCCGATGCAATCAGAGATCAGGAATCCTGATGGGGTATGTCCTCCAGATTCCTTAGACAAGAACAATGGCGATAGCAGTACAGGCAAGGAAGAGGGATATCAGGCGGTTGCAGTAAACATGGTGCAAAACGGCAAGCTGAGGGAAACGGAAGTCCTGATAGCTGGAAATGGGAAAACACAGGTAAATCAGGAGATGTCAATACTGCCGGAGCAGAATAAAACGGATCCAGGCAGTCTGTCAGAGGCAGTCCGGGTACAGCGTAATCCACAGGGGAACCAGGAGGTGTATGTGCCGGCGGGAGAAAAACAGGCGCCGGAGGTATCTGAGATACAGAATGCAGTTCCTGATGCAGGTAAGCGGATAGAGGCAAAGAATACGGACAGAACGATAAGCGGTGATACGATCCGGGGTACAGAAGCCGGAAACCAAGCCCGGGGAATCATGACCGTGGTGGCAAATGAAGGGGAAACATCAGGAGGTAAAGAGCAGAATACACAGGATTTCAGCAGCCAGGGCAGCAAGGCGGAGGAGAAGTCTGAGATAAATAAAATGGTAAAGGCAGAGGAGAAGCCCGGTTTCCAGGAACTGCAGAAAAGGGTGGATTCCGGCATGTATCTGGATCAAAGCAGGGTCATCAGCAAAAATCTCTATGGAAATACCGGCATTCAGAAGACGCTGGGGGAACAGCAGGGCACAGCACTGTTAAACCAGGTAAAAAGTGGAATCGAGCAGGGAATCCAAAAGGAACTGCAGCACTTTACAATTAAGCTGAAACCGGAAGGTCTGGGAGAAATCATCGTAAATATGGTTTCTACGGGAGGCAAAATTTCTATGAGCATTGGTGTGACTAATGCAGAAACCCAGAAGCTGTTAAGTAGCGAACTGGCGAATTTAAAAGAGGCGCTCCAGCCTTTTAACGCACAGGTACAGGAAATTTACCATAATGGCACCGGAGGTATGGAATTTACCAATTACCAGCAGAGTTTTTACCAGCAGCAAAACCAGATGTCCGGAAGAAACCATTACGTCAGACAGGATGGGACAGAGGAAGAAGACATTTACGAAGCAGGTTCTGAGATGGGGGTGCCGCCTATGTTTGCCGGAGATACAGAAATGCTGAATACATATATCTGATCAACATAAGAAATAAGATTCAACAAATAGAATAATTAAAAATTTCAAAAAATAAAAGAGAATATAGAAAGGACAGAATATGCCAGTAAATATTGATGGTTCAAATTATACAAATCCCTATAGCGCAAATAGTGCCGCAGGCAAGGCAAATACACAGGGAAATGTAATAGATGCTGTATTTGCAGATGATTCTGACCAGAAAGTATCGGTAGACGATTTTCTGCAGTTAATGATAGCCCAGTTAAAAAATCAGGATTTTATGAATCCGGTAGATGATACCCAGTATATCACGCAGCTGGCGCAGTTTACTACCATGCAGCAAATGCAGGAAATGGCTTACAATTCCAAGACTACATTTCTTACATCTTTGGTAGGCAAGACGGTAGTCGCTGCAAAGATAGCAGTTGGAGGTACGGTCAAGCGAACCGAAGGGGTAGTGGATAAGATCTCATTTGTAAACAATGAATTTAAGTTTTCAGTGGGAGATCAGACATTTGACCTGAGCCAGATTATGGAGGTAAAGCCTGAGCCCAAACGGGAAACGGAATAAGCGAATCATGATCCCAAGGAAATCGTAGGTAAGGAGAGGTGTATGGATCAATTTTTATATAATAAGATGTTGAATAACACAATATATACTGGATCACCCTGGGAGGTTCAACAAAAGAGAGCTGCCGGACACGCAGATACAGAGGCGGACGGACAATCATTCAAGGAAATATTAAAAGGTCGGATCGAAAAAGACAGCCAGCTGGTTTTTACCAATCATGCAATGGAAAGAGTGATTTCCAGAAATGTGAATGTATCCGGACCCAATATGGAGCGTTTAAATGAAGGACTGAAGCTTGCAGTGGAAAAGGGATTGAGTGATCCGCTGATTTTAGTTGGTTCAACAGCATTTGTAGTAAATGTAAAGAATAATAAAGTGATTACGGTGGTGAATCAGGAAAACCTGAAAGGGACCGTATTTACAAATATTGATGGAACCGTTTTAGTTTAGCCGGACCTTATGGAGGCTACATCTGTCCCGAACGACGGAAGGACAGAGCGGTGAGAAAAGGAGATTAGAAGTATGTTAAGGTCATTATATTCAGCAGTATCAGGCATGAAGTCCCATCAGACAAAGATGGATGTAATCGGTAATAATATAGCAAACGTTAATACATATGGATTTAAAGCCAGCCGTACCAGTTTCAAGGATGTGTTTTACCAGACAGTAAATAATGCTACAGGGGGAACCGCGGTTTCCGGTGGAACCAACGCAAGCCAGGTGGGTTTTGGTACTCAGATCGGAGGAATTGATCTGAATATGAACCGTTCTACCTTCCAGGCAACAGACAGAGGATTGGATGTTGCAATCGCAGGTGAAGGCTTTTTCCAGGTACAGGATGCGGACGGCAATATCTATTATACAAGGGCAGGTGTACTGAATATAGACAGTGCGGGGAACCTGACGGATTCAAATGGAAATATCATTTTAGGCGTAGCCGGCAATCCTTTGGGAAAAGCCCCGGGAGCTGAAAAGCTGCAGCTTTATGTTCCCTCTGTGCAGCCTACAAGGGCGGATACCACAGAGACAATTAATGACGTATCCTTTCAGATTTCTTCAGAGAAAGCAACGACAGATGCCAATGTTGCTTTTAACTTTATTCTGGATCCGGAACTGCCGGATGGCTCGGATGTGGTTGTAAAATCGGGGGATTTAACGAATGCAACAATTACGGTACGTGTGAATGAGGCGGCAATTTTTACAAGCATGGACGATTTCACGGAGAAAATGAACCGGGCAATTGCCCAGGCAAACAATGGAGAGACCCATCCGGGCGGTAACTTTAATATTATGGCGGTTCCAAGTGACAGCCTGTTTCCCACAGGAGGGCTGACCGGAGAAGAAATTGTAGGGCAGAACTTTGCCGTAAAAGAAGGAAATGTAACGCTGCCTGTGAATTTGAAATCAAGCGGTATCTTTGGCGGCATGCTTCCAAAGTCGGTAAGCAGCAACCCCATGTTTGACGGAACCGGAGATGTGAACTTCAGCGCAAAATATACGCCGGCAGATGAAGAGGCGGGTACGCTTGCAGAATGGACCATCACTGCGGTATTGGGGAATGGCAGACAGTTTGTGGGCAAGGTGAATTCCAAGAGTACAACAGCGAAATCGGTGCTTCTGAAAGAAGTGGATGAAAATGGCGCAGAGAGCACAGGCCAGTACATAGAAATGTCCCACCGTGGATTTGGGGCTATTACAAGTGCCTGGAAGAGTGAAAATAAAGACCAGGATCTGGCAGCGGATTCCCAATTCAGAGCAATTGCCGGTGCAACTGCAAGCCCTTCCACCGTTTCAAGGGATATTGGCTTTGGAGGAAGAACCTTTAAACTTACAAAAGGAACCTCAGGCGGACCTCAGACTACAAAAGACTGTACCAGTGTATCCATATTATCAAACGGAGTCATTGAAGCCATTCATCCAAACCTTGGAAGGCTTCAGCTGGGAAGAATTGATCTTGTTACCTTCGAAAATCCGGGCGGACTTCAGGAAGTGGGCAACTCCTATTTCTCGCAGTCGGATAACTCAGGAAGAGCTTCCCGCACACAGCCGGGAATCAATGGTTCCGGAGGAATACAGGCAGCGGCGCTGGAAATGTCAAATGTGGATATTTCCTCAGAGTTTTCAGATATGATTATTACCCAGAGAGGGTTCCAGGCAAACTCCAGAATTATTACGGTATCCGATGAGATTCTGAATGAGCTGGTTAATCTGAAGCGATAAAATATAAGAATAGCAGACAGGCTGTTGTTGGAAAGGAGTATTTTGTGATTGAGTTAACAAAACTTCGTGGAGATAAGTTTATGCTCAACTGTGATTTAATCGAAATGGTTGAAGAGAACCCCGATACAACAATACTGCTGACCAACGGCAGGTATCTGATCGTGCAGGAAAGTATACAGGAAATTACCGATAAGGTAATCCGGTTCCGCAGGAAGATATATGCACACTCCTGCGGAGATAAAGAATTTCAGTAAATGGCAGAGGATGGAAAAAGGTTATGGATATAATGTCAATCGTCGGAATTGTACTGGCGGTTCTATGTACCTTACTTGGAATGGTATTTGATCAGGAAACCATGAAGGTAATGTGGTCAAATATGACAGCGTTTTTTGATGTGTCCAGTATTTTTATTACCGTTGGAGGAACCATCGGCGTAATGATGATTTCATTTCCGGGCAAGAACTTTTTAAAAGTAGGCAAACATCTGAAGATACTGGTTAGACCTCGTAAATATGATCCGAAACAGTATATAGACAAAATAGTAGAACTTGCGTTGGAGGCTCGTATGAAGGGACTGTTGTCTCTTGAGGACAAGCTTCATGAAATTGAAGATCCCTTTTTACATAGCAGTCTGATGCTGGTAGTGGATTCCGTGGATGTGGAAAAAGTACGGGCTTTAATGGTATCAGAACTGGAGCAGCTGGACGAACGGCATGCTCTGGACAGGGAATTTTATGAAAAAGGGGCTTCCTATGCACCGGCATTTGGTATGATTGGTACCCTGGTGGGGTTGATTCTGATGTTGGGAAACATGTCGGATGTAGATACTCTGGCATCTGGAATGTCTACAGCACTGATCACTACATTATATGGGTCTATCTTGGCAAACATTATATTTTTGCCAATTTCAACAAAGTTAAAAGCAAGGCATGATGAGGAATTTTTGTGTAAGAACTTAATCATGGAAGGAATTATTGCAATACAAGAAGGTGATAATCCTAAATTTATCGAAGAGAAGTTATATAAATTACTTCCCGCAAGCAATAAAGCAAGTGAAGAGAGTCAGGAAAACGGGGAGCCAAAAGAAAAAAAGAGCAGAATCAGGAAAGCAAAGAAGGAGTAAGCAGATATGTCCAATGAACCGGAGCGTATTCAACTGGCAGATAAACAGGATTTTCCCAAACTGGTTAAAATCTATATGGAGTCTGCATCACAGGCGATATCGTCAATACTAAAATCAAAAATAGAAATTTATGAGCCCAAAGTGGAAGAGGTTTCCCTGAATCAGGTGCAGTATTCTTTACTGGAACCGGTAGTTTTTGTGAAAAGCTGTCTGACCTCCAATGCGGCGGGTACAACAATGCTGGTATTCAGACAGAGGGATGTTCAGATTTTCTTAAATGAGCTTATGGGAATAGATGAACTTCCGGAACCTGATTTTGAATTTGATGAGGTAGCACTGAGCGCTACAAATGAAGTGATGAATCAGATGATGAAAACTTCAGTATCAGCTCTTGCTGAGTATCTGAGCTGCACCATGGAGTCCGCGGATGTGAAATCCATGATTGGTAAGGAAGATCAGGAACTTTCTCAGGTCTTTGGTGAAGACGGGGATCGTAAAGTTCTTTCCATTACATATAAAATAATGCTTCAGGATATGATTGAGAGCGAATTTATTCAGATACTGTCGTTGGATGCCGCCCAGAGTATCTGCGAAAAAGTAGAGGCAAAAGAAGAAAAAGAGCGGTTGGAATCCAAAGAGGAATCCTTGCTTTTGGCAAGTGGAAAAGCTGATATCCTGGTGGGGACCAATAAACAATCCGGTATCATCGGACAGCCTGGGACAGCCCGTGGTGCCAGAAATATGGGAGAATCACCGGAGATGCCCTATCAGAGCAATATTAATTTAATTATGGATGTACCCCTCAATGTATCGGTTGAAGTGGGAAAAACAAAACGTAAATTAAAAGATATTCTTGGGTTTAACAATGGTACCGTGGTAGAGCTGGAGAAACAGGCAGATGCGCCGGCGGATATTATTGTGAATGGACAGCTGATTGCCAGGGGTGATGTGCTTGTAATAGACGACAACTTTGGAGTCAGGATCACAGAGATTATTAACACAAAAAACATTATTGGAAATGGTGAAATGATTTGAAACGTTTTAACTATATCATAACAGCCGGAATCATTGGAATTATATTTTTGATCATAATTCCCCTGCCGACTTTTGTGCTGGATTTTATGTTTATTGTGAATATAGCCATATCCTTTCTGATATTGTGTATGACCATGTATATCAGGGAGCCGCTGGAATTTTCAATTTTCCCTTCTCTGCTTTTGATTACTACGTTATTTAGGTTGGGACTGAATATTTCGTCTACCAGAAAAATTCTGTTTGACAATGGTTATGCAGGAGAGGTAGTAAAAACCTTTGGAGAATTTGTTATACGTGGAAACGCAGTGATCGGTTTTATCATATTCCTGATTATTGTACTCGTACAATTTATTGTAATTACCAAGGGTTCAGAACGTGTTGCAGAAGTTGCAGCCAGATTTACCCTGGATGCAATGCCGGGAAAGCAGATGGCAATTGATGCGGATCTGAATACGGGAATTATCGATGATCAGGAAGCGAGGGAGCGAAGATATAAAATTCAAAGAGAATCCGATTTCTTTGGGTCTATGGATGGTGCCACAAAGTTCGTAAAAGGGGATGCGATAATCTCCATTATTATTACCATGATCAACTTTGTAGGAGGTCTGATTATTGGTTTTATGAATAATCAGGGGAGTTTTCAGGAAATTATGCAGATCTATACCACATCCACCATTGGAGACGGACTGGTATCCCAGATTCCTGCATTGCTGATATCTGTTTCTACCGGTATGGTGGTAACCAGGTCAGCTTCCGAAAGCAATCTGAGTGAAGAGGTGAGCAGACAGTTTCTGGCGCAGCCAAGGGTATTGATCATGGCTGGATGTGCGGTTTCCTGCCTGTGCCTGATCCCCGGATTTCCGGTCTTCCAGATTCTGATTATTGCTGCTGTCTTAATCGGCGGAGGTATTTATCTGAACAGCCGTCAGAAGCAGACAGAAGAGGTGCCCGAACAGGGGATTATTGAAACCGAAGTGACCAGTGAAGCATCATTTTATAAAAATATTGAAAATGTCTATGGATTGCTGAATGTGGAACCGATTGAAATGGAATTTGGCTACAGCCTGATCCCGCTGGTGGACGAGGCAAGCGGGGGAAGTTTCATTGACCGTGTAGTCATGTTTAGGAAACAGATGGCATTAGAGGTTGGCTTTGTAATTCCTTCCGTAAGATTAAAGGACAGAGGACAGCTGAATCCCAATCAGTACAGCATCTGCCTGAAAGGGGAAGAGGTTGCAAGCGGAGATATCCTGACAGATCACTACCTGGCACTGTCACCGGGAGATATGGCAGAGGAAATCAGCGGTATAGACACCATTGATCCGGCGTTCCATATTCCGGCAAAGTGGATCAGTGAAGATAAAAAAGTGCAGGCAGAGCTTGCAGGTTATACCTTAATTGATCCGACTTCTGTTATTATCACACATTTATCAGAGGTTATCAAAGAACACCTTCACGAATTGCTGACCAGGCAGGAAGTGAACAATTTACTGGAAAATCTGAAAAAGAACAATGCTAATATTATAGAAGATACCATTCCGGCAGTGATCACAGTAGGGAATCTTCAGAAAGTTCTGGTAAATCTTCTGAGGGAAGATGTGCCCATAAGGGATATGGAAACCATTCTGGAGACATTAAGTGACTACGGGAATCAGATTAAAGATACGGACATGCTGACGGAGTATGTGAGACAGGCTTTAAAGCGTACTATTTCCCACCGATTCTCAGAAGCAGGGCAGATGAAAGTCATCAGCCTCGATGAAAAAATAGAGACGATGATTATGTCTTCTGTAAAAAAAGTAGATACTGGATCTTACCTGGCACTGGATCCCAATACGATCCAGGGAATCGTATCGGTAGTAACCGACGAAATCAATAAGGTCAAAGACCTGGTTCAGGTTCCCATTATTCTGACTTCTCCGGTTGTGAGAATATACTTTAAGAAGCTGATAGACCAATTCTATCCCAATGTGGCAGTAGTGTCATTCAGCGAGATAGATAATAATATACAGATTCAGGCACTGGGCAGTATTGCCCTGAATTAAAAGAGGTGAAAATGAGAGGATGGAGCAGGCATATATAGAAGATTCTATGGAAGAGCTGCTGGAATATCAAAAAAATGGTGATCTGGAGATTAGGAACCGGCTTGTGCTGTCCTACCTTTATATTGTCCGCTCTGCTGCGGTGCAGTTAAGAGGCGTCACCGCCAGTTCCGGGCAGGAAGAGGATCTTCTGAACCAGGGAGTTCTGGCACTGATGGAGTGCATGGAACGGTTTGATGCTTCAAAAGGTGCGAAATTCGAAACATATGCTTACATACGTGTGAGAGGTGCATTAATCGACTATATCAGAAAACAGGATTTCATTCCTCATCGAACCAGGAAAATGGGAAAAAGAATTCAAGAGGCGTATATGCATCTGGCAAATGAGACGATGAGGGAACCGACGATGGATGAGCTATCCGGCTATCTGGAACTGGATGCTGATAAGCTGAATCAATATATGAAGGATCTCAATAACAGTGCTGTTTTATCATTTGAGGGAATGTTAAATGAAGTTACCGGTATGGCGATGAAACAGGAACTCCCAATGACCGATATGGATTTAAAGCCGGAAGAGAGCTTCATGAAACAGGAGATACAGACCATACTGGCAGATGGAATAGACGGTCTGACGGATAAAGAAAAGACAGTGATATCCCTTTATTATTATGAAGAAATAAAATATGCAGGTATTGCAAAGATTATGGGAATCGGTGAATCCCGTGTCTGCCAGATACATACTAAGGCAATATTAAAACTGAAAACAATCATGGAAGAATATATGAGAGGGTAAAAAATGTATTCAGGATTTTATACCGCAGCATCCGGAATGTTAATGAACCGGCGTTCCCTGGATGTAAGTGCGAACAATATGGCGAACCAGAATACCCCCGGATTTCGTGCAAAGCGAGTAGTTGGTACAGCATTTGAGACACAGCTGCAGAGGGTACAGGGACAGCAGAAAACAGAGATTGGAACCGGATCCCCCATTTCCGTAGTATCAGAAGTGATGACAAACTTTGATGAAATGAATATAAAGGAAACGGGCAGGCCCTTTGATATTGCAATTGAGGGTGAGGGCTTTTTCACCATCCAGGGGGAAAATGGGCAGTATCTCACCAGAAACGGGAATTTCGATATGGATGAGGAAGGGTATCTCGTCCTTCCGGGAGCAGGGCGTGTACTGGGAGACAGAGGACCGGTGCAGGTCAGAAACAGTGAATTTGTTATAGGTAAAACCGGCAATATTTATGGCTCTTACGGGAACCTGCTTGACCAGCTGCAGATCGTGCAGCCTGAGGGAGAAGCCAACTTAACGCCACTGGAAAATGGTTTGTATGCTGGGGGACAGACACAGATGGTGCGTGTATATCCCGATACGGTACAGGGTTTTACAGAGGTTTCTAATGTGGACTTAAATGATGAGATGACACATATGATGGAAATACAAAGAGCATTCCAATCCTGCAGCAAGGCATTGACGATTATTGACCAGATGAATCAGAAGACGGCTTCTGAGATTGGAAAATTGTAGACGGGGGACAAAAGATGAATATAGCATTTTATTCTGCAGTGACCGGAATGAAAGCTTTTCAGCAGGAACTTGATATCACGGCAAATAATATGGCAAATGTAAATACAGTAGGATATAAGCCGCTTGCACCGTCATTCAATGACCTGTTATATACCAATATGAATACCAAAGAAGAGCATAAGACGGGACACGGAACCAGAATTACTGACACGGATTATATGTTTGGCCAGGGACTGTTGAAAAATACAGGAAGAAACCTGGATTTTGCCGTTGCAGGAGATAGTTATTTTGCGTTGGATAATGGAGGAAACACTCCGGTATTTACCAGGGACGGATCCTTCCGGGTAGGAAAAGGAAATGATGACAAGTTTTACCTGATGAGCCAGGATGGAAGTTATGTATTAAGCGCTACTCAGAAACGTATTGAGATCACCATGTATAATGGAACCAACACTCCGAATCTGGTGGGAATCACCAGGAGAATAGGGATGTATAAATTCAAAAATCCTTACGGACTCAGACCGCTGGGAGATAATCAGGTTGCGGAAACCGAGACTTCCGGTGGATGGAACATTGTCCCAAATAGTGCGGTAAATAGTATACTGAGCGGCTGCCTGGAATCCTCGAAAGTAGAAATCAGTTCAGAAATGATTGATATGATACAGGCTCAGAGAGCCTTCCAAATGAACAGCAGGATTGTACAGACTGCGGACCAGGTAGAAGAGATGATTAACAATTTAAGGTAGATTTGCCGGCAAGCACGCTCCGGGGCGCATTTTAATTACGTTCCTGCGAGCATTGAGGAGTAGGAGAGATGGAAAAAGAAAATATGCATGAGGAAGTGCATGAGGAAGATAACCTCATTGAGACGGTGGAAGACTGGAACGATAAAGACCAGGAGCGGATACGGAGCATACTCAGCGAGGAAGAGTCCCCGAACCCGCAGGAAGAGGATCTGATGCCAAAGCCGGCAGCTGTGGAAGTTGTAATTGAAAATGGAGATATGCGGGCAACTCTGTATGTCCACCCGCCCCGGAACGGTGGACCGGATGTGGAACAGCAGGACATCGAAGATGAACTGCAGAGGCAGGGGATTGTATTTGGCGTAAACAAAGAAAAGATAGCAGAGATAGCGGAGCAAAAGCAATACCGCCAGTTATTCGAAACTGCAGCAGGCAACCCCCCGGTGGACGGGAGCAATGGCAAAATCAAAGATTTTTTTCCAAGGGAACATAAGCTGAAATTTTCATCCAAATCCAATGGGGGAATTGATTTTAAAAACCTGAATCTAATCCATAATGTACAAAAGGGTACGGTTGTATGCGAAATAACC
>OJJZ01000217.1_pt1 | contig 16226 bp, 11 predicted proteins | sample 1596481 | NCBI WGS metagenome assembly OJJZ01 (sample SAMEA4350110, study PRJEB24818) | metagenome | biome: human; feature: gut; material: faeces | place: Denmark | collected 2013-09 | reverse complement strand
ACCTGTCTGTCATCGGATATAATAATTCAAAAATTGGAATCTGCTGTGAACCCGAACTGACTACCATTGACAATAAGCTGGAGTTTTCATGCAGCCATGCGGTATCTGTTTTAATGAGTGTTCTAGACGGAAAAAAGGTACCTGCAAAAACGGTCATTACCGCAGAAATCATTGCGCGGCAAACTACAGATAATCACTTTTAACCCATACCATTAAGGAGGATTTTACAATGAAACAATTTATGGACAAAGAATTTTTACTTTCAACCCCTGCTGCCAGCAGGCTATATCATGAATATGCCGATACCTGTCCGGTGCTGGATTACCACTGCCACATTAACCCAAGGGAAATTGCAGAAGACAAACAGTTTTTAAACATTACGGAAGTATGGCTGGGAGGCGATCATTATAAATGGCGCCTGATGCGTTCCAATGGGATTGATGAACACTTTATTACCGGAGATGCATCACCACGTGAGAAATTCCAGAAATGGGCGGAGACGTTGGAAAAAGCAATCGGCAATCCCCTTTACCACTGGAGTCATCTGGAGCTGCAGCGCTATTTCGGTTATATGGGAATCTTAAACCGGAATACGGCTGAAGAAGTATGGAATCTCTGCAATGAGAAATTACAGAATCCGTCTATGTCCGTGCGCAGCATTATTAAGATGTCTAATGTAACTCTGATCTGCACCACCGATGATCCCATTGATACCTTAGAATGGCATAAGATGATCAAAGAAGATGACAGCTTCGATGTGGCCGTGCTTCCTGCATGGCGCCCCGATAAGGCGATGAACATCGAAAAAGCAGACTTTTCGGAATACCTTGGAAAACTCTCAGCCGCAAGCGGCATCCAGGTTAATGACTTAGCCTCCCTGAAAGACGCACTTAAAAACAGAATGGAATTCTTCCATAATAATGGCTGTCTGGTATCGGACCACGCACTGGAGTTTATATACTTCAGCCCTGCTGACGATTCAGAGATTGACGCCATCCTTAAAAAGAGGCTTTCCGGGAATGCTGTTACAAGAGCGGAAGAATTAAAGTTTAAAACGGCATTTATGCTGTTCGCAGGACGGGAATATCACCGCCTTGGATGGGCTATGCAATTACATTTTGGATGCAAAAGGGATAACAATTCCTTAAGTTACCGGAAACTGGGCCCAGATACCGGATATGACTGCATTAATAACTATGCACCATCCTCTTTGGCTGCGGATTTCCTGAACTCGCTGATCTGTACTGACCAGCTGCCAAAAACGGTGCTCTACTCCCTGAATCCAAATGATAACGCCTATATTGACGCTATCCTGGGATGCTTTCAGGACTCCACCGCCGTTGGTAAAATACAGCACGGAAGTGCATGGTGGTTCAATGACCACAAGCAGGGAATGACGGACCAGATGGTATCCCTGGCAAACCTCGGCATGTTAAGCAACTTTATCGGAATGCTGACAGATTCCCGCAGTTTTCTCTCCTATACACGCCATGAATACTTCCGCCGCATTCTCTGCGACCTGATTGGCGGATGGGTTGAAAATGGTGAATATCCGGAAGATTACCAGGCATTAGGTGAAATCGTGAACGGTATTTCCTATGAGAATGCCGTGAGGTATTTTGGATTTGATTTATAAATATAACAGTACTGCAGTTAGAATTTGCCCTTAATTTCCTTTCAGCCTTTTAGCAATCCCTCAAACTATGTAATAGTTCAGACAAGCTGAACGGTTACCAAACAATTACATTTTAGAGGGATTACGTTCAAAATCATTTGACTTAAAGTATACTTTAAGTATTATAATTTAATCAATACAGCTTTTCAGCCTGCACCGCATAAGTTCTTGCGGCTGCAGGATCTGGAAGCAAAAACGTTATCAGGAGGTTATTTATGGGAACATCTAAGGTTTATTTTACAAACTTACATACCAGGAACAACGATAATCTACAGCAGAAACTGGCTCGGCTGATTAAAAAAGCAGGCATTGGCGATATTGACTTTAATAAAAAATATACTGCTATAAAAATCCACTTCGGAGAGCCGGGTAATCTGGCATATCTGCGCCCAAATTACGCAAAAACAGTAGTGGACGTCATTAAGGAACTGGGCGGTAAACCATTTCTCACAGATTGCAACACCCTTTATGTTGGTGGACGCAAAAATGCCCTGGATCATATCCAGAGCGCTTATGAGAATGGATTTTCTCCATTTTCCACAGGATGCCATATTTTAATCGGTGACGGATTAAAAGGAACCGATGAAACCCTGGTTCCGGTTGAAGGCGGAGAATATGTAAAGGAAGCAAAAATCGGCCATGCAATTATGGATGCGGATATCTTTATTACACTGACACATTTTAAAGGCCATGAAGCTACCGGTTTTGGCGGTACACTAAAAAATATCGGTATGGGTTGCGGTTCCAGAGCCGGTAAAATGGAAATGCACAGTGCCGGTAAACCATTTATTAAAGCATCTGAATGTATCGGCTGCGGCATGTGCAGCAAGATCTGTGCCCACGATGCAGCTGTTGTTACAGATAAAAAGGCTTCCATCAACCATGATAAATGCGTGGGATGCGGCAGGTGTATCGGTGTCTGTCCCCAGGATGCCGTTAAAGCAGCCTCAGACGAATCCAACGATATTCTAAACCGTAAAATTGCGGAATACAGCAAAGCAGTGGTAAGTGGAAGACCACAGTTCCACATCAGCCTTGTAATGGACGTATCCCCTTACTGCGACTGCCACGGCGAAAATGATATTCCAATCGTTCCGGATGTAGGTATGTTCGCTTCCTTTGACCCCGTGGCACTGGATGTTGCCTGTGCAGATGCCGTAAATAAACAGCCGGTGATCCCAGGAAGCCTGCTGGAAAAAAGCACCGACCACTCCCACGACCACTTTCACGCAGTCAGCCCGGATACGGACTGGAAGGTAGGGATTGAGCATGCCGTTAAGATCGGGCTTGGCAATCAGGATTATGAATTAATTGAGTTGAAATAAAGAAAGCAGCATGCTGATGCTTGTTTGGGAATTTATTCCCGCCAGATGCCGCTATGATATAGTTAAAGCGCTGTCTTCGTTGAAAACAGCGCTTTTATCTATTTCACTCCTACATCATTTGATCCACCAGAAAATCCCCCATGCAATCAGAGCGATGCCAAGAACCCTGGCGATCAGCACGCTTTTCTTTACCCCAATGAGCTGAATGGTCTGAGGCGTGCAAAAAGGAAACAGGGTAAGGGTTGCTCCCAGAATTACAAGCATCAGACAAACCACCCATTCCCCCACAATCAGCGATGCAAAAGTACAAATGATCAGGGGTAATATAATCAGGGCAAGAAATAGCTTTTCATATTTTTTTGCAAAACCTAAAAATTGTTCGCAGTCTTCTTTGCAGGCTTCACTGCAAAAGCTGCAGGTCAGGCCGTCTATTTTTTCGATGACAGCAGTCTCCATTCCTTTAGGGATCTTTTTATTGCAATGAATACATCTCATGGCCCCATCACACCTCCATCCAGCTGCCACTTCGTTATGCATTTAGAATAACTCATATCCCTGCAGATTACAACTACCAGAGTGTATTTTAAAATTCCTTTCTGACAAACACGCTCTATTTTGTCTGGGGATCTGTGCATGCTGTAATTGAATTTATCCGAACCGATTCACTGATATCGCCACATCCAAATGGTACAAATGAATATCTCTCGGTCCAGGTATCCTCTGTGGTGATATCGGGATTAACAATCTTATCCTCATATCCGTAAACACCTTTAAAGGTATTAGGTCCAACATAATTATTCTCACCTTTTATGTGATGATGGGGTCCCAGCAAATTTCGATTCGTTCCACAAAGCTGTATTTCTACATGGTTCTCTCCATCCTGAAGCATATCTGTAAGATCTGTTTCATATGGTTCCATATACAGTAGTTTATTCTTGCCATTGCAGCTCACTTTCACCGCAGCAGCGTTTACTTTTTTCAGGCAAATCCACTGATTTACACCTGTTTTCTTTATTAGAGTTGTCCTGAACCTCAGATTTCCCCTGTAAAACCATAATCCCTGAGGAGTCATGTCCGTACTTTTATTCAAATTTCTACTGTCTGACAATATAAACTTTTCTGATTCTGCAGTCCAATGTGTGGGTTTTCTCCAATACTGTCCCTGGATCTCTACGGAAAAGTTACCCTTTATATATATAGCTTCCGGTTCCACCGGGTAATAGAAACGATTTACCTCCGTCTCAAACAATCCCTCTACATTCTTTATGTTCTTCTCCGGAAGATGATATCTCATAATAATAGTATTCCAGCCGTCAATCACGTAATCTCCCAGTTTATATTCGTGGATTTTCTGATCCAGATACCATCCTCCTTTGTTGCCTGTTATGGACGCTTCATTACACCAGATACCGGTACAGTTATCATCCTCAACAGCTGCCGTCAGGGAGGATTTACTGTTTCTTCCATCATAAAAACGGTATTTGATATAAATGTCACGCGCGTTTACTCTGTCAATCTGCTGATACAATAACTGGTGCATCCTTACTACCTGCATGTCATTGGAGTAGTGCTGCCCATCTAAAGAAAAAGACGCATAATCCAAAGTCAGCGTATTCTCTCTGTCCGTTTCCCAGACACCCTCCAGTAAATTCATGGATAAATCCTGATCTTTCTTAAGCAGGTTGATACCATCCTGTAATTCCAACAACACCGATTGGTATCCGCAAACCTCCAGTGATACCAGAGTTTCATCTTCACCGTATACAGCAGTAAGCTGAGTTTTGTCTCCTGTCTCCGGATTCACTGCAAAAACACTGCATTTGCCTGGGATCCTCACTGTCAGCTCTCTGTTACTATCAATATAACGGTTCCATACATATACATAATCAAAAACATCCCGTTTTACAGCCACATGAAGACCATGTGCAATATGAAAACCATTATTCTCTAAAACAGTAATTTTACGATTGTAATGGAGTGCAGAAAAACATTTGTGCCAAAAGTTCCTGCTGTTCTGGATCATACAGCAATCATTTATCCATCCACCAACTTTTTGTCCCCGTGGAATCTGGCTGGTAAATAACACGGTTCCACCGTTTTCGTGAAATTGCTGAAGCAGGCTCCATGTATACGCCTCTAAGATTTCTGCCTTTGGAACAATCACATATCGATAAGCACAATTACCGATTATAAATCTGTCATCTTCCACACTTCCGCAATCGCGAATTACCTCCTCATCTCCCAGATCAAATCCAACCTGTATATCCAGCAGATTCTCTAAAAGTTTTCGATATGCTGCTGCATATTCTTCTTCTCTGGCTTGATCTCTTCCATGAAACAAATACATAGTTTTAAGAGGACTAAGTACCAGCACATCTTCTGTCCATATTCCCTTTGCCATATAGGCACTAATTCCTTCCATCCACTTTGCTACGTGGCCAAATTCTTCCCACCAAGGTTCCTGGTAAGAGTAGAATGCCGGATAATCCCGCTTGCGGATTCCTTTTATGGAATGGGGACCAATATGGAGAACCGGGACATTAATTCCTGCTGCCGCCTGCCAGCCCCAGATATGACACATCTGCTCAAAGGTGATATTCCATCCTGCACATCCAAAAGTCTCTGAGATAACTTTTTTTCTTCCATACTGCTTCGCCGCACTTGTCACCTGCTTAATCAGCAGAACCGGAGTAATTCTCCTTCCCAAATGGTCAATCCCCGGCATCTGCATATATTTATATTTGGGCATGACCCCGGCTGTACTGCTCATCTGATGTACGAAGCTGTCTTCCCCCGGAAAATGCCCGGTAAATATAACTCCATTCTCTTCACACCAGTTATAAATCTGTCCCGCAAAATTCTGCTGCATCATTTCCTGTATAGTGTCCCAGTAATCTTTTCTATATTCGTCTGAGAGCTCTGAATTTTCTTCAAACATAAACATATTATCTAAGAAGGAATATCCATTGCGTTTTTGAAAATATGTCTCCAACTCTTCACTATAGGGGAATCCCTGAAAACTATACTGGGGCTCATCCGTGAAAAATCCAGGTACAACTGTACCAAAATACTCTCCCAGCTCCTTTTTATACCTTTCATGAGTTACTTCAATAAACTTTCTTGTCACTTCTTCAGACAGCAGATCAACATAATTTGGTTCTGTCATATAACAGAAGAACAGCTCACTTTCCGACTCATCTGCTGGTTCAAAACCCTTTTTTGTCTTACGGAAGGATGCAAGAAGCCGCTCCTTTGTAATTTCCTCTCTGTTTCTTGTTGCCGTCAGATATTTTGCCTGATATCTGGGCCCGCATCCATTGACAAGCCCTCCTGCAAATCCGCTGGGCCAGCCATCCTCATCATATATCCATGCTTCCATTTTCAGCTCCTTTGCTTTTTCAGCAGCTGTACGGCAGGCATGGAACCATTCGTCAGATAAATAAGGTGTGATAAGCCCAGCCCTGGAATGCATAAAAAATCCACTAAGCCCCTCATCATGAAATTCTTCTATTCTCTGGCAGATGCTTTCATCATCCATCTCCTCGTTCCATGCCCAAAAGCTTAAAGGGGCATAGGCACTTCTATCCATTTTCGGTAATTGTTGTCGTTCCATTCTTCTACCTCCATGCGCACTTATTCTTTAACAGCCCCGCCGGTAAGCCCTGCTACAATCTGATTTGAAAACATAAAATAAAGTATAACAACCGGAATCAGGGTAATTACCACAGCAGCAAATGCATAGTTCCAGTTTTTCAGGAAACTCTCCATATATTTATAAACACCCAGGGTAAGCGTTCGCACATTTGCCTTACTTAAAAATACCAGTGGCATATAAAAATCATTCCATATTGTAACCGAGTTTATCAATGCAATAGTTGATAGCACCGGTTTACAAATCGGCAGAATTATTCTCCAGTAAATTGTAAATTCACCTGCCCCAGCCAGCCTTGCTGACTCCTCCAATGCAGCCGGTATGGTACTAAAAAATTTAGAAAAAACAAACACTGGAAATGACATTCCTGCACCATACAGCAATATTAATCCTAACAGATTATTCAAAAGACCCAGGCTTCGCAAAATAATAAACAGCGGAAGAAGCCCAAGTTGAATGGGAAACATCAAACCAAGCATAAAGTAAGTCTGAACGGCTCCCTTCATTTTAAATTTATAGCGTGAGAGTCCATACGCTGTCATAGAAGCAAGAAAAATCAGCAGAGAAATCCCACCCAACGTTAATACGATACTATTCATAAAATATCTGATAAAATGATCCTGGGTAAGTACCTTCTTAAAACTCTCCAGGGTAAATTCCGCGGGAATACCAAAAGTATTTTTAATCAGTTCTCCTTTGGTCTTAAAAGAATTTAACAGCGTAATTCCAATAACTATAATTGTGCTCAAAGTAACAATAAAGAGCATTATGGAAAAGATACCTCTGATGGTTTTTTCACCTGTTGACCGGATAACTTTCGATTCTTTATTCATTTTCCACCTCCTAATACTCATATTCAACTTTAGTCAGCAGCCTGTTCTGAATCATGGATACTGTAAAAATAATAAGAAACATAACAACACTGATTGCTGATCCAAACCCCATATTTGACTGTCCATTTAATGCACTGCCAAAGGTATAGCGATAAAATACCATATTCACAAAGTCAAGAGAATTATTCACACCACCTGTAGCTCCTCCCAGGATATAGGGCAAATCAAAAATCCCTAATGCCCAGATTGTACTCATAATAATATTAGTAGCACAGGATGGGATAGACAGCGGTATCACAATTTTATAAAGGCGCTGCCAGTCATTACATCCATCAATTCTGCTTGCCTCAATAACAGAATCTGGTATATCCTGCATATTTGCATAAAATATCATCATACCGGTACCTATTCCCTGCCACATAATAACGATTATCATAAGCGTAAATGCAAGTTTTGGATTTCCAAACCAACTGCTTTTTTCAAGTCCCACAGCCGTAAGCATTTTATTCATGAAACCAATATTAGGATCAAATAATATAGTTGCAAAGAAACTGACAATAGTTGTACTGATTACATAGGGAAGAAACAGCATAAAACGATAATATTTGTGGCCTTTGATCTTAATGTACAAGAGATAAGCCAGACCAAACTGTATCGGTGTAATCACTACTAATACTACAATCATATACTTAAAATTATTTTTCAAAGCGTGAAAGAATGTAGGTGATATCCGGGCATCCGTAAGCAGTACCCGAAAGTTTTCAAGCCCGGTAAACTTCATTTCCCCCAGTCCCGACCATTCATGTAAGCTGATGAACATGGCAAAAAATATTGGTACAATGATAAACACCGTATACATAATAAAACCTGGGGCTATGAATCCAATATACGGTCTTTTTTTTCTGATTTTACTCTTCATATTTCCTCCTAAAAAGGATGTCCAAAGAACAAATCTAAGGACATCCTCCAGACTGCAGACAGATTTTATAGTTTCCTGTTAAGATATATCCCTGCTTTTTTTAATTCTATTGCATGGCTTCCCCAAGATTATCCAGTAATTCCTGAACCGTTATGGCTTTTGATGCTACTTTTACAGAATCTTCTTCCCAAACACTGGTTGCAGATACACCTTCTTTATTATATTTTGACAAGTTTGACTGCCAGCTGGTAAAAGTTTCATCACAATCAGAAATCTCCTTAGCTACTTCATTGGATGATTCGATCTTAGGACTTCCGGAAACACTGCCCAGCGTTTGTACCCAATTGGTCTGCGCTTCCAGAGATGCGCAGTAGTTTAAGAATGCGATTGCAGCCTCCTTGTTTTCTGTTCCGCTGTACGCAGAGAATCCATTTGCAAAGGTCCCTACCATACCGGAAGTTCCCTCTTCACTTGGGATCTGGAAAGCTCCAAGATTCAGATCCGGATTATTTTCCTGGAAGGAAGTGGTGCTCCAGGAACCGCCTACAAACATCGCTGCCTCTCCCGTAGTGAATGCCAGGCTGGAGCCGTCATCATCTACTCCCAGCCAGCCATCTCCAAAATACCCTTTGTCTGCCCATTCAAGCATTTTGTTCATAATATTTCCGAACCGTTCGTCATTTGCTTTTGAACTGTAATCCGCTAATCCTCTGGTATATTCCGGTTCTAGTGCAGATCCCATTGGTTCGACGAAGAACAGGAGCGGCCAGCTTGTCATTCCGGATAATGAGATTGGTATTTTTCCACCTTCATGCAGTGCTGCCAGCAGCTTTTCATACTCACTGAATGTTTTTGGTACTTCTAAACCTAATTCATTGAAGATATCCTTATTGTAATAACAGGTTCTTGTATCAAATGTCATCCATGGTACGGAATAACGCTTATCACCTATGGTTGCCAGCCCATATGAGGATTCTTCCAAATCACCCAAATCTACTTCATCTGTGATATCCATAATTGCTCCCTGGGACACATATTCTGACATCTGGGCAGTCGCTGTTCCATTTGTCCAGAAAATATCCGGTGCTTCACCCGCCTGAATGGATGTAGCAAGCAGACTGTAATACTGGTCACTGGGTTTCACCTCATATTCAACTTCAATATCCGGATACTTCTCATTAAATCCCTCAATCAGCTGGTCTAACGCATTCTCAAAATCCGTACTGTGTTCCCAGATAATCAGCTTCCCTGAGAGATCAGAACCGGCGCTTGTATCTTTTTCTTCTATTTCAGTATTTCCCTGTGTATCCGTCCCGCTTTCCGTCTGTACTTTTTTTTCTGTTTCTGCCGCTGAAGTCTCCTTAGCAGTCTCTGTTCCTTTTTCTGATTCTCCATTGCCGCATCCACCAAGCATGCTTCCAATTAGTACTGCACTGAGCAGTCCACATAAAACTTTTCTGTACTTCATTTTCTATCCCTCCATTTTTCTTGTTCCGAAACTTTTGATAGTTCTATTATAAATTTTCATACAAAATAAGACAATGAACTTTCTTTTCCAAAAAGTTCATTGTCTTATCGCTTTTTATAAATCTTCGTTTAAATTCTCACAAAAAAATTCACAATCTCACACGGGATTCACTTTTTTAATCCATTCCTGTATTCACGGATCGTAATTCCCGTGATTTTTTTGAACAGGCGGATCATATAATTTACATTATGAAATCCGGTAAGCTCTGATATCACTTCCAGTGAATAGGACCCATTGTGAAGATAATCCTTCACTTCACCGATTCGTTTCTCATTGATGTAGTTAACAAATGTGGTCCCGGTATATTTTTTAAACATCTGGCAGAAGTAGTTGACACTCATATAATACTTTTCTGATACCTCAGACAACGACAGCTGCTCCTTATAATGTTCATCAATATATCTTAAAACCCGGGGGAAATCATCTGACTGATCCAGCTTTTGTAAAACTGCTGTAATAAAACTGTCTATATGGTCTATGATAATTTTTTTAAGAACCTTCATGCTGTGAACGTCATATAATTCCTGGTAGCTTAAATCATACTGTATAAATGCCTCTTTTTCCCCTTCAATATGATAAAATTTTAATACCTCGCTAAAAAATACATGGGTGCTCTTCAGAATAGTATCCTTAATACTTTCCGGTGATACTTTCTTCATCCTGCACTGTATCAGGTAGTCTTCCAGCTGCTCCGTGAATATGCTCACCCCATCCTGTCTAATCAGACTTTCTATATCCAGCTGCAGATCCAGATAACAGCTTCCTTCCGAAATATCCGCAAAGATTTCCCGGTTGTCATAGAAACGGTATTCCAGACACTTACGTGCTGTCTCATAATTTTCCTTCATAGACCTTTGATTATAAAACGGCCTGCTGATTCCCATTGCGATTGACCGGTTCACATAAAGCCTGGTATTCTGTTCCAGCCGATAATATACGCCGGATACTCTTTCTTCCCGCTCGCTTTCCCCCATATTCTTTGGGAATTGAAAAATGAGAAACATTCTGCCCTGATGATCTCGCAGAAGGATGGCTGATTTCGTCTGCGCTACCGCATCGTCCAGAACCTGAAAAAGCATGTCCTCATCCAGATTCTGTATTTTCTCCCTGCCGGTTTCGTCATATTCTTCCCAAAGTTTTAACGCTGCAATCTGATATACGACTTCCCCACAAGGAAATTTAGTATCCTCCCATCTTCCAAGCTTATCATTTTGAGCTAAAGACACTCCGGGAGCTTCTCTTCCTGTCTCACTCTGTTTCTTTTTATATATTTCCCGAAGTTCATTGACCAGGATGTCCTCACACACTTCCTGTTTGAGCATATATTTATCTGCTCCCAGATCCATGGCATCCCGCACATATTCAAAGTTTTCATGACAGCTTATTATAACTATTCCGCAAGTATAATTACATGCCTTTAATGCTTTGATATATTCCAGTCCGTTCATCTGTCCCATCTCAATGTCCGTCAGAACAATATCCACTTCTTCACGTTCCATATATGCCAGTGCTTCCTTCGCCGTTGCAAAAGTGCCTTTTACCTCAATATCTCCGTATCCTTCCAGATAAGTTTTTATACCTAAACGGACCAACACCTCATCATCAACAATCATTACTTTCATCTCTGATTCCCCCCTGCTTAGCAATCGGCAGCAGATAGCTGACCTTTGTACCTTTTCCAGGTTCACTCTCGATCATCATTCCAAAAGGTTCTCCATATTCCAGTTTAAGTATCTGCTGTACATTTTCCAGCCCGATTCTCGTATGCCTGGTATCCGGTTCTCTTTTTCCTTTTAATTGACCAACCTCAACCCCCACTCCATTATCTGTAATATCCACATGCAGATAACCATCCTGATAAACCCGAATGCAAATCAGTCCATTTTTTTCTGACTGATTTAATCCATGAATGATTGCATTTTCTACAATTGGCTGTAATAAAAATCTTTTGATTGGCAGATCCATGGTATCGTCATCCGCTTCTATCGTTAAATCGAAATTTAAAAAACGGGCCTTCTGAATATTTGCATAATTTTGAAGAAGCTCCATTTCATCTCTGATTGTATTATTTTCATCTGTTCTTTTCGACATGTTCATAAAGATCTGAATCAGTGATTCTATCATCTGCCTGATATTTTCCTGCTTATTAATTACTGCTATCCATTTTATTGTATTAAGAGAATTATAGATAAAATGGGGGCTCATCTGCATCATCAATGCCTGCATCTTAAATTCGTTTTTCTCTTTTTCCTCCTGTTTCACATTCTCCATCAGGTGATTCACTTCACGGACCATTGTATTAAAATGGTCTGTCAGTTTCTTCATCTCACCTGTCTCATGACTGTCTAATTGTATATTTAAATCACCAGAGGCAAACTGGTCCACTCCATATGTCAGGTTATTTACCGGTAGAAAAATCTGTTTTTTAAGTATTCGAAAGATTAATACCATAAACAGGAGTATCACGCAAAGCGAACTCCAGAATACACTGGCTATACCCTGAAATTCCTGTAAAATCGTACTTTCAGGCATTACACTTAACACGACGTATTTTGTGTCATAAGATGTTCGAAATACCAGAAGACTTTTTTCACCAGCAACTTTCTCAGTCACATGACTGTTCTTTTTACTGCTTTTTTTATAGATCTTAGCAATCTCTCCTGCCATATAAGAATCTTCTTCCGGCGACCAGACGAATGTTCCATCTGTCATCATGAGAAAATTACGGGAGCCACTTAGAAAATCCGTTCTTTTAAAAATATTCTTCATCATAGCGCCACTCATATAAAACCAGAGGATTCCTGCCTCTTCTTTATTTTGATTATAGAGTACCCTTCCGGCAATTAATATTTCCCGCCCACGTCCGGAATAGGGGTGCACATTTTCCATAGGCAGCCAGACAAATCTCCCATTTCCTGCAATGATCTTCTCACGGTATTTTTCACACACTGCTTCCTGTTCAATAAATTTTTTCCCCGTTACATATGTTTCATCCGGTCCTTCCCAAATGGCTGTTAACAGTCCGCTGTTTGTATTTATCAGATTATCCAGCGCTTTATGTACCCTCTCCCGGGTAAAAACATTCTCTTCATTTTCATATCCATTATAGTAAACCGACATAGAGAGGTTTTGATACCCGGCGCAGATGTCATCCAGCTGTTCCTGCATAGAATAAAGATTATTTGTCTGATTCTCTATTGACATTTTATATGCATAACTCGATATCGTTTTATAGAAAATGATAAAAAGCAATAAAAATGGAATGATAACCAGACAAAGAAAACTGATAGTAATCCGGTTTCTTATAGATAAGTTACGAAATTTTCTCATTGAGGCCCCCCTTTGCAACAGCATTCTATCTTCCAATATACCTTGAATTTTTAATAATTACAAGTATATATATGCCTGCCTAAGGTTTGATGTATCATCCTCACCGGAACCGTAATAAATTAAAAAGCATTCAGATTTCGCTGCATGCTGTCCGCTGAACTTCATGCTTATGTTCAATCAATTTGTATTTCATTCTGCTGAAACCCCAGTTTTTTTACCCGTTCCATAGCCTCCCCAATCTGCCTGGTGGTAAATCCTTCCCCATGCACTTCATTGGATTCCATCACGATTAAAAATGACTTGGGATCTGCAGTTTTGACTGCCTTTTGCACAAAATACATTTCTTTATTATTGCATGCGCATAAGACTACCTGGCGCTCATCCTGTTTGTAGCCGCCCAGCGCATTCATTATGGTTGAACCTCTGCCACAGCATTCTTCGATCACTTCCGTTACTTCTTTTCCATGATCGGTTACAACGATGGCCAGCTTTCCTGCATTGATGCCGTACATTACTTTGTCCACAGCCAGAGCAAAGATGAAGTTAATGATCATACCATAGATAATTCCGTCTACATCTTTGAAAATAATACCTCCTGTGAGAATAATACCCACATCTGTTAGAAACGCAATTCTACCAAGAGGCAGATACGGCTTCAGGGCTTTTACCGCCATAATAATAAAATCCGCCCCTCCCGTTGAAGAGTTGGCCATATAAATAATGGCATATCCAAAACCACCGAAAACGCCGGTACAAATAGCCGCCAGGAGCCGGCTGCCCTGGTACACCGGAAGCAACGGTGCGATGAAATCAATCATCAGTGAAGAAATGACCATGCAGCGCAGGGACCGGAAGAAAAATCCCTTTCCCAGCAAGCGGTAACAGATCAGTGCAACGGGAATGTTCAGTACAATGGTTGTTGCCCCAACCGGCAGGTTAAACAAACGGTACAGTATTATGGAAATACCGGAAAAACCGGTCATGGGAAAGTTTGCATGCAGCGCAAAATTGTAGATGCCTATGGCGATCAAAAGACTTCCCAAAAGTTCGATCCCTATCGTTTTGAATGTTGATTTGTTAAATATTTTCTCTCTCATTTCAGAAACCCTCCTTAAAGTTCTATTCCCGGAACCCTGAATCTTGGCGTGACAGCCAACCATTGCCCTATCTGGTCACAATCTACAGCGCAACTGCTGTAGTTTCCTGCTAGTGCCTCCATCCAGTCAGAAACTATAGTAGCAGTGCTGAATATTTTGTCAGCCTGCAAGGCGGAGGATGGAAGCGGAGTGGTCCCTCCGCTGACTGACGACAACGCAGCAGATGGCAAAATAGGCAGTGCTGATACTATCGTTTCTGGACGGATGGAGCACTAGATAGATTCCTGGAAATATTATGAATTTACAACGAAAAAAAGCCACTGCGAAATATAATAATATAATTCGCAATGGCTCTTGTCTCTTACACAATATCATAGGATTTCGCTTCTGTCAACACCAAAACCCAATCTCCATGCCCCTCTCCTTTAAACGGAGGATGAAATTCCATTTCCTTTTGATTGATCAATTGTCCTGCAAAACTGAATACCCCTGTTTCCGGATCCATCCAGTATGCATCTAAAATTTTAGGATGGGAAGAGAGCGTCAGCGTAAAAGGCTGCCCCAGATAAGCATAGCAGATCATAAAATCTTTTCCGGCAAATACGCTTACTCTTTCGTATTTTTCTCCCTGAACGGATACCAGCAGATGATCCGCCGGAAGGCCATTTTGATAATCTACCCGTTCCATCAGATTTTTCAAATGCATCATCTGGGAGGAGCCTGCGTTGTGTATTGCTTCTTTCCACTCCTGCTTTACCCCAAATGCTCCTTCTCCATCTTGCCTGTTATAAAACTGCATGATGCTGTTATCCCCGTAAGTGTGCCCCATGGCACCTTCTAATACGGACCAGTAAGCGTACCGGCGGACATCCCATGACTGCCAGTATCCCTGTGTCTTATCGTGTAAGCCCTGCAATACCTGCTCATAAGACGGCTCTCCGTCGACAGTTGGTTTCATAGGAAGCATACCGTGGTCACGCTTTACATATTTCCAATTGTCTTCTCCGTAATTATCGGGATTTTTGCCATTGTCATCCCAGGATTGCATAACAAGCTGGTCATATCTGCGGTGTCCCGACTGGAACATATTAAAATCCAGCCATTCTTCATTATGGAACCAAATAGAGGAGGAAGTCCTTCCGAAAGGATGAAAGCCAACAAGCTGTCCCTTACATCCTTCTTTTAACCTGGAGCCAATGCGCCGGAATACCTCCGGTGCTGCATCTCCTTTTACATCGCCTCCCACCAGCCAGATAATATTCGGTCTGCTTCCAAACCGCTCTATTAAAAAGTCCAGGTAGGCATCTGCATTTTCCAGGTTCAGATAGCCTCGTGCCACATTTCCTCCCCAAGCCGGGAGCAGTGCCATATACAGTCCCAGTTTTTCCGCCATATCTACCATTGCTTCCGTTCTTGCCCAGTAATTTCCTACCAGATCACAGGCAGCAAAATCTTCATCCACGAGCGCATTGCAGCCGTCTATATTTTTCTGAGGCCACTCATGAATCAGCGTGGACTGTATAACATTATATCCTTTTTCCTTTCGGTTTCGCAGATATTCACAGGCTTCTTTCTCCGTTAAGTGGCTGAACATCAGCCATGCAGTATCCCCCAGCCAAAAAAAAGGCGTCTCTCCATTTACCAGATATCTGCCATTACTGCTTACACATAAGGCTGTCTCTTATACACCATCTCCGAGCCCACGAGACTCCTGAGCATCTCGTATGCCGTCTTCTGCTTGAAAAAAAAAACGTCTGACCATACTCTACTCTCATGATGTTTCCGACTATAGTTCAACAAAACATGTATAGTTATCTGCAGACTAAACAAACGCTACAGATGGTTTACTATGTTCACACATGACAAT
>OJJZ01000216.1_pt1 | contig 16289 bp, 13 predicted proteins | sample 1596481 | NCBI WGS metagenome assembly OJJZ01 (sample SAMEA4350110, study PRJEB24818) | metagenome | biome: human; feature: gut; material: faeces | place: Denmark | collected 2013-09 | reverse complement strand
ATTCAAAGCCATCAAACAATGGCTTGTTTTATTAGAATTTTCAGGGTTTTACATACTGTTCAATCTTCTGTTTTCAAAGTGCTTTGTGTTGTTATGTTCTCAACAGCAACTCGTTTATATTACCATATCGTCTCTGTTTTGTCAACAACTTTTTTAAATTTTCTTTTCAGCTCTTCAGCTGAGCCTACACTGGACTGTGTCCGTGCTGGAGTTATAATATATCATGTTCGCCAAATAAAGTCAAGGGAATTTGTTCCATTTTCTCAAACAATTTTTTGCAACACTAAATATGCTCTTATTTCTTGATTTTTCCTATATTTTGTGGTTATAACAAAAATCGCCGGACAGACATTTTTTCATTCTGACCAGCGATTTGTTTTAATTGAATATATGATATCAACAATTGCAGACCTACAGCATACCATGGATGACGCTCAAAACAATTGCATTCAGGAAATTATGTTCATATAGAAAGGACAGCCATTTACTGGCTTCCACCTGATGAATCAGTGTCATTCCCCATGAAGTACCGGAGCACGCAGTTAGGACCAGACAGAGAATCCAGAGAAAAATCAGACCCTGAACACCTCCGAGGAGCGCACCCGCAATTTTATTCATTCCAGAAAGGATCGGAAGGCGGGCAATCAAATCCAGCCAGCGCACCACCAGCTTAATCAGAAGATATACGATCGCAAACATCAGGACGAAGCCCACGGAATTTAAAATCATGTCCGCCAGATAGTTTCCTATATAATCAGCAAAGGCATTGACTCCCAAAAACTCATAGACTTCGTGATTATTATTTTCTATCAGCGCCGATTTGACATTCTGAGGCAGATTAAGGTTCTCGATAATCGTCCGCTGTACGGATGGCACATCTTCATCTTTCTCTTCCTCATCACCAGTTTCTTCCGGCAGGCCGATGCCTGCAGCCTGCTTCATGCTGTTAGACAGTGTCTGCTGTATCGATGTATTTTCTTTTAAATATTCTGTTACTTTCGGCATGGATACGTGCACAATTGCCAGAGCCGCCACTAATGCCACCATAGATACCGCAAGCCGGATAAATCCCCTGTAATGTCCGTATAAAACCATGGACAGCAGGTAGACCCCGGCCGCGATCGATAACCAATTTTCCATAAAATTCCTCGTTATAATTCTGCCTCCAGGACGAATCGGTATATGGCCGATGCCACTCCATCTTCGTCGTTTGTGTCCGTAATATAGTCAGCTGCCTTGCAGAGATCCGGTCGGCCATTTTTCATGGCTACGCCGATTCCGGCCTCTAAGATCATGGAGAAATCATTTTCCCCGTCTCCCATAGCCATCGTTTGCTCTCTCTTAAGCCCCAGATGCTCCGCCAGCCGGCGGATACCACCACCTTTTGTCGCTCCTGGCGCGTTGATTTCAAGATTCGTGGGCATGGAGGAGGTAATGAGAATTCCATCGATCTCTTCCAGCACCTTTCTTACCTTTGTTCGTTCTTCTATCTCAGGAAAAAACAAATTAATTTTCTCCACTGGCTTCCGGCAGGTTTCAAGAAACTCAATAATATTCGGATAAACATCTCTGGTCATCCGGACCACTTCCTGAAGCTCCGGCCTCAGACCGTATTCCGTTAAATGTTCGTAGAAACGCGGTTCGGTAATGCCGCGACGCTCAATGTATGGATCGTACATTACGTGATACTGATCAATAATTTTTAATATCTTCAGCGCCAGCTCCCATGGAATGGTACACTCCGACAGCGTTAAATCTTCTTTCATATCCTCTACCACGGCGCCATTCGTTGTAATGGCATACCGTACTCCCGGCAGTTCCCGGACGACTGAAGGAATCCCAGACACGGTTCTTCCGGTCGTCGGAACAATGTGAATGCCTCGTTCCAGGCATTCCGTCAGCGCCTGTCTGTTACGGGAAGACAGACGCTTCTGGCTGTCCAGAAGCGTTCCGTCCAAATCAAGTGCAATTAATCTGATATCCACAGTTCATGCTCCAATTAGTTATTTGATACCGCCGTCCACCAATCCGGTTCCTGTGCAGAATCAAAGGTTTACAGCAGAGTTACCGCCGTTTTGATTAGTAAATAAAATGCTCTTCTTTCAGGATCAGAAGGCCGTCTTTATCGTATTTGGATGAGAATATTCCCTTGACGCGCTTTCCGAAGGATGGCTTTTCTGCACGGTCTGCCGCTTCTTCAATCAGGCCTTCCGCATTCTCTCTTGTCAGCGCCACTCCATCCTCTTCCATGATCTCGATTCGCTCATACAGGGCCAGCATGCTCTTGCCGGTTATGCTGCAGTCAATTTCATTAGCATAACGGCAGGCGTACTGAGCGAACTCGTCAATATCCATCTCTTCCCCGTGACTTCCAGGACCATCATCATTGCGGTAAGACATGGCTTCCTCGCCGTCTTCGTCTTCTTCCACATAGTAATCGTCATTTTCATCATAGGTCTCTTCCGGTTCCATCTCCTCGTAAACCGGCTTTTTACGGTTGCGGAACAGACCTTTTTTCTTTTTCGGCGCCGCTTCCGCATCCGGGAAATCATCGTAAGCTTCCTCTTCATAAGAATCCGTCTCATATGACTGTGCATCTCTGATATCCTGATCGTAAGAATTCTCTTCATAAGGTTCATCGGCGTAAGCCTGCTGACGGCGCGGTTCAGGAATAACCTCCTGGACTGGTGGAGCCGGCTGGCGTCTGACCGGAGCATCATTTCGTTCCGGATAGAGAGGTCTCACCGCAGCTTTGGGAGCAGCAGCCCTCTTAGCAGGCTCTTCATTTCTTACCGCCGGACGCGGCTCCTGCGCTGGAGATATGGTTTGAGTATACTCCTCGCCAGGTTCATAGCCTTCTCCGCTTCCTATGCATTCAAACTTGCTGGCAAGACGCGGATGGTTTCTGTGAAGATTCTCCATCTGTTTGGGATTATCGATCAAAACGACGATCATGCCGCTGTTGTCGTGATTCATCAGTTCATATAATTCTTCTAAGGCTTCCGGAGTCAAATCTCCTGCCTCTTCTATAACAAGATCTTTTCCGGCCAGTTTAGATGCGGATGCGAGCACACCTCTTTTGGAAAGCTTCTCTCCTGTAATCTTGGCGACCGGATTTTTTATGCCGGATTCATTATGGATCTGCTTTAATGCCTCTACAGCAATTTTAAGTCCTTTTTCAGGAGTCCTGGCTTCAATCATCAAATGATTTAATACAGGAGGTTCTTCCTCTTCCTCTTCAAGGTCTTCTATCTCAAGAACATCATCTTCTGTACGCCGTTTGTTCAAAACAGTGACATTTGCGGTATGGTCTTCCTGTGTGCTGTATTCAGAATCCCCCTGAACGTAAGCGGAATTATCGCATTCTGATTCATCATAGGATGTCTCTGGTTCATCATAGGCAGTCTCTCCATAGACCGGATCATCACCAGTTGATTCACCATCTGCGGAATCGCTGTATGCAGTCTCACTGGAAACCGATTCACCGGAAACTGATTCACCAGTAACCTCGTCACTATAAGCAGCGTCGCCGTATGCAGTATCGCCATAGGCAGTCTTACCGTATGCAGTGTCACCATAAGCAGTCTTACCATATTTCGGATCGTCATAATCAGATGCACCGTAAGCTACGTCATCAGCCAAATCCCCGCCATAGGCCGGTTCTTCAGAAGTATTTTCTCCATAAGCTGCTTCCCCATAGGAGTTATCTCCATAAACTGCGCCTTCATGGTTGTTTTCTCCATAGGCAGAATCTCCGTAGATGTTTTCACCATAGGCGGTCTCTCCATAGGTACTCTGGCCATGGGAGGTGTCTCCATATGCATGTTCCCCATAGCCTGGCTCTTGATATGCATTTTCTCCATAAGCTGCCTCTCCATACGCATTCTCTCCGTATACCGGCTCGCCATAGGAATTCTCCCCATATCCTGGCTTTCCATAGGTATCTCCGCCATAAGCCTGTCCGCCATAAGAAGTGTCGCCATAGGAGCCGTCCTCATAGGAGGCATCGCCATAAGAAGATTCCCCATAGGATTCTCCATATCCAGAATTTCCATAGGTGTAATCTTCCTCTATCACCGGCTCTGCAGGGACTTCATCAGCCATCTCCGGCATACGCATCATTCCGCGCGGTCTTGGCATCGCAGAGGCAAGGCGCTCTGCATTCCCAGCCATATGGACTACGGCATCCGCTGCACCGTATGCAGCACCAGCCATTCCGTCTGCTGCCCCGGCAAATGCACCTCCTGCATATGCGGTTCCTGCTGCTGCGGTCTCTACGGCCGCCATAGAAGCGCCATCATATTCAGAGTCCCTCATAACCGGGCGGTTAATCCGTCTGATATCATCGAGCACCCGTGTGTTGTCATGTCTCCTGGGGCGCTGTTCAGCCGGCGGTTCCTCGTAAGACATGCGGGACATCTCCCGGGCCAGTCCCTCCTGAACCTCGGCCTCCTGCATCCTGGCCTGTAAATCTCCATAATAGGGTTCCTCCGGCATGTCCATCCCCGGATTACCATCATCATAGTATTCTTCATCCTGCTCCGGAACATTCATCTGGCCTCCGCCGAGTCCGTATTCCTGTTCCACAGCACGAAGCTTTGCCTCATATTTATCACGGTTTTCCACCAGATCCATCTGGTAGGTCGTAAGCGGTGCGTACTGGATTTTCAGTTCCATCGCCTTATCCACGTATTTTCCAAGACCAAACATCAGCATGATCTTATCGCAGGTCTCCACGCATCTGTCGGCCATACCTGCTATGCTGTAAAGCTCAGCCAGCTCATACAGCCATTTCTCATCAATTTCCTGACTTGTATAAGATTCAAGAGAATGGATTAACTGCTGGGCAGGCGCACCTTTTGCTTTCAAAATTAAATAGCGTAGAAGCTGCTGTCTCGGATCATCTCCGGCCAGATCGCTGAATTCCCTGTAATATGCCTCAGCCTCATCAATATTGCCCTCTTTTAATGCGAGTTCTGCCAGCTTATAGAGCAGACGTTTCCCAATGGGGGCACGTTCAAACGCCAGAAGAAGAATCTCTCTGGCCTCTTCATAGTCCTCATTTTTTTCGTAAACCATGGCTACCATAGACAGCAGGTTCGTGTTCCGCACACGTCTCCAGTCAATGGTATCGGCAATCTTCATGGCCGTCTCATAATCACTCTTGCCGACAAGCTTCTTTATCTGTTCAACTTTAATATTAAACTCGTACTTATCCATTCTTTTGCATCTCCTAACAAGGTTAATGAGTTACAGTTCGACCCGGCCTTCCAGGGCCCGTAACAATGTCACTTCATCTATGTATTCCAGATCTCCGCCGACGGGCACGCCACTGGCAATACGGGTTACCCGCACGCCTGTAGGCTTTATCAGCTTGCTTAAATACATCGCCGTAGTTTCCCCTTCGAGACTGGAATTGGTAGCGATGATAACTTCTTCCACATCACCCTGAAGCCGCTGCATCAGCTCCTTCAGTTTGATATCATTCGGGCCGATTCCCAGCATGGGAGAGATCGCTCCATGAAGCACATGGTAAACACCGTCATACTTCCCCGTTTTTTCGTAAGCCGCCAAATCCCTTGTATCCTCAACAACCATGATGACTTTATGGTTGCGTTTGTCACTTTTGCAGATCGGGCACAGCTCCTGGTCTGTTAGAGTGAAACACTCCTTGCAGTAATGGACATTATGCTTCGCCTCAGTAATGGATGAGGCGAGGCTCGTTACTGATTCCTCCGGCATATTGATAATGTGAAATGCCAGACGCTGTGCAGATTTGCTTCCTATTCCGGGAAGCTTGGAAAGCTCTTCTATTAATTTCGTTATCTGACTGCTGTAATAATCCATGATTAGAAAGGAAAGCCTCCGCCCATACCGCCGAGGCCGCCGGTCAGCTTGGACATGGCCGCACTGCTCTCTTCCTCCATCTGGCGGAACGCCTCGTTGGTCGCAGCCACAATCAGGTCTTCCAGCATCTCAATATCATCCGGATCCACCACTTCTTCAGTAAGCTTCACCGCAGTCACTTCCTTCTTTCCGGAAACGGTAACGGATACTGCTCCGCCGCCCGCTGTCGCCGTATACTCTTTTGTCTCCAGCTCCTTCGTCGTCTCTTCCATCTGACGCTGCATTTTCTGAGCCTGCTTCATTAAATTATTCATATTGCCAGGCATTCCGCCTGAAAAACCGCCACGCTTTGCCATGGTGTATGTCCTCCTGTTAATCTTCTATTATAATATCCATGTGAATGTTTTCTTTTAATTCTTCGTCACTGACGTAAATGGTATCGAGGCGTTCTCCGCCGCCCCGCAGTCTTGCCTTAAAATAAATTGATTTCTGATAATGTTCTTCCACATACCGTTCGATGTCTCCCAGAGTCGTCGGACGGCTGCCAATAATAAAATTGCTCTGGTCTGTGAACACAACGCAGAGACAGCTTTCTCCCGCTGGTTCCACCACCGTATCCCGGAAACTGGCCCGGATCGGACCTCCCAGGTCTTTTACAATCTTTCCCCACTCGTTGCGGACCAGATTTAAGTCTTCCAACTGCCCCTTGGGGAGCGCAACGCGTTCCGCAGGTGTCACCGGTTCTGACGGGGCGCCGTTTCCGCCCGTTCTTCCATTGTCTCCGGCCGGTACGGAATCCATACCGATACCACCTGAAGGTATGGCGCCAGTTACAAAGACGCCTTCTTCCAGCTGTTTTTCAATGTTGCCGATTCGCTGAATGACGGAATCCAGATTTTCTTCCATCTCGGGGCGGGTCAGTTTAATGAGAGCCACCTCGATCAGCACCCGCTTCTGGGATGCGTAGCGAAGCTGGTTCGAGAGATCGGAGAACACCCTGATAAACCGCAAAAGCGTCTCTCCATCGACCAGGCCGGCTTCTTCCATCAGAAGATTCATATTCTCCGCTGACATATCCAGCATATTTTCCGCGTCATCCACAGACTTTACAATGAGAAGGTTTCTGAGATACCAGATAAAGTCTGTTACAAACTGCCCCAGCTCGCGTCCCTGGATTACCATCTCCTCCAGACTCTTAATACAGTCCTTCGTCCGGTTCTCCACGACAGCGCGAAATAACTGGCTGAATACCGTAATATCTACGGCGCCGAGGACATCCAGCACATTGTCATATGTCAGAATCTCTCCATAATGGAAGGCCACGCACTGATCCAGAAGGCTCAGCGCATCACGCATGGCCCCATCCGCCGCTTTGGCAATATAGGCCAGCGCCTTGTCCTCCACTGAAATATGCTCAGCTTCGGTCAGCTTCTGCAAATGAGACACAATGGTATCAACCGTAATCCGCTTAAAATCATACCGCTGACACCGTGACATGACCGTGACCGGTATTTTCTGCACTTCGGTGGTCGCCAGAATAAAGATGACATAAGATGGAGGTTCCTCCAGCGTCTTTAAGAGGGCGTTGAAGGCTCCTGTAGAAAGCATATGAACCTCATCAATAATATAAACCCGATATTTTCCTTCCGTAGGGGGATACTGGACCTCGTCCCTGATCTCACGGATATTCTCGACGCCGTTGTTGGAAGCGGCGTCGATCTCCACTACGTTTAAGGAGGAGCCAGCCGCGATATTCTTACACGTCTGGCACTCTCCGCAGGGACTGCCGTCCACCGGATTCTCACAGTTAACCGCTTTCGCAAATATCTTTGCAATACTGGTCTTACCGGTACCTCTGGTACCGCAGAACAGATACGCATGTCCGATACGGTCGGATACTATCTGGTTTTTCAAAGTCTGTACTACATGGTCCTGGCCTCTGACATCCGCAAAGGACGCAGGACGCCATTTCCGGTATAATGCCGTATACGACATGCTCTATGGCTCCTTACTCATCGCCGAAGCTGATGCCTATCATCTTGGCTTCCTTAATGATAGAACTCTCAGGATCGACCGTCTTTAATTTACCGGCAACTTCTTCCAGCGGCACCTTCACGATCTCATCGTTGATCACTGCCACCATATTGCCGTATTCCTTATTCTTAATCAGATACGCGGCCTCCGCGCCCAGACGTGTCGAAAGAACCCTGTCGTATGGACATGGTTCGCCGCCTCTCTGCATATGGCCGGGAACAGTCACACGGACTTCCTGTCCCGTGCGTTCTGTAATCTGAGCGCCGATCTCATAAGCGACCGACGGATAGATCACTCCGTTTTTCTTCTTTTCTTTCAATTCTTTCTTGGTAAGAGCGGCGTCCTCCTTGGAAATGGCACCTTCCGCCACTGCCAGGATAGAGAAACGTTTTCCCCTCTTCGTCCTGCTCTTTAAGGCTTCCACGACAATATCCAGATCATAAGGGATCTCGGGAAGTAAAATAATGTCCGCTCCCCCTGCAATTCCTGCATACAGGGTAAGCCAGCCTACTTTATGGCCCATGACCTCCACAATAAATACACGGCCGTGAGATGCCGCCGTGGTGTGGATGCAGTCAATAGCGTTGGTCGCCACATTGATGGCGCTCTGAAAACCAAAGGTCACATCGGTTCCGTATAAATCGTTATCAATTGTCTTCGGCAGATGAATGATATTCAGCCCTTCCTCACGAAGAAGATTTGCCGTCTTCTGACTGCCGTTTCCTCCCAGAACAACGAGACATTCCAGTTTCAGCTTTTTATAGGTGTGCTTCATCGCTTCTACCTTGTCGAGTCCGTTCTCATCCGGTGTACGCATCAGTTTGAACGGCTGTCGAGAGGTGCCAAGGATTGTCCCGCCTTCCGTCAGAATCCCTGAAAACTCTGACTGCTGCATAACACGGTAATCAGCATAAATCAGGCCCTTGTATCCGTCTTCAAAACCAATTATCTCCACATCGTCATACATTCTGTACAGCGCCTTTGCCACACCGCGCATTGTCGCGTTTAAGCTCTGGCAGTCGCCGCCGCTTGTAAGCATTCCAACTCTCATCATCAAAGCACACCCCTTCTTAGATTCATGTTTAGGAAAATAGATACTATATACCCATTTTGTACATAATTATAATACAAAGGGAAGGGTGGGGCAAGGGAAAACTTTGTTCTATCGGGAAATGTAAGAAAATTACCAGTTAAATGGTAATGATTGTACATATAGAAAGACACCGGATTTTGCTTCCCCGGTGTCTTATTGTCTTCTATTCGCTGTATTTTATTTATAATTTTAATCCGTGCGTCTCACTTTGTATCGTTACCACAGGCGTTACCCTGACAGTTAACTCAGTCCAGGCTGCCTCACGGCACACAGGAGGTTCCACTTAGTGCTGCTGCATTCCTGCCCTGACACGGTTCATGAATTCCTGTTGCGTAAGACCCAAACGTCATCGCCACTTATCAGGGGCAGCCCTGCAATAGACGATCCGAGGTGAGACATCACCCCTGCTAGAGCGGATTGCAGGTACAGGGCACCGCTATCTCCCCGGCTGCACGGAAACTTTATGACATGTGTTGGTCTGTATGCGAACTTTCCATATATATACATATATTAACGCACACGTATACATCTTTTCATGTATAGCCAATTTAGTATACATGGAATCCGGCTATTTGTCAAGGAGTCGTCTCTTCCTGTTTTTGTTTTTTTATGGCTGCTTTCTTTTCCCTGAGAGCCTTAAAAAAATCCTTCATAAGCCGCGAACACTCTTCCTCCAAAACGCCGCTCTCCATCTCAACCTGATGGTTAAAACCGTCCTCATGAAGCAAATCGAGCACAGATCCGGCACACCCGGCCTTCGGGTTCATGCAGCCGATTACGACTTTGGGTATTCTGGCCTGGACGATTGCCCCGGCGCACATGGGACATGGTTCCAGGGTCACATACATGGTACAGCCTTCCAGCCTCCAGTCCCCCATCTTCTTACATGCTTTTTTTATGGCAATGATCTCCGCGTGAGACAGAACATTCTTATCAATCGTTCTCCTGTTATATCCCCTCGCAATAATCTTGTCCTCATAGACGATGACGCATCCGATGGGTACTTCCCCGATAGCCCCCGCTTTCCGGGCCTGTCCTATAGCAGCACGCATATATTTTTCATCAGCATTCATGCCGGTCCCTCTTTTCACTCATTTCAAAAATATGGTATACAATGAACACTTGCCAGGTTCTTTCAAACACACCGGGAGGTCTTTCACGAACTTAGTGTTTATGATATACTTACTTTTAAGTGCACTGATAACCAATGCATTTTAGTATATCACGAAAAATACACCATGAAAATAAGGAAGCGAAAATTATGAAAATTTGCGGTCTGCAAAAAACAACTCTCCTGGATTTCCCCGGCCATGTCGCTGCCACCATATTTTTAGGCGGCTGCAACTTCCGCTGCCCTTTCTGCCACAACAGCGGACTCCTGGGAAATGATGCCGAAGAAGCCATGAGTGAGGCTTCTCTCTTCACCTTCCTGAAGCGGCGCACATCTGTCTTAGAGGGGGTCTGCATCACGGGCGGAGAGCCAACACTCTCCGACGATCTGGAAGATTTTATCCGCAGGATCAGGCAGATGGGTTACTTAATCAAATTGGATACCAACGGCTATAAGCCCGCCGTCTTAAAGGATCTCGCTGGGAAAGGGCTTCTCGATTATATCGCTATGGATATCAAGGCCGGCCGGGAAAATTACCCGCGCGTGGCAGGCATTCCCGGCATTCAGATGGAAAAAATAGAGGAAAGTGCGGCATTTCTGATAAATGGCTCCATCCCGTATGAGTTCCGCACCACCGTCGTGAAGGAACTTCATGACAGCCAGGATTTTCTGGATATCGGACGGTGGCTTGAGGGCTGCCGGCACTACTACCTCCAAAACTATGTGGACTCCGGTGAAGTCCTTTGTTCCGGCTTCAGTTCGTGTACCAAGGAAGAGCTTCTGGCTTTTGCAGAAATTCTCCATCCATATATGGCTGGCGTTTCTCTGCGCGGAATCGATTATTGACAGATGGCTGACGGTATCAGCTTCCAATCTTGACATCGGTATACCAGTATCCGAAACGTCCGTCTTCTATTGGCTGATTCTTTGACAGAACAAAATTGGGGAAACCAAACATCGATGCCATATACCGCTCATTACTGTAATAATGCCCCGGGACCCCCAGCAGATAGCGTGGAGTCCCCTCCGGGTTAAACAGTTTTGCCAAAATTAAGTAGCGGTAATTATAATATCCATGAAGCAGGAAACTGTTATTTCCGTATACCCATATCTCTCTGGGCAGAAGGCCGATATCCTGTGGCTTAATAGTCAGGATTTCACAGCCCTTTTCATAGTCAAAATCCAGGATTTTTGTGTGATCCCGTCTCAAATTCTCCCATACCCGTTCGCTGGAATCTTCATCCTCTTCCTCAGTCTTTAACAACCGTTCCAGTTCCATTGGATTGCCCGGAACAGGCTGAGGTTTCTGAGCCTTTTGGGGCTCCGGTGCCTTGGGTTCTTCATCCACCGTATGCGCCAGCGCGGCTCCCGATACTTCATCCGTTCTGTGGGATTCTGCATTTTCCGGTATTATTTCCGGCGCTGGTTTTGATGTTGTTAACGGCGATGGTTTTGATGATGAGAACGCTGCTGATTTTGATGCATATCTATCCGGATTTTCACCTCTTACTGCGGCCGGTTCTTCGGGCTCTCCGGATTCCTGTATAGGTTCCGCCATACGAGATTTCGCTGCGTAATTTTCTGAGGCGCTCATTTTGAGAGAATCATGTGTGTCTCCCGCCGGGCGTATGTCAGAACTGTACCACATACTTTCTACCGGACGATTAACCGGATATCCGCGCATTCCTTTTGGCGCGGCGGTTTCTGAAGAGCTTTGAACAGCGTCTTTTGAGGTCATTTCCGAAATGTCATCAATTCCGTCTGTCGAATACGTTTCTGATATTTCCTGCATGGATTCCTCTGTATGGGAACTGGAAATATTCTGCGTACCGGTCATTGTGCCGGAGATAACAGAATTTTGTGTATTCTCTATGGCATATGTGCCTGGAATGCCGTATATATCGCTTGCTGAATGGGCGCCGGACGTTTCATATGTGTCCTGGCTGCCATACATGTCTGGGGCTTGCTGCGCATATTCCGATGCATGTTGTGATACATATCCCGATATCTGATCTGGACCATTTTCCATTGCAGCGTTTGGCGCATATTTTGATATATGATCTGGCTTATTTTCCATTGCATGTTCTGGTGTATATTTTGATGTATACTCCAGTACATGATCCAATCCATACTCTGACGCATATCCCGATATACGTTCCGGCTCATTTTCCAGTCCATTTTCCGGTACTTCCATCTCTGCTTCCCGAAGTTCTGGCGCATATACTCCTGATTTTATCGACTCCGGAGCACTCATCTCCGATTCATTCATCCTCGTTTCTTCGGTTAAACGCTCTGAATTTCCCATTTTTTCAAGCTGCTGCGGGTAGGATCCGCTTTCCGGCCTGGAAACAAAGGAACCTGATGTATCGGCCCGATAGCAGATCGTCTCTCCCTGGATATCTTCCAGAAAATCACTCCGGGTTCCGGTCTCTTCCACATTATACAGCATCTCTTCCGGGTCAGCACCACACTGCCCTTCAGCCATAAACGGAGCCTGATTTTTTTCTTCTATATAATAAGATTCCTCCGTATCCGACTCCATTATTCCTGTGTGAAGTGTGGTAACCGTCTCGATATCCGGCATCAGTTCAGCGGCATATTCTACAGCCGGGATACTGGAAAAACCGGTGTAGCTGCGCGCAGAATTACCCTGTTTTCTATATGATCCCTCATCCGCGTGTGCCATTTTCATGGGTTCCTGCTGCTGCCGATACGGTTCCTGAATTGGAGTATCCTTATCTGCAGCCGGTTCCTCCGTGCTGTGAAGATCACTCACCGGCTCTTCCACCGGCACCATTTCCGGCTTCGCCGGCTCATTCATGGATTCTATGTAAGAAGCTTTTGCTCTGGACCATTCCATCCTGGCTTCCTGCTGCCTGATCCATGCTTCCGCCGTCTGCTCCGTCGTATCTGCAGACTGTTCCACCTGTTTTCTGATGCTCTCTGCAAATGCTTTCGACTGCTCTCTGGCACTCTCTGTAAATGCCTTTAACTGCTCCCGGGACATTTTATCCTGCTTCTCAATTTCCTTTGTTTCCTGGACAGCTTCTACAGGGAACTCTTCCTCAATTTCCTTCATTGCCTTTTTAATCTGCGCTTCCTGAGCCGTTTCTTCTCTTTCCTTTTTCTCGGGAAGCGTGTTGGAAAGTTCTACTTCAGCGGCGTGGGCCACCGCGTCCTCCCAGATCGTCGTGTAAGAGCGCCACGTATTTTCCACATCATGGACCGTCAGACCGTAACACTGATCCATGGGAATTCCGGAGTGTTCCACGTCGCTTACCGAAACGACCGTACGGAATTCCCCGGAACCTCCGCGGATAAAAATATTTCCCAGCAAGATTTCCTTTTCACCGGCCAGCAGATAGACGCCGATATCATTGCCGCCCACATAAACCTTCTTAACATTCACCGTAATCTTACACTGGCTGCCCCGCGTTTCTATTTTCGCGAACCCAATGTTTTTTCCTTTGATTCCGCCTTCATAGGCATAGATATATGAGATTAGTCTCCGATAATTGGACATGATATCACCCCTTTTATAAATATTTTATGCAATTAGCCATTGAAACTATGCCATAAAAATGTTATCCTAATGCTATAAATGAAATAAAATTTTTTTTCAAGAACATGGAGGGCTATAAAAATGAGACTTTACCGCGCAAAGGATTACAATGACATGAGCCGCAAAGCGGCACACATTATTTCCGCTCAGGTTACCATGAAACCAGACTGCGTACTGGGACTCGCTACCGGATCCACACCGATCGGGACCTACAAGCAGTTGATCGAATGGTACAACAACGGTGATCTGGATTTTGCTGAAGTAAAGACTGCCAATCTGGACGAATACAAGGGACTGACAAGAGATAACGATCAGAGCTACTACTATTTCATGCACGAGAATCTGTTCAAACATGTCAACATCAAGGAAGAGAACACCAACATCCCTGATGGCACAGAGCCTGACGCCGCAAAAGAGTGTGCGCGTTACGAAAAAGTAGTCCATGAGTTAGGCGGTGTAGACCTCCAGCTTTTAGGCCTCGGCCATAATGGCCATATCGGCTTTAACGAGCCGGCCGACGAATATCCGAAGGAAACTCATATCGTAGACTTACAGGAAAGCACCATCGAAGCAAACAAGCGCTTCTTCGCCTCCATTGACGACGTTCCGCGCCAGGCTTATACCATGGGTATCGGAACCATCATGAGCGCGAAAAAAATACTGCTGGTAGTAAGCGGCGAGGACAAGGCTGCCATCTTACGTGAAGTCATCTGCGGACCAGTGACTCCTCGCGTTCCAGCTTCCATCTTACAGCTGCATCCGGACGTAACGATCGTAGCTGATGATGCTGCCCTTGCAAAACTCGGTGACTGCTGCAAATAAAAACTGCGGTACTGTTTGAACGGTACATAAATGAAAAGCCCCTTCCGGTTTCATACCGGAGGGGCTTTTCGTTTAATCCCATCATTACGTTTACCCCCATTATTACGTTTACTCCCATCATTACGTTTACCCCCATTATTACGTTTACTCCCATTATTACGTTTAATTCCATCATTACATTTAATTCCATCATTACATCCAGACCCATCATGTACGGCAATTACTGACATATACTCCATAGAATCCAGCTGCTTTTTCGAGTCACATAATACCGTCACACACTACCTGCCAGAGTCTTATCTGTCCTATTTCTTCCACCACTTTCTAATCAGCCGAAATTTCCCAGTACCGCTCTCCACCCCTATTTTCACTTACCGAAATCTATGTTTTCATTTACCGAAATATATGATAAGCTTAATTTTACTGATCAAATATAAATATTTGCTTAGTATATCCTTTTAGTGAGGTATTGACAATATGGACAAGTTGTTAATCATTGATGGAACAAATCTGCTTTTTCAAATGTTTTACGGCATGCCATCGCGTATTATAAACAAGGACGGAAAGGCAATTCAGGGCACGCTCGGCTTTATCGGCGCAACAATTAAAATTATAAAAATGGCAGACCCCACTCACCTTGTAATACTCTTTGACGGTGAACATCCTAACGCCCGCACCGAACTGCTTGCTGAATATAAGTCTAACCGACCGGATTACTCACTGGTTGCCGAGGAAGACAATCCATTTTCACAGATTGATGATGTATATCGTGCACTCTCTTTTATGAACATCAGGCATACCGAAGTACAGCAGGTTGAGACTGACGACGTAATTGCAAGCTACGCCTATACATATGGGGAACAGATGCCGATTGTGATATCCTCCTTTGACAGTGATTTCTTCCAGCTAATCAATGACAATGTAAAAATCTTACGATACCGCGGTAAAAATACGGTCATTTGTGATACTACATATGTAAAAGAAAAGCTGAACATCACACCGCATCAATATGCAGATTTCAAATCGCTTACGGGGGACAATGCAGATAATATAAAAGGTGCAGACAAAGTAGGTCCAAAAACTGCCGCACTACTGCTCCATGAATTCGGCAATTTAGAAAGCATACTGGCAAACGCAGAAAGCATCACAAAACCAACGATTCAAAAGTCAATTTTAAACAATACGATCCGTCTGCGCAACAACTATAAGCTGATCAAACTCGACGCCAAAGCTGCGTTGCCATTTCATAAAAAAGAATTACAATACGATTACAGCGGCATCACTACCAATGAAGTTCTGAGCGGAATTGGGTTGAGATAAATACAAATGCTGAAACTCAAAGTGCAGAAACAAATTACTTGAGTTTCCGCAAATTGTAATTGAAAAATGAATATAGTAATCAAAGGTGCCAATCTGCCGTTTTTTGAAATGCTGGCGAGTGGCAGAATAATGAATAGAGGCACTTTAACAAGCCCCGCCGGAACCGGACTTTGGGAGATTTATTCTTTTATCTATTTAAGCGGTCAGCTTAAGGCAGAGTTGACGGTATGCAGGACGTTTTGTCCTAAACCAGAGTCTGACGCCCTCTTTTGCATACGACAGTATGCCGGAGATCCCTTTTGCCAGCCGATAATAGCAGAAATGCACTTTTTCTTTCACCGGATCTGCTGTCTTTATAATGGAAACCTTAAGAGCATTCGTCTCTGATTTCATGGTGATCTGTGCAAGGAATGCCATGCATAAGGTAATATAAAAATTTAATGCGTTTATGGCTTTGAGTTTTCTTACCCTGAAATTTTCAAACTGGAACATCTGTTTTT
>OJJZ01000213.1_pt1 | contig 16406 bp, 22 predicted proteins | sample 1596481 | NCBI WGS metagenome assembly OJJZ01 (sample SAMEA4350110, study PRJEB24818) | metagenome | biome: human; feature: gut; material: faeces | place: Denmark | collected 2013-09 | reverse complement strand
CCTGTTTTCCGCGTTGATGCTGAAACTGAAGGAAGAAGAGTTTTTCACGTTTGGTGAGAAATAGGATCGAAATATCAACAGAGTTAGTTCGTAAATGAATTGACACGCAGTTTCCCCAGAGAATCTTCTGGTAAAGGACGGAAGCCTTTGCGGTGTGATTGATTTCGTCATTATGGGGACAGGCGATCCCGCCTGTGATTACGCAATGGCCTGGACATTTTTTGACAGCCAAAGCAGAAAGCGTTTTTTGCAGGGACTGCACAGCGATACGATTGACAGAGCGAGAGGATGGGCGCTGTGGAAGGCGCTTATCACCTTGAATGCAATTTTAGAAGAATAGATTTGCGGATGTTCTTATGAGGAGAGACCGGGACAAAGGTGGAGGCAGAACGGAAGGTTGCGGCGAAGGCGTACAGATTTCAGCAAGGGCTGGAAACGAAATCTGTGCGCTTTTCTGATTGCCGCGGAGGCTCGTGCTGAGCGTGTGCGGGAGAGTGTTAAAACTGTTTGACACTATTTATGGAGGGGAAAGATGGGATTATCAGTTGGAGAGGAAACGAGATTTGGAATGAATCACGCGGCCGAAGAGGAGCCGAAGGAGAGAAGGAAAAATGTTATCTGGTTCATCAGCGACCAGCACAGGGGGCAGGCGATGGGAATTCACGGTGATCCCAATGTGTCAACGCCCAACATGGACTGGCTGGCCCGCACCGGCTGTGACTTTGAAATGGCGTATTCCGGCATGCCGCTGTGCAGCCCGTTTCGGGGTTCCATGCTGACAAGCCGCTATCCGCACCATTGTGTGCCGGGCCATGAATATCCGCTGGATCCGAAGCTGCCGACGGTTGCCAGTGTATTCCGGGAACATGGTTACGAGACTCTTTATCTGGGGAAATGGCATCTGGATGGATTCCACGAGAGCGAGGGCCGGGCGGCATTCCATCTAATCCCGAAAGAGCGGAGAGGCGGTTTTGAAAAGTGGCTGGGATATGAGAATAACAACAGTCCATGGGATTCCTATGTACACGGAGACATGGGGGAGGGCGAGGTGATGAAGAAGCTGGAGGGCTATGAGACCGACGCCCTTACGGCTCTTTTGCTCCAATATCTGGACGAGGACAGGGAACGGCCATTTTTTGCAGTGATCTCGGTTCAGCCGCCCCACGGTCCATTTAGTGCGCCGCCTGAATTTATTGGAGGCAGGAGCAGAGGAAGCGTTGAATTCAGGCAGAATGTACCGTCGCTGCAAAAGGTCAGGGACCGGGCGGCCGAAGATCTGGCCGGGTACTATGGAATGATTGAAAATGTGGACTGGAATCTGGGACGGGTGATCGGTAAGCTTCGTGACAGGAAGCTGCTGGAACAGACACATGTCATGTACTTCAGCGATCACGGAGACATGATGGGCTCTCACGGACAGTTCCGAAAGATGACGCCTTATGAGGAAGCGGTGAGAATTCCGTTTTTGATTGGTGGAGAGATTCCGATGGATTACGGTACAAGGGGCTGCAAGGCGGTGAAGCGGGTGATGATAAACCATGTGGATATCGCCCCGACCACGCTGGGATTGTGCGGCATTGAGAAGCCAGTCTGGATGGAGGGCTTTGATTACTCCTTCTGCAGGTTAAACCGGAGCGAAAAGCACGACGAAATCCCGGATTCCGTATATCTCCAGTCGGTGGCGCCCAACGGGGGACCGGACAGCGTGGATCAGCCGTGGCGTGGAATCGTGACCATGGATGGCTGGAAGTATGTGAGATTTCACGGAATGCCGTGGCTTCTGTACCACCTAACGGAAGATCCGCTGGAAGAGGTGAACCTGGCACACAACGGGGAATTTCGGGAAAAACGTCTGGAGCTGGAGGCACGGCTCCGGGAGTGGGAGGAAAAGACCGGGGATTTCGAGAGCTCCCGCATTGTAAGAGAGGAAAAAGTATGATATACTTTGGAGACAATTAAGAGACTGTTATAAGGGGGGACTGCGGACGCGGATTCCGCAGCATATACGGATGAAAAAATATATTGGAAACAGGGCTTTTTATCGGATGATACTTGCGATCGCGGTGCCGATCATGGTTCAGAACGGAATCACGAACTTTGTGGGGCTTCTGGATAATATTATGGTCGGAATGGTGGGAACGGAGCAGATGTCCGGCGTGGCCATCGTGAATCAGCTGATGTTTGTGTTTAATATCAGCATTTTCGGGGCGATTTCCGGCGCGGGTATTTTCAGCGCGCAGTTTTATGGCAGTGGAAATCATGAGGGCGTGCGCCATACGTTCCGTTTTAAGCTTATCTTCAGCGTCCTGATTATCATCGTGGCGGGCCTTCTGTTTCTGGTATGGGGTGAAGGTTTTATATCCATGTATCTTCACGGTGAAGAGGATGCGGCGGGGCTGGCTCTGGCGCTGGATCAGGGGCGCAAGTATATGCTGGTCATGATTCTGGGGATGATTCCGTTTGGCATCGAGCAGGTTTACACCAGCACCTTGAGGGAGTGCGGAGAGACGGTTATCCCCATGAAAGCGGGAATCGTGGCCGTTCTTGTGAATCTCGTCTTAAACTATATCCTTATTTTTGGAAAGCTCGGCGCGCCGGTGCTGGGCGTAGTAGGCGCGGCGGTAGCTACCGTGATATCCAGATTTATCGAGGCAGGGATTGTCATTCGATGGACGCACTGCCATAAAAAGAAGAATCCATTTATCACAGGGGCGTATCGCAGCCTGTACATACCCGGAAGTCTGGTGAGGCAGATCGTTATCAAGGGGATGCCCCTGATGGTCAACGAGGTTCTGTGGGCCGGCGGCATGGCGACGTTAATGCAGTGTTACTCTGTGCGCGGACTGGCGGCAGTGGCGGGAATCAATATTTCCTCCACCATCGGAAATGTATTCAATGTGGTGTATCTCGCCTTAGGCAACTCGGTGGCCATCATCATCGGCCAGCTGCTGGGGGCAGGAAAGATGGACGAAGCACGGGATACGGATACGAAGCTGATTGCATTTTCCGTGTGTCTCTGCCTTGGAATCGGTGCTGTGCTGGCGCTTCTGGCCCCTCTGTTCCCGATGATTTACAATACGACGGATGAAGTGAAGGCGCTGGCAACGTCATTTATCCGGGTGATTGCGCTGTATATGCCGATGGGGGCATTTCTGCACGCGTCGTATTTTACCCTGCGTTCCGGCGGGAAGACGATTGTGACCTTTGTCTTTGACAGCGTGTTCATGTGGGTGGTCAGCATTCCGTGCGCCTACGTGCTGAGCCGCTACACGGCGGTGCCGATCGTTCCCCTCTATTTCGCATGCCAGATGATCGAGATTATTAAATGCGTGATCGGGTATGTGCTGGTGAAAAAGGGGATATGGCTGCAGAATATTGTGGAGGCGTAGAGCGCGTCTAAAATTGCTTTCCGTCAGCTGCGCTCCAGGCTGAGGAGGTAGGAACGGCGTGCCGGACACGGTGCCCGGGTCAGGAGGTCAGGATGAAAAAGAGGAGAGGTGCGGTAACTTTAATCGGAAGCGGCAGGCCGGAAGTGAAGGTGTGCGATATCATAAATGGAATACCGAAGGTGAAACGGGTGGAAAAGGGGGAGTATATTGAGTTCCGTCTGAGGTATTCCCTGTTTCACAGAGAGATCAAGCGGTATGATAAGGAGACTTTTGAGGAAATAAAGAGGCGGTAGGGTTAGAGGCTATTGCAGAGCAAGTAATGCAGCTGGACGGTTTTCTGTCATTGGGACGGAGGGCGTTTGGCTGTTTTTTTCTTGACGCGTGTGTGGGAGAGGGGGAGATAAAAATAAAAGGGGTTGACATAGTAAATAGTTATATGTTATAAATAACATAGGTAAAAGGTAACATAGATGAAAGATAACATACAAATGGGATGACACATAAAGAGATGACATATGGGAGCATTGATGGGTGAACCCAACAATACCCGTCCCCAACCCCAACGATAAGCGGCTAAAATGCCGAAAGACCGTTTCATCATCACAAAGGAGGCTTATTACCATGGTAACAATCGATTACACAATTTTAGGAATGCTGAGCTGGAAGCCGATGACTGGCTACGACATGAAGCGCATGATGCAGGATTCGCCGGTCATGTACTGGTCGGGGAATAACAATCAGATCTATAAAGCATTGGTACAGCTTCTTGATATGGGCTATGTTACAAACGAGCTACAGTACCAGGAAAGCGCGCCAAACAAGAAGGTTTATTCGATCACGGACAGTGGGAAGGCAGCCCTGGAAGCATGGATTCTGGAGACAGAACCGGAAATTCCGGAGTTTAAGAAGGCGTTTCTGATTCAGATTTCCTGGGCCGGACTGATGGAAAAAGAAAAGATTGACCAACTGCTTGCCCGGTATGAGGAACAGGTCAGAGAGCAGATTGCAATGCGGCAGGAGGAGAAGCGGCGTCAGAAATATTTTCCAAACCGGTCTGAGCAGGAGCACTATGTATGGGACCAGATCTATGATAATCTCTGCCAGTCCTATGAGGCTGAACTTCAATGGACTGTCCGGTTCCGCGAAGGACTGAAGGCATTGAAATGATGACTGAAAAATGCGTGAAAATGAAGTAATGAGGAAAATACCAGGCCCCATCAGTTGTTTGTCAGGGAGTCAACCGTTATGTATCAAGTAGTTATCGGACAGTCGCTCCCGAAATAATTAATTACCTGGTAATAGATCTCTGCATTTAATGAACAAACAAGTAATGAATCACCACAATAAATCAAAAGAAAGGTAGAAATATGGTATGCAGACAGAAATTATAACGATGAATCAGGCAAAAGCCGCAGTCATTTACAGCGAAGAATGCATTCTCAAGGACGCACAGTCGGCGCTGGACTTCATTATGAGTACCAAATATGAGACTGATTGTGAAAGGATTGCGCTGAATAAGAAGGCGATCGCAGAAGAGTTTTTCATTCTCAGAACAGGGCTGGCAGGCGAAATCTTGCAGAAGTTTATAAATTATGGGATAAAGTTCGCGGTCTACGGAGATTTTTCCAGATATACAAGCAAGCCCCTGAAGGATTTCATATACGAGAGTAATCATGGAAAGGATGTGTTCTTTACCAGCGACCGGGAAGAGGCGGTAAAAAGGCTTACCGAAATACGGTAAGCCCGGAGAAGCCAGGTCTATCGGATTGCCTTTGCCGGAACGCCTGCAACAACCGCATGATCCGGAATATCCCGGATGACAACGGCGCCGGCCCCCACTATGGTTTCAACCCCTACCCTGATATCGTCGATGATCGTACATCCGATCCCTAAATATGCTTTTCGGCCGATCTCTGTGTGCCCTGCCATGGCGGCCCTGGGACAGATATTGACAAAGTCTCCGATCACACAGTCGTGTTCGATGACAGCTCCGGTATTTACAATGCATCCGATGCCAACAGAAGCGTTTGTATTAATTACGGCTCCGGCCAGCACGGTACAGCCTTCCGAAATTACGGCGGAGGGACTGATCACTGCTGTGGGGTGGAGGAGGGATGCCGGGTGAAGCCCTAAAGAAGCCAGCTTCGCAAGCTTTGCCTCGCGAAGGTCATTGCTGCCGGTTGCGACGATCACTTCATCATAAGTGCTGAGAATATCAAAGAGATTCTCGTCTGTTTCCTCATAGATTTTGTGGCCGGGTATCTGCCGGGTTTCCTTTTCACGGATCGTTAAAAAATCAATCACGTCATATCGTTTCATTGCCAGAGCGCATTCTGCTGTTACCGTTCCCTGGTCTCCGGCTCCCCAAATCAATAATCTCTTCATTCCAAATCCCCCTTTGACGTCTGCCAGACAGCAGGAATACAGTTCTTAAGCGTCTGCGCAAATCTGGATTCACACTCTTTGCACCTGGTATCGGCCCAGGGGCTTATTCAAAATAACCATCTGTCCTATGTAGGTTATCGTTTGATTTTAGCAGTGATGGTAATAGATTTATACCTCATAATAGATTTACCATCTGAGTATATTTTACCACAAATAAAAGTAAAAAGCAAACAAATGTTTGACAATCGGCCGCTGTCTCTCTGAATTACTTTGGAATGGACCGGGGCATGGTCTGTGATCGATCGGATTTCAGGCTCGCAGCAGCCGGAAGACTGGGATTTGTGGTCTGCAGCAAGGATCGGGATGCTTGTGCACGGTATGTGACGGTAAAATTTTAAGGATAATTGCAAGAATACCTCAAACTCAAACAAAACTGAAACAAAACTATGCTATAATAAGAAAAAAAGTCGGAAAAGGAGGATGAAGATGCGCATCCTGTACCAGTGGATTGGGGACGGAAGCCAGAGAATTAGGGAAAATTATAACGCGTCCGACAGCAGGTCCCTGCACATTACGGGGGTGGCGGGCGCTTTTTGCATGCTGCTGGGGCTGGGGAAAATTATCTCCGGCGCGCTGTCGCTTTCGGTGTTTGCCTGCATGAACGGCTGTTATACCCTGGGTATGACGGCAGCAAGGTACTGCGCCCTGGCAGGAACTGTGCGGTCTAAGGAACGGAAGAATCAGTATTTCTATTACCGCCTTGCCGGCGCCGTCATGGTAGCCGCCAGCCTGTTGTATGTTGCATATTCCCTTTGGACAATCCGCCATCCGAAAACAGTCAATTATGGAAAGATCACGGCTATCACCATTGCAACGATCACCTTTACGGAGATCGGCGTCAATGTATGGGGCGTAATAAAATACCGGAAGTACCATTCCCCTCTGCTTCACGCGCTGAAGATTATCAGCCTGGGGACTTCGCTGATCTCGCTGGTGCTGACCCAGTCAGCGATTCTTGCGTTTGCAGATGAGGCGCAGGATCCGTCGGTCAACGGTTTTCTGGGAACGGTAACCGGAATCTGTGCGGCCCTGCTCGGTGTTTATATGATCCGGCGCATCAACCGGATTGAGGCTGAGGACCTGCATAGAGAGGACTCTTATAAGGAAAACACCTATAATATGAAGGGAGACGATCTTTATGATTCACATACTGGTGGTAGATGATGACGAGAAACTGACGCAGAGTATCTGCAGCTACTTAAATAACTGCGGTTATGAGGCGAAAGGAATGCTGTCTGCGGAAAGTGCCTATGACGAGATGTACAGCAGTCTTTATGATCTGATTATTTCTGATATCATGATGCCTGGAACGGACGGCTTTGCATTTGCCGAAACGATTCGCAGGCTGAATAAGAGAATCCCAATTCTGTTTGTCAGTGCCAGAGACGATCTGTCCTTTAAACAGAGGGGGTTCGATCTGGGGATCGACGATTATATGGTCAAACCTCTGGACTTAAGCGAACTGCTGATGCGGGTGCGGGCGCTGCTCCGCAGGGCTAATATCGAGGCCAGCCGCAGACTGACGGTGGGAAGTCTGGTTCTGGACGCTGATGCCATGGAGATCACACAGGGCGAACAGGAGATTCCGGTGACCACGCGGGAGTTTAACATCATGTTCAAACTGCTGTCGTACCCCAATCATACATTTTCCCGCTCCCAGCTGATGGATGAGTTCTGGGGCGTGGACAGCGATACCAGTCTGCGGGCCGTGGATGTCTATATCACGAAGCTGCGGGACAAATTTTCCGCCTGCAATGAGTTTGAGATCAGGACGATCCGGGGGCTGGGGTATAAGGCGGTGCTGTTATGACGATAAACAATGGTACGGAGGATGCACGGGTCACCCGCCGTTATTTCTTTTTTCCCGCCTATGTTGCCCTGGTGTTTCTGCTGGCGGTTCTGATGATGCTGCCGACGATCTTCTACGGCGGCGCCCATCTCATACTGGAGGAATCAGGCCCCTATATAAAATGGTACTTTCTGTATTGTATTGTTCTTGCGGCTTTCGTATCCGGCGGGCTGGCCCTGCGAAAGTATCTGAATTTTGACCGCCCGATTAAGAAGCTGAGCGCTGCCGCCAGACAGGTGGCGGAGGGGGATTTTTCCGTCTACATTCCCAAGCGCCATACCTCCAATGACATGGACTATATTGACGCGTTGTTTGTGGACTTCAACAAGATGGTGGAGGAGCTGGGATCCATCGAGACGCTGAAAAATGATTTTGCGGCCAACGTTTCTCATGAGTTGAAGACGCCTTTGGCGGCCATCCAGAACTATGCGCAGCTTCTTGACACCACGGAACTGACGCCGATACAGCAGGAGTATACAGACCGGATTCTGTCGAGCACACAGCGCCTCACGTCGCTGATCTACAACATTCTGAAGCTGAACAAGCTGGAAAGCCAGAAAATACAGCCGAAGCCGGAGCCATACGATCTCTGCCGCCAGCTCAGCGACTGCGCCATCGGCTTCGAGGCTGTCTGGGAGCAGAAAAACATTAATTTTGAAGCGGACATGGAGGACCGTGCCGTAATCGAAGCAGATGAAGAGCTTATGGAGCTGGTATGGAACAACCTGCTGTCCAATGCCTTTAAGTTTACAAAAGCGGGGGGAACGGTGAGCCTGCACCAGTTTTCTGACGGAGAGCGCATCATCACAGAGGTGGGGGATACCGGATGCGGTATGACGCCGGAGATGATGAAGCATATGTTTGACAAATTTTATCAGGGGGATACGTCCCATTCCACAGAGGGAAACGGCCTTGGCCTGGCCCTGGTGCTGCGCGTCCTGGAGATGAGCGGCGGGACGATTACCGTGAACAGCACAGAGGGGAAGGGCACCGTCTTTACGGTCTCGCTGCCCCGCACAGCACTGGCACAGAAGGAGGAATCACAGACATCATGACAAGAATCAGAAAAGACGGCGCGGAATACGTGGGATATGAATACAAGGAAAAGTCTGTCCCGGCCTCATTTGCATCGCTGTATCTGGACAGTTATCCCTGTTTCGGATGGGAGGAAGATCCAAACGGTGTGAGCCGTAAAGAGAATGCGGAAACCGCGGGCCGTGCAGTTCTGCGCTTCCGGAGAGACAGAAAAATCTGCAACAGGGCGGAGCTGACCCGTCTGCAGAGGAACTTTGACAGCTGTGTCGCTGAGATCGACGCTCTGGAGCAGTCCAAACGCTCGGGCGCTGTCATAGGAGCCCTTGTTACCGGAATCATGGGAACCGCGTTTATGGCCGGCTCGGTGTTCGCTGTTACGGCTGAACCGCCGATGGTGGTTCTCTGTATTTTGCTGGCGGTCCCCGGTTTTACCGGTTGGATTCTTCCATACTTTTTATACCGGGCGCTGCTGAGGAAAAAGTCGGCAAAGGTTTCGCCATTAATAGAAGACAAGTATGAAGAGATTTACGAAATTTGTGAAAAGGGCAGTGACCTTTTGATTTGAAACAGTATGAGCGGCAGCTTCTCCCGTAAAAGTAAATGATTACGTGAGAAGCTGCCCTTTTTAATATTACAGAAACAAAAATCAAACAAGAAAGAAATACAGAGGGGCTATACTCTCTATATCCCATTGAGAAAGGCGGTGAATGATAATATACAGACGAAAGACAGGGCCTGTGAGTAAGGGCGATGACAGGCTGAATCTCATGCTGCACCGGATGGATTCAAAAGTTGACGTATGAGACCAGGAAATGGCTCTGTCCGTTGGTATCATTGCTGTTCTTTCTGGATGTAATTGTTTCTGTTTATAAACTCAGCATTTCATAATGTAAATGCACTGCTCATAACGGGTGTCATGGGAGATGTAGTTGCGTTAAGAGATACTGTATTTCGGAATCGGCGTATTGCCGGTCGGATCGTGAAAGGAGATTAAGATGGCTGAATATCGTTTAAAACCTGGTAAAGTCGGGGAAAAAGTAATAGGTGCTTATGAGAAGGTGGAGAAGAAATTTACGGATGCATTTCTGGAGGAGGATGCGGTTTCCGATTCAGGATACCGCTTGAAGACAGGAAAAACAGGAGAGTCGGTCAAAGGAGCGTACAAGAAAATCGAGGATGGCGTGGTGGGAGCATATAAAAAGGTGGAAGATGCCTTTGTCGATGCGTTTCTGGAACGATGTGATGAGGAGGAGAGCGGGGAGGTGGACAAATGAATAAGATAGCGGTTGGTATGGTGATAACAGCCGGCGCCGCGGTTATGGCGGTTGTGGCTGCGGCTGCGGTCCTTCGCAGAAAAGGCAGTATGACACTGCATAAATTCCTGTGATGAAGCAGATATGTATTTTACTTACAAAGTATTCCGACTGGATTTCCAGTCTGGTTTACTACATCGGAGGACAGGGGTATACCCACAGTTCGATTGCGCTGGGAGACCAGCCGACACAGTTTTACAGCTTTAATTACCGTGGCTTTGCCGTGGAAACAACGGAAAAACACAGGCGGCGGGGAGTCCGGTGCAGCCGCCTCTATCGCCTGAATGTTTCGGATACCGTCTATGAACGAATCGAGGAGAGAATCCGGTATTTTCTCGAAAACAGGGATAACTACCGGTATACCCGTCTGGGAGTACTATGCTGTGTTCTCCGGCTGCCGTTGTACTGGAAGAATCATTATTTCTGTTCTCAGTTTGTGGCAGAACTCTTATCAGAGTCGAAAGCGCTGCGGCTGTCCCGCAAGCCGTGCTTCTACCTGCCCAACCATTTTATACGCCTGTTGGAGACACAGCCCTGCCTTGCAGGAATGGAACAGGATATTATTTAAAATAAAAATAGAATATTAAATAAAAATATTAAATATGGAGGTTCGATATGAAAAAAAGTAATTTCGTAGCATTGATTCTTGGCACCGTCGGTATTGTATTTTTTGCACTGGGAATGTGCATGGCACTGGTTGAAGAGTGGGGAATGTTCCAGAAAGGCATCATAGCCGGTGTGGCCGGCCTTATCATTCTTCTGATTACTGTAATTGTATGGCGCAGAATGGAAGGAAAGAGCCCCATCAGGCTGAATGCAAAGACCGTCGGATCGGTACTGGCCGGTGTGCTGGGGGCGCTGCTGCTGGGCGTTGGCATGTGCCTGTGCATGGTATTTGACAAAATGATTCCGGGTGTCATCATTGGCCTGGTGGGAATACTTGCACTTCTGATGCTGATTCCGATGACAAAAGGAATTCACGATTAAATGGATTACTGCAGCAGTTTTGCGTTCCGGCTCTTGCCCTGGGGCTTTGCCGAAACACGGAACTGCTGCGTATTTTTTTGTAGGTTTTAAAATAGAGATTGACATTTTCGTTTCTCTCTATTATGATATATCTAATAGATATATCTGTTAGATATATAGAAGCTTAATTCAGAAGGAGGAGCCATGCTCGAATCATTGATCCTGGGGATTGTATATGATGAAGATTTAACCGGATACGATATTAAGAAGAATATCGAGAAAAGCTTCGGAGTCTTTTATAAGGCCAGCTTTGGAAGTCTGTATCCCGCGCTCAAGCGGCTGACGGGCAAGGATTTTGTGACGACGTATGAACAGCCGCAGGGCGGCCGTCAGAAGATCTTTTATCACATAACGGAAGAGGGGAAATCCAGTTTTTTAGAATGGCTGTCGTCACCGATGAATATTCTGGACGGCACGAACCTTAATCTGGCGAAAGTATACTTTTTCGACAGACTGCCGGCAGAGATCCGGGACACCCAGCTTCTTCTGTATGAGAACAACAATATAAGCTATCTGCGCGAGCTGGAAGCCTTAGAGAAGAGCCTCAGTCATATGGATCATCTCGACAGCTGTTACTATAAAATGTCGACTCTTTATTACGGAATAAGTGTTACGGAGAAGACCATCGAGTGGTGCCGCCATATACGGGAAGGGAAAGTGCTGAAGGAACTGACTGCGAAATAGGAGCAGGCCAGTATGAATAAGCGAAAGTCCGGTGAGGCGGATCGGGAAATGGGGGAAACTTATGTCAGGAAAGTCACCGAGCGGTGCTTTAAGCCCTTACTATTACAAGGGCGGTTATTTTCACGGAATCCATTATGGAAGCTATTTTGATGATGCGGAGTCTCTGTATAAAATGATTGAGAAAGAAGAGCGTTTTATCCTGGAATCTCCGGAACGGCGCAGGATTATGATCGATCTCTATGAGACTTCTTTAACGCCTGAAGTCCTGGAGGCTGTGATACGGCACATAGGCCGGCTGAGTCCCAGAATCGTAAAACTATCCATTGCCGCGGACAGGAAAAGTCTGAGAGTCTTACGCTGTGCCATGAAAAAGGCGGGAGTATTGGACGACGGGCGATATTATCTGTGCACGGATATGGAGGAGGGGAAGACCTGGCTTGTCAGCGACCATTCATGAACAGAAGGATAGATGGAAGCACTGTGTAAAACGCCGGGGCAGCCATCTGAAGTTTGCAGTAAACTGCATGGATGATTTTGAGGAGGCGAAAGGCTGGCTTTTATGATAACCAGATGGCCTGCTCCGGCGGATGGAGTGCAAAATAGAAAGAGCCGGTAATTCGAAGTTTTATAAACTTCTGAATTATCGGCTCTGCGTCTTTGCGTCTGGCTCTTTTATGATTGTTATTTGAAGCTGTTTTAGATCAATCAGACTTTCCTGTCTGCATTTGGGACAGTACAGGGGGAAATTCTTTAGTTCGGTGTCATCTCTTACTTTCATTCGTGTCTTGTTCCCACAAATCGGACACAGTAACCACATGGCGTTCATCATTTACTATCACACTCCTAACCGGCAATTCCATGTCCGGATTATGCAAACATGGGTTCCACACATTCTTTTATGAAGTCCATTCTGTCCCCGGTATTTTCTTTGAAAAGAGAAGCGATGGCGATGACAAGCTTTTTCTCCCGGTTGACGTAAATTGTATTACCGCTGTCTCCCATGGCTGCAAATGCATTATCATCTGCGATCCACCACAGATATCCGTAGGGCAGATTTAACTCCTCCCACCGGCTGTGCTCCCTTGTGCTTTCGGCAATCCACTGGGCAGAGACGATCTGCTTCCCCTCCCATTTGCCGTCGTCTAAGTAAAGCTGGCCGATCTTCGCCATGTCCCTGGCCGTGAGCGTCAGCCCCCATCCCGCCGCATGAATCCCCTTCGAGTCCATCACCCAGCCGCTTACGTCTCTGGCATTCATAAAGGCGTAGTGTGCTTCTTCATTTTCCAGGGTTACATTGCCTTTCACCGTAATACCGAGCGGCGCGAAGAGATGTTCCGCCGCAAATTCGAGCACGGATTGTCCGGTTGCCTTTACCAGAATGCCGGACAGGATATCCGGGCCAATAAAGGGCGTATAGCGGAATTTCCCTGCCTTTTCCGGCCCTCCCAATAATTCCAGCGCGGTGCTTACCCAGTCATCCCTTGTAAAATATTCCAGATACGGCTCTTCCTGATGCTTGTACGGGGCAGTCATTGTCATCAGATCCCGAAGCGTTATATCCCGTATCGTTGTTTCCCCTTCGTTGTAATTTTCAACCGGGAAGTCCGGGAAAAAGTCCAGCACCTTCTGGTTGACGCTCTGGATTTCCCCTCTGTCGGCGGCGATGCCGATCAGGATAGAAATAATACTTTTTGTTACCGAAAAAATGTTGATGCAGCTGGCGGCCGTGCATCCGTTAAAATAGCCCTCGTACTGTGTTTCTCCATTCTTTAAAACAATCATGCCGGCAGTATTACTGTAACGATTATAAATAATCTCTTCCAATGCAGCGATCTTTTCCTGATTCATATTGTTCGTCTCCTTTGTCATTAGGCGCCGTTGTCGGGCAGCCATGATCAGGTACCTTTTATCAGATACCCATTTGTTGGTGTCGTTTCAGCCTGGTTCTGCCTCCTCAAATAATGGGATTACCTCCTCATATCTATAGGGTAAATGCATTAAAAATGTTTTTCAACAACTTTTTTAAAAATTTTTCCTTAAACTTGCTCTTTTCCGAAATAGTTCCGAAATCGGTCCGGCATCTTGCAAGCAGAGAATTTTGTGTGTATGATGATTATAACAACGGAATAAGAGGGGTTCAGGGCAGGGTGATATACCCGACTGGCGGTAAAGACCGCAAGCCTCTGGTTGTACCATCTGTAACGTTTATGAGCACCTGAAGGACATTTTTCAGATGCTAATTTTTTTAAGGGGATCGAGGATAGAATATGAACAGCAAAGCGAAGAATATCACTGCCATTGCAATGTTGTGCGCAGTCTCATACGTAGTTATGGTTTTCGGGCGTTTTCCAGTTGTATTATTCTTAAAATATGATCCGAAAGATGCGGTCATAGCCTTAGGCGGACTGATATGGGGGCCGATGACCTCCTGCATTGTTTCCGTGATTGTGTCTTTTTTAGAAATGCTTTCGGTCAGTGAAACGGGGATTATTGGCTGTATAATGAATATAATTTCCTCCTGTTCATTCGCCTGTACCGCTTCGGTAATTTATAAGAGAAAACGTACATTGACAGGAGCTGTCATCGGGCTGACCGTTGGAGGCGTGACGATGACTGCAGTCATGATGCTATGGAATTATCTTGTCACGCCGCTCTATATGGGGTATCCAAGAGAAGCGGTAGCTAAATTACTGATCCCGGCATTTCTCCCATTTAATTTGCTTAAATCGGGGCTTAATGGGGGATTTACGTTTTTACTGTACAAGCCTGTTATAACTGCATTAAGAAAAGGCGGTTACGTCACGGCATCTGTAAAGCAAGGTAAAAAACGGCCTGCAGGATTGATTTTGGTAACTGTTATGATTATGATCAGCTGTATTCTGTTCATCCTATCTATGAACGGGATAATATGAGGAAATAAAATGGAAAGAATGAAGCATTTCCCTGTTTTTGTGTTACAAGGAATTGTAATCCATGGACGCGGGATTGGTAAATTGGTTGGTTTGCCTACGGCAAATCTGAAAGTCGTAAACAAAAGTGATTTGCCGGAGGCGGGGGTGTATATTTCAAAGGTGATGCTGGACAGTAACGTATATTATGGAATTACCCATATAGGAACACGTCCGACCATCGACAACGATCGTGACCTGTCTGTGGAAACGCATATTTTGAATTTTAATAAAGAGATATATGGGAATACCATGGAAATACAGCTATATAGAAAAATACGCAGTCCTCTGAAATTTGATAATTTATCGCTTTTATTAGAACAAATCAGATTGGATTGCCTGGCTTCATCGGAGTTCTGGGGAATAAAGCCTGTCTCATTGCATTTGTACATGGATATAAAAACTCATTCAGTAAAAGTTGATAATCAACAGCTGTCCTTGTCCAAAAAGGAGTTTGATATTTTATATATGTTATACTCAAATCCGGAAGTTGCATTTACAAAGGAACAAATTTATGAAGCAGTTTGGCATGAAGCGTCAAATGGATATTGCCATGCGGTGGAGAATACGATTTTTCAGATAAGAAAAAAAATAAAGGTATATTCTGTTCAGCATGATTTTATTAAAACTGTAGTTGGGTATGGTTATAGGATTCAGTTGAAGTAGGATAGAAAAGGGCGTCTGGGCATATAAAAAGAAAATCATTGGTGACATAGAACCTTTGTTGTATGTATACACAGCGAAAATACTCCAACAAAAATTCAATGGGAACGCATTTTTAGTTCTACAGATGACCAGATTCAGAATATTCAGTTGATTAACTCCCTGACCGGTGGACTGTATATTTTGTATAGTATGAGTTCGGGCCAGCTTTCGGCAGTAGCAATATCTTTCTGCTTACTACACCATTTGCTCAAGAATCTGCGTAGATTTATAAAGAATAGTCACTACAGCTTTGGGAGGCGGGTGACTATTTTTTGTACCTATAATCATAACGATAAGCACCCCAAACGCAATCATTAAAGAAAGTGTCTCATATGTACTCCTGTTATACCACCCCCTTTCGGAGATGGAAGTCACCCAGCAGTAGGAACTGCCTACATAAAGTATATTAAATGATAAACCGGATGTAAAGGGGGTTTTAAGAAAAATCTCTCCCTTGTCCATTCTTTGATATTATAGTAAACTTTACCTATCAAATTTAAATGGAGATACAAGAATGACTAACCAAAACAAAGGCACCATCAATATCCTTTTCGTTTGCCACGGCAATATGCTCCTAGGCTTTTCAATAGGATTGAATGTATGTGAAAGGAAAAGTGTAGAAGGACGCAGAAAAATGATTTTTTATTACTGAGGATAGGTAGCTTGCAAAATAAACTTAAGTATTATATAATTAAAAAAAAGATACACGAAAGGAGGATGTTCCCAATGAAATATACTAAACCAGTAGTTTTGAAGAAGAAAGTGGTTAACGGAGCAGTATGTGGCAACGGATCTCCATGTGGTAGACCATGTTCAAAGAGAGCTTAATTGGATGCATGTTATGTAGGGCGTGAAAGGGTACAGTGTAGCTGTGCCCTTTTATTTAGTTTAATGTTAATTAACTGATATGAATCTGATTTGGCTAATAAAAAAGAAAGGTTGGTGTGTCTGTATAACAGATTGACACTAAGGATAGATTATATGTATTTTAAAATTAAAGATAGTATTATGT
>OJJZ01000174.1_pt1 | contig 18302 bp, 20 predicted proteins | sample 1596481 | NCBI WGS metagenome assembly OJJZ01 (sample SAMEA4350110, study PRJEB24818) | metagenome | biome: human; feature: gut; material: faeces | place: Denmark | collected 2013-09 | reverse complement strand
TTTAAGAACTATGCCTCTGCATTCCAGTATGCGCCGATAGCAAAATATTTCTTTAACAGTGTGATGATTGTAGGCTGCAGTGTGTTGGTGACAGTGATGTTTGTGGCTATGTGCGCCTACGTGACGTCCAGGTTTGATTTTAAGATGAAGGCAGTGATCGTGCTTCTGATCTCTGCATCTCTGATGCTGCCGGCACAGGCGATCTCACAGCCGCTGTTTACGATTATGAGGGCACTTAAGATATTTGATACGAAGCTGGGACTGGTGATTGTGTATTCGGCGATGGGAATTCCTATGTCGTTCTTCGTTATGATGAGTTATTATAAGACCATTTCTCCGGCGCTTGAAGAGTCCGCGTATATTGATGGAGCGACATTTTTCAAAACATTTTTCTATATTATTCTGCCGCTTGCGAAACCGGGGCTGGTGACCATAGCTATGCTTCAGTTTATCAATACATGGAATGAGTTCTATTTCGCACTTATGTTGACCAGTGGTGACCGTGCGAGGACGATCCCCATTGCTTTGAATTATTATATGGGTACCTTTGCGAATAACTATTCGGCGTTGTTTGCGGCTGTAGTCATGACGGTGTTGCCGACTATTGTTATATTTATTATTCTGCAGAAACAGGTGATGGAGAGTCTGACTGCGGGGGCTGTGAAAGAGTAAGGAATGAGGAGATTTTATGGAACAGTATAGAGAACCAATCTATCCCATCGAACCATGGGATGTGACAGAGACAGAATATAACCCACAGAATAATTACCGGAATGAGACAACCTTTGCCTTGTCAAACGGCTATATTGGGACCAGAGGAACCTATGAGGAAGCCTATGATTTCCCTGCAACGGAAGGGCTGGAGGGGAATTTTATCAATGGATTCTATGAGAGCGAGGATATCCGGTACGGGGAGTGGAATTTTGGCTTCCCTGATAAGAGCCAGTCGCTGCTCAATCTCCCGGATGTAAAGGCTGTGAGACTGTATCTGGATGATGAGATGCTGGATATGCGCGAAGGGGCTGTGACTGAGTACAGCCGCGCGCTTCACATGAAGGAAGGCACCGTAACAAGGGAGTTCGTCTGGACGTCACCAAAAGGACGAAGTGTGAAGGTGGAACTGGAACGCTTTGTATCATTCACGGATAAGAATCTGATGGCGATGAGGTATCGGGTGACAGCGCTGAATTTCAGCGGAACGATCCGGTTTGTATCTGAACTGAATGGGAATGTGGAAAATCATACCAGAGTGACGAATCCTCTCGTGGATTATGGACCATTTGGAAGAAGGCTTGTGCCGGAAGCTTTGGAGGCAGGCGATGATGGGCTGTTTTATCAGGGGCATACGTTGAAAAGCGGACTGACGATGGCCTGCGGGGCGACTCATACCTTGTCGCAGGTCGTGCCCCTGCCCGAAGGGCATAAATTAACGGGGTACCCGGCAGAAAATTATTCAGTATTTTTTAAAACAGGAGAATACACGGCAGATGCTGATTATCAGATAAAAATAGCAGAGCAGGAAACTGTGTGCCTGGAGAAATTTATCGTCTATACGTCAGATCTGGACATGGCAAAAGATGATCTGCATGAATTTGTGTTATGCAAATTGAAATCAACACAAAAAGAAGGTTACGATTCACTTAGCGCATCTCACAAGAACTATGTCCATGATTTCTGGAAAAACGCTGATGTTACAGTGGATGGTGATGATGCTCTGCAGCAGGGAATCCGTTTTAATTTATTTCATATTATGCAGGCCGCCGGGCGTGACGGGAAGACCGGCATGGGGGCCAAGGGGCTGACTGGAGAGGGTTACGAAGGCCATTATTTCTGGGATACGGAAATGTATGTCATGCCGGTATTCATCTACACAGCTCCAGATATAGCGAAAAAACTGCTGGACTACAGATTCAATACTCTGGATATCGCAAGGGATCGTGCCAGGGTATTGGGGCACCAGACCGGCGCACTCTACCCGTGGAGAACCATCAATGGTGAGGAAGCATCCACATATTTCCCGCTGGGAACAGCCCAGTATCACATCAATGCGGACATCGCATATGCATTCTGGCTTTATGTGACTGTGACCGGAGATATGGAATATCTGAAGGATTGCGCGGCGGAGGTATTGTGCGAGACGGCCAGAGTGTGGGCAGATGTGGGCAGCTTTGCGGAATGCAAGGGGAACCGGTACTGTATCTGCGCGGTCACCGGGCCGGATGAGTATAATGCTATCGTTGACAATAACTTCTACACCAATCTGATGGCCAGAGAGAACTTAAGGAATGCTTTGGAAGCTTTGGAGCTTTTGAAAAAGCATGAGCCGGCTGCCTGTCAGCAGTTAATAGAAAAGCTTGGACTGACCGGTGACGAGACCGTCTACTGGCAGCGGATCATTGATAATATGTATTTCCCATATGATGAAAAACGTCAGGTGTACCCATTGGATGACGGTTTTATGATGCGCAAGCCCTGGGATGATTCTAAGATTGCCCCGGAAAAACGTCATCTGCTGTATGAGAATTTCCACCCGCTTTTTGTGTACCGCCAGAGGATGTCAAAGCAGGCGGATGCCATATTAGGCATGTATCTGCACAGCAACTTATTTACGGAAGAGGAATTAAAACGAAATTATGATTTCTATCAGGAGGTCACGTTACATCATTCCTCGCTCTCGACCTGCATCTTCGGTATCCTGGCTTGTGAAATCGGATATTATGAGGAAGCGTACACATATTTCACCCAGTCCGCGAGAATGGATCTGGACGATTATCATAATAACTTTTACGCAGGAATCCATGCGGCCAATATGGCCGGCACCTGGCAGGCGATCGTCAATGGTTTCGCAGGACTTAGAACGAATGCCGGGTACCTGGAATTACATCCGTATCTGCCGTCACAGTGGAAAGGCTATACCTTTAAGATTAATTATCAGGGAAGCCGCCTGGAAGTATCTGTAAAGGAAGATGGCACCCAGATCACACTGGAGCAGGGAAACGCTGTCTCGTTTAAACTTAACAATACGGAATACCATCTCGCAAAGGAGGGGGATATCGTCCATGAGTCAAAAACAATACAAAGCAATTTTCTTTGATTGGGATGGCACTGCTGTCATCTCGCGGAAGGCGCCGGTGGATGACGCGGTAGCAGTGATGAAACCTCTGTTGGCCAAAGGCATAAAGCTGGTGGTGGTCAGCGGAACAACATATGAGAATATAGCCGGGGGGCGTCTGCATGAATATTTTACACCGGAGGAGTTAACGCATCTGTGGCTGGGTCTGGGCAGAGGCGCATATAATTACCGTTATCACGAGGACGGTTCACCGTATATCTGGAAGCACTGCATCCCTGGAAAAGAGGAGATGCTGGCCATTCATGATACGGCCTACGCGATTCACCGTATATTGCTTGAGCAATACGGCTATCCCACCGATGTGGTGTTCAGCCGCCCCAATTACTGCAAGATCGATCTGATGGTGGATAATAACCGTGGTGATCAGTTGTTCTTCCAGTCCAGCGAACTTGATCAGGTGAAACAGACTCTGGAGACCCATAATTTTCATGGAGGGCTCCTGGGACTTGTGAAGCTGGCGGATGAGACGGCGGCGGAGTTCGGCGTAAAAGCTGCATCTACGACCGATGCAAAATACCTGGAAGTGGGTGTCTCCAGCAAAAGTGACAATGTGAATACTATATTGACACAGTTGATGGAAGAAGACGCAATAGCGCCGGAGGACTGCGCTTATTGGGGGGACGAATATATTGGGCTGGATGATGGTTTGTTTGGCAGTGATAGTTATATGAAAACGCCTTTGACCGGAGACGGGGATTTCTTTGATGTCTCAGAGGCGGCTGGCGCCAGACCAGATAAGGTACAGGTGCTGGGCGGCGGCGTGGAGAAGTTTTTGGAGTTTCTGCGGAGCCAGGTATAAGAGATATATGTGCATATAGTCAATGAACGAAAAGAGTTCTAAACAGTGGACTGCCCGTTGAAAACGGAGCGTTGGAGCAGGTATATACCAGGGCAATATGGTCTATGCCATTCGGGCGCTTTTTGCTGCCTAATGCGATAGGGAGCGGTCAAAAGAACGCCTACTTATTGAAGCAATATCAGCCCCCTGACTGCTTTGTTTCACAAGTCTGAATTATCCTGTAGAGGCCATGGGCTCTTTCACGCTCACGCTATACATTTGTGGCAAAATGAAGTATAATTAATCCAACGATAAATAGGCTACGTTTTTTGCAGAGAAGGTGTATTTCAGATTGAAAGGGCAGCCAGGTGAAAATGAAAGAAATTATCAACTTCATTGAAGCGAATGTGGATGGTAAAACGTTGTTTACAAATGAATTAGTTTACAAGCTGGAAAATGGGGCGTTACAGGGTGTTTTCGTTTCATTTCGGCTTCGGGAAAAAATGTGGCGGCAGAGGCTATCGTAAGTGGTATTTATGATTTGCGACTTGAAAATGATGTGCTAAAATTCTCAGAAGACCAAGTATTGTATCGTGACCAGCCGATACAGGGAGGGCGTTTTAAGCCCGTTGCATTTCAAGCGGAACATCGTTTTTATGTTAAAAATGAAAAGCTTCACTATGAATATGATGGCAGGTCTTTTGAGGTGGATACAAGAACCATGCAACGTAACGATAGCTCCGACACCTTTCCTCCGTTTATTTCAATAGAGAAGTAATATAACAAATCCCCAGCTTATCGGGCAGAAAAATTTGAATTTGCGGAGGAAATCGTTATGGGGAAAATTACAAAATACATATTGGGAATAGGGGGGGTAGCAATTTACAAGAATTAGCTTTCAGAATTAGCTGAGGCTATTTGATAAAGTAAAAAGCAATAGGGCTGGAATAAAATCACAAGGACCGGCTTATCAGCGGGAACATGGTTTTAATATTTATAAAACATGATTTCAATTAGTGAATTTCCAGTTTGACAAACTGGATAAATTTGAATTGAACAAAATCGCTGCGCCACAGCCTTGGAAGGCCAACGCGCAGCGATTTTGTTCAATTGGAAGTTGAGGGAGAAAAGATAATGGCAAATGAAAAGGCTTCATTTAGAGAGTTTCTAACGGCAGTTGAACCAAAACACCGTGCGTTTGTCGAGAAACTTAATTATAAACTTATAGAACAAGGCTGTAACCTTGTAATTAAAGAAGTAAAGAGCGGTTATGCTGCTTCATATCAATTAGAGAAGAAAACAGTAATGAATTGGGTGTTTCGGAAGTCGGGTGTATTAGCACGGATTTACGGTGACAACGCTGGCAGGTATAGAGATGTAATCGCTTCTCTGCCCGCTGATATGCAAAAGAAAATGACTGCTTCTCGTGATTGCAAGAGACTGATTGATCCTAATGCTTGTAGCAGCACCTGTGTGAAAGGTTTTGTTTATACCTTGAATGGTGACACATATAAAAAATGCCGGAATGATGGAATGTTCTTCCTACTCACAAATGAAACAGCGGAGCAAATAGCCAGGCTGGTCTGTGCGGAGGTTGCTGCCCGCAAGTCGGCTTCATAGAGACAGAATATTTTGCCTGATAAGTTTGAATTTGTACGGGAGATAATGTAGATGAAGAAGAAATCAAAAATTATTATTGCAGTTATTATTTTACTTGTGCTTTTGATGCCTGTTCCAACAAGATATAAAGATGGCGGCAGTGTTCGTTATAGAGCTGTTTTGTATGACATTTCAAAATATCATCAGTTAGATTTAGAATCAGAAACAGGTTACAATGATGGGTGGAATATAAAGATTTTAGGGATATCAGTTTTTAATAATTTTGATTAATAACTTTGAATTTATCAAGGAGGATTTGAATATGCAATACGGACCGAATCCAAATGCAGTTTATCCAAATGAAGCAATTAAAAGTGTCTGCTTCATTAAAAATATAATCACTCGCCCTAATATTACAATAGGCGATTATACCTACTACGATGATGTAAATGGTGCAGAAAAGTTTGAAGAACATGTGACCCACCATTATGAGTTTCTCGGAGATAAGTTGATTATTGGGAAATTTTGTGCCATTGCAAAGGGCATTGAATTTGTAATGAACGGTGCTAATCACAAAATGAAAAGCGTAACGACCTATCCATTTAATATCATGGGATGTGGTTGGGAAAAATGCACACCTGCCTTGGAAGATTTGCCATACAAAGGCGATACAATTGTTGGAAACGATGTCTGGCTCGGTCAAAATGTTACTGTTATGCCAGGTGTTCATATTAGTGATGGGGCTATCGTTGGGGCAAATTCAGTTGTAACAAAAGATATTCCTGCTTATCATATCGCAGGCGGAAATCCTTGTAAAATTATTAGAAAGCGATTTGATGATAAAATTATTTCATATTTGCAGGAACTAAAATGGTGGGATTGGTCACCTGAAAAGATATTCAGAAACCTTGAAGTCTTATGCAGTGGTGATTTAGAACAAATCAAAGATATTTCAGAAGTGTAAATTCCAGGTTATCGGGCAGAAAAATCGGAATTTTTGAAAGGGATAGATTGATGAATAAGCAGCAAATATACGATTATCTAAATCAAGAAAATGTGTGGTACGAGATAACGGAACACGAGGCTGTTTACAATATGGCGGAACTTTCTAATATAGAGATACCATATCCTGAATACGATGCAAAAAATCTATTTGTTCGGGATGACAGGTGGGACGATAAATATTTCTGGTGAAGTTGGAAAAATATCTGGAGATATTATCAAAAAAGCAGAAATTGATGAGTTAAAAAACAATCTTTTTTTGAACTAAAAACAACTAATTTGAATGGCGAGGAAAATGAATACCAGCTACAAATGACTTTAACAGAAGTCATAAAAGCTGCAGACAATTAATATCCTGTTGTCTAACTAATTAAATGCGCCTTATTTGTGGGAACATTGTTTGAACTGCCGTAAAAGGGCTATCGTGTCCTTGATTCGTTTTCCTGGAGGTGGCGGAATGAAAAAACTATATTTCTTTGCTTTTACACTCACAATTGTGTTATGGGTAGCCGCTTGCAGTGATGGTAAGAGCACATTGCCGGACGATAACAGCAATATTGTCCTGTTTCAGCTTACCCCGTCTGCCAATGGGGTAGAAGAGTTCCTGAAAATCAGTGAAATAAAAATGTTGTATCAGAATGAGTTTTGCTATAATGTTACACCACAAACGATTTCCGATGAATACGGCTTTCAAATTTTCAAGCTGGATCAATGCTGCGCGGGTTTTCTTTTGTATGAAAACGAGATATATACTCTTGGCGAGTACTTCGGCGGATTAGGAATCACATCGTTTGCTGTTGCAGATATCGACCAGAATGGTAAAAGCGAACTGTACTTTACTTACTCATGGGGATCAGGTATCCACCGGTCATTGGCCGGATATTTTGACACACATAATAAAGAGGTTGTTCTGTTTGATTATTCCTATTTTAATAAGGATATGGTTTTTGTTAACGAGAACCATTCATTATCGCTCTATGAGGCAGACGTAGACGTGAAATCTTTTGTGGATATCTTTCTGCTGCAAGGCGAAGAAAAAGTCGGCGATATTGTATTTGATTCGGATAAAATACAGCTGATAACATCACAGGAAGCCAATTCAGGCTAAGAAGGATAATTTAATTTTGACAACTTTAAGCAAATGACAAGTATTTTGCGTGACACACTGCTTGAGGTGCTGAACTGCATAGAGGCTTTAGGAGTCCTTGAAAGTGCTTACGCCGTCATAGGAGGAGCATTCAAGTATGCAAAGAGTAAAAAAAATCAATTAGGCCGGAAACTTGATGACACTGGTGTGAAAACAGGAGACGTCTGCAAACAGACTATCAAGACTAAATCACATGCCGGCGAACGGAAAAGCGCAATCCCGGAATTTGTTGTTGAGGAAATTATCGTTGCCAAAGAGCGGTAGAGAATAAGGCAAACTTAAAAGAATTGTCCATAGCGCTGGGACACTATGATGAGTTGTTTACATTAAATGTCTATACGGACTCGGATCAAATTATCAGCCAAGGGGTTCCAGAATTTGACAGCTTCATTGACGAGATTCTTCCGTCTGATGAGCCACAGGTGATCGATTGTGCATTTTCACCGTCCTTTCTTGATTATGTTCTGCCGAATGGTGTTGCTTAATACTGTGAAATGCCTTATAATTATGCATTGTGGCATATTGTGTTATCCCATGTTAAGTAGTCGGGATAAAAAAGATTTGTCGTTTTTTTCAAAAAAGGGCCCGATTTTCTTGAAAAAAGGGGTGAAAAAGGAACAAATAAGAGCAAATCAGGATGTATTTTCAAGCTCTTTTCAATTCAGTTTGGCCCTTTGCGCAAACCAAAAATACTGTGCAGACAGCACAATAAATAAGGAAAAAGAATGAGAAAACTAGCTTTAAATGATGAAATTTTACTAAGTATCCAGCAGCCCGCCCGTTATATTGGAGGCGAGGTAAATACAGTAAATAAGGACCCGGAAAAAGTGGATATACGCTTTGCCATGTGTTTCCCTGATGTGTACGAAATCGGTATGTCGCATCTCGGCATGCAGATTCTCTACGATATGTTCAATCGCCGGGAAGACATCTACTGCGAACGTGTTTATTCCCCATGGACCGATTTAGACAAGATCATGCGGGAAAAAAAGATTCCGCTGTTCGCCCTGGAATCGCAGGACCCGGTCAGAGATTTTGATTTCTTTGGAATCACGCTTCAGTATGAGATGTCATACACGAACATTCTGCAGGTTCTGGATCTGGCACAGATTCCGCTTCACGCGACGGACCGGACGGAGAGTGATCCCATTGTCATCGGAGGCGGCCCCTGCGCCTATAATCCGGAGCCCCTGGCCGATTTCTTCGACATGTTCTATATCGGTGAGGGAGAGACGGTTTATTTCGAACTGATGGACCGCTATAAAGAAAATAAGAAACAGGGCAGGAGCCGCCGTGAATTCCTGGAACAGGCCGCCGAGATTGAAGGCATCTATGTTCCGGCCTTTTACGATGTGGAATACCATGAGGACGGAACCATAAAAAGCTTCCGCCCCAATAACAGCCATGCGAAGGAGACCATCACCAAGCAGCTGGTGGTGAACATGGACGACGCATACTATATCGAGACTCCCGTGGTTCCTTTTATCAAAGCGACTCAGGACCGCGTGGTTTTAGAGATCCAGAGGGGCTGCATCCGCGGATGCCGTTTCTGCCAGGCCGGCAACGTATACCGTCCGCTGCGCGAGCACAGCCTCGAATATTTAAAAGATTACGCCTATAAGATGCTGAAAAGCACGGGACACGAGGAGATTTCCCTGAGTTCCTTAAGCTCCAGCGATTATACGTACCTGGAAGGGCTTGTGAATTTCCTGATCGATGAGTTCAAGGGACAGGGGGTGAATATTTCCCTGCCATCCCTCCGAATCGACGCGTTTTCCTTAGACGTCATGAGCAAGGTACAGGATGTAAAGAAGAGCAGCCTGACCTTTGCCCCGGAAGCCGGCTCTCAGAGACTCCGCGACGTAATCAACAAGGGACTGACGGAAGAAGTGATCTTACAGGGCGCGAACGACGCCTTTCATGGCGGATGGAACCGTGTGAAGCTTTACTTCATGCTTGGTCTTCCGACGGAGACGAAGGAGGACATGGAAGGCATTGCCGAACTCTCTGAAAAAGTGGCGGAAATCTACTATGAGATTCCGAAGGAACAGAGAAACGGTAAGGTAAACGTAGTGGCCAGTTCTTCGTTCTTCGTACCAAAGCCGTTTACTCCATTCCAGTGGGCCCGCATGTGTACGAAAGAAGAGTTTATCGAAAGGGCTTACATCGTCAAGGACAAGTTCCGGCAGATGAAGAACCAGAAGAGCCTTAAGTACAATTACCACGAGGCGGATTTAACCGTATTGGAAGGAGTTCTGGCGCGCGGCGACAGAAAGACCGGTGCGCTGATCGAGGAAGCCTATAAAAACGGTGCCATCTACGACTCCTGGTCCGAATACTTTGACAACCGAATCTGGATGAAGGCCTTTGAGACCTGCGGCCTTTCCATAGATTTCTATACGACGAGAGAGCGAAGCCTGGACGAAGTTTTCCCATGGGATTTCATCGACGCGGGTGTTTCTAAAGAATTCTTAAAGAGAGAGTGGCTGAACGCCATTGATGAAAAATTAACGCCGAACTGCCGACAGAGATGTTCTGCCTGCGGCGGGATGCGTTTTGGAGGAGGTGTCTGCTATGAAAGTAAGAATTAAGTTCTCGAAGCAGGGCCCCGTTAAATTTATCGGTCATCTCGATGTCATGCGGTATTTTCAGAAGGCCATACGGCGTGCCGGCATTGATATTAAATACAGCGAGGGCTTCAGCCCCCACCAGATCATGTCCTTTGCGGCTCCCCTTGGACTCGGCCTGACGAGCAACGGAGAGTACATGGACATTGAGGTAAATTCCATGAGCAGCTGCGAAACCATGGTGAAACAGCTGAATGCGGTTATGGTGGAAGGAATTGAAGTTCTGGAGTGTCATAAACTGGAGGACAATGCGAAAAATGCCATGTCCATCGTGGCCGCCGCGGACTATACGCTTACGTTCCGCGAAGGAAAAGCGCCGGAGGATCTGGAAGCCTTTTTTGCAGGCCTGAAGGAATTTTATCAGCAGGATCAGATTCTCGCAGTGAAAAAGACGAAAAAGGGTGAGCGGGAGATGGATTTAAAGCCGGCCATCTACGAGCTTACCACAGAAGGAGACCGTATCTTCATGAAGGTTTCCGCCGGAAGCCAGGACAACTTAAAGCCGGAGCTGATCATGGAGACGTATGACCGGTGGCGGGGCGAGTCCTGCCCGGAATTCGCCTTTTTAATCCAGCGGGAAGAGGTCTACGGCAATACCGGTGATGAAGAACACAGAAACCTGGTGCCTTTGGGACTTATAGGTGAAAAAGTTGAATAAGCTCATCATTACGAGATGGAACGGAGCAATCCTTACGATGGTTCAGTCAGACGGTGATACCGTGTCCCTGAACCTCGAGCCGGAGGAAGAGCGTTCCATTCTCGGCAGTATTTATATTGGTAAAGTAAAGAACATTGTAAAGAACATAGGGGCGGCCTTCGTCGAGATCGGAGACGGCTGTATGGGATATTTAAGCCTTGCGGACGGCTATATTCATCATGCCTCCGCAGCCAGTCCGGATGGCCGGCTGAGGGCCGGCGATGAAATCATCGTACAGGTTGACCGGGACGCAGTCAAGACAAAGGCGCCCGTCCTTACCGGCAATTTAAACTTCACGGGGCGCTATATCGTCCTGACGGCCGGTAAACGGCAGCTGGGGTTCTCCTCAAAGCTGCCAGATCTGGAGTGGAAGAAACAGATCAAACCCATTCTGGAAGCAGAAAAAGAAGAGGATTTCGGTATAATTGTGAGAACAAATGCGCCGGAAGCCTCTTTTGATGCGATTCTGGAAGAGCTTAAGAGCTTAAAGGCATTATACCGCAGAGTCATGGAGGACGCCCTTCACCGGACATGCTACAGTCTCTTATACAAGACCCCTCCGTCGTATCTGACCGATATCCGTGACAGCTTTCACGGTTCTCTGGGAGCGATCGTAACGGATGAGACCGATATTTACGAGGCCATTCAGGCTTATCTCAAAAGCTTTCAGCCCGGAGACTTACAGAAGCTGACATTTTATGACGACGCCCTGCTGCCGCTGTCCAAGCTTTACAAAGTGGAAAAATCCATGAGTGAAGCGCTTGGCAAACGGGTATGGCTGAAATCCGGCGGCTATCTCGTCATCGAGCCTACGGAGGCGCTCTGCGTGATCGACGTCAACACCGGGAAGTACTCCGGCAAAAAGAATCTCCATGACACGATTATGAAGATCAACACGGAGGCGGCCGTGGAAATCGCCCGCCAGCTGCGGCTGCGCAACTTATCCGGAATCATCATCATCGATTTCATCGATATGGAGACAGAAGAGGACCAGCGGGAACTCTTATCCGTATTGTCCCGGGTTCTGGCAAAGGATCCGGTTAAGACATCCGTTGTGGAAATTACAAAACTGAATCTGGTGGAAGTCACCAGGAAAAAAATACGCAGGCCGTTCCATGAACAGGCCGCGCTTATAAAAGGGAAGGCAGACACATGAAAATCATAATTGTCGGGTGTGGGAAGGTAGGAACTACCCTGGCCGAACAGTTGAACAACGAACATCATGACATCACAATCATTGATAAGAACACAGCTGTTCTAAGCGCTATCACTGAGCGGATCGACGTCATGGGTGTCGTGGGAAATGGTGCGGTTTATAAGGTTCAGATGGAGGCGGGAATCCAGGAAACAGATTTACTCATCGCCACCACCAATTCAGACGAGTTAAATATGCTCTGCTGTCTGATTGCAAAAAAAGCAGGTAACTGTCATACGATCGCGAGAATCCGGAATCCGGAATACAGCTCGGAGACGCGTTATATCCGGGAGGAACTGGGGCTTTCCATGGCCATCAATCCGGAGATGGCTGCGGCCATGGAGATCTCCAGACTGCTTCGTTTTCCGTCGGCCATCAAGATCGATACCTTCGCCAAGGGCCGTATCGAGATTTTAAAATTCCTCGTTCCCGACCACTCGAAGCTCCATACCATGAAGGTCCGTGACGTTCTGGACAAGCTTCACTGTACCGTCCTGATCTGTGCGGTGGAGAGGGGAGAGGAGGTCATCATCCCCAGCGGTGATTTCGAGATGCAGGCGGGAGACAAGATCTCCATCATCGCGCCTCCTGCAGAATCCACGGAATTCTTCAAGCAGGCCGGAATCATCAATAATACCATCAAAACCGCCATGTTTGTAGGAGGCGGCAAGATCACGTATTACGTGGCAAAGCTTCTGGAAAACACGAAGATTCAGATCAAAATCATCGAACAGAACGGCGAACGCTGCAACGAGCTCAGCGAGCTGCTGCCAAAGGCCATGATTATCCACGGCGACGGTTCTGATCAGGAGCTGCTTTTACAGGAGGGCGTCCGCCAGACAGAGGCATTTGCATCCCTGACCGGATTCGACGAGGAAAACATCATGCTGTCGCTGTATGCGGCCAGCCAGTCGAAGGCGAAGCTGATCACAAAGGTCAATAAGATAGCCTTTGAAAATGTAATTAACTCCATGAATTTAGGCAGTGTGATCTATCCCAAGTTAATTACCTCTGATTCCATCCTGCAGTATGTGCGCGCCATGCAGAATTCCATGGGCAGCAATGTGGAGACACTCTATAAAATCGTGGCTAACCGCGCCGAGGCGCTGGAATTCCGCGTTATGAACGATCCCGCGATCGTCGGCATTCCGCTGGAGAAGCTTCGCTTAAAGGACAATCTTCTGGTTGCCTGCATTAACCGCAATGGAAGGATCCGGAGCCCCCGCGGAAAAGATGTTATTGAAACCGGTGACCGTGTAATCATCGTTACCACCAATACCGGATTAAATGATTTGAAGGATATACTAAAGTAGGAAAAGGCGAAGGAAATGAATAAGAAAATTATCGTCTATCTTCTGGGATGGATTATGAATATGGAAGCCATCTTTATGCTGCTTCCATGTGTGGTTGCTGCCATTTACCGGGAAAGCAGCGGAATCTGGTTCCTGGCCGTCATGGCGGTATGCGGAACGACCGGTCTTCTTCTGACACGCAGGAAACCGGATAATATGGTATTCTTCGCCAAGGAGGGCTTTGTCTCTGTCGCATTGAGCTGGATTGTGCTCAGCTTTTTCGGTTCCCTGCCCTTTTACTTAAGCAGGGAGATTCCCCGGTTTGAGGATGCCATGTTCGAGGTAATCTCCGGTTTTACGACGACGGGAGCCAGTATTTTAACGGATGTGGAAGGTCTGTCCCACTGCATGCTGATCTGGAGGAGTTTTACGCACTGGATCGGAGGTATGGGCGTTCTCGTGTTTATTCTCGCCATCCTTCCGCTGGCAGGCGGTTATAACATGTACCTCATGAAAGCGGAGAGCCCGGGGCCATCTGTAGGGAAGCTGGTTCCAAAGGTAAAATCCACCGCCAAGATTCTCTACGGAATCTATTTTTTCATGACAGTGGTGGAGGTCATCCTCCTGCTTGTCGGCGGTATGCCGCTGTTCGATTCGCTGGCAACCAGCTTCGGTACGGCCGGTACCGGTGGTTTCGGCATCAAAAACAACAGCATTGCCTTCTATGACAGCTATTATCTCCAGGGAGTCATCACCGTGTTCATGATACTCTTTGGCATTAACTTTAACGTGTATTACCTATTCCTGATTCACCATCCGAAGGACGCGCTTCGCTGCGAGGAGGCGAGGGCTTATCTGGGAATTATCGGCGTAACCGTTCTTCTCATCACCCTCAATATCCGCGGAAGCTTTACCAGTATCTTTGCGGCCTTCCACCATGCGGCATTTCAGGTAGCATCCATCATCACGACCACCGGCTTCTCCACGGTAGATTTTGACAAATGGCCGGAATTCTCCAAGGGTCTGCTCGTCGTATTGATGTTCATCGGCGCCTGCGCCGGAAGTACGGGCGGCGGCCTCAAGGTATCCAGGGTCATTATTCTGCTTAAATCGGTGAAAAAGGAGTTATTTTCCCTGCTTCATCCGAGGAGTGTCAAGATCATAAAGATCGAAAGCAAACCGGTCGAGCATCAGGTCATCCGGTCCATCAATACATTTCTGGTAGCTTACCTGGTGATTTTCGTTCTCTCGACCGTGATCGTAAGCCTCGATAACTTTGATTTTACAACGAATTTTACCGCTGTAGCGGCGACCTTCAACAACATCGGCCCGGGACTCGGCGCTGTCGGCCCCACCGGCAATTTCTCCGGCTTCTCGGCCATGTCGAAATGGGTGATGATGTTCGATATGCTGGCCGGACGTCTGGAGGTTTTCCCGATGCTTCTGCTGTTTGCACCATCCACATGGAAAAAGTAAATATTTTTGTCAAAAAAAACACAGAGGGCTGAATGGATATTCTTTCCCTCTGTGCTTTTTGCATCCTGTTCGCAGTCGCGATACTTCCTTCTATTCATCGCACTCTCATTCAATATACCTATTCCTATGCATCTCAGCCTCAGTCACAGTACTACTTCCTATGCTCTCAGCCTCAATCACAGTACTTCTTCCTATTAATCCCTGCAAGCAGGATCACCAGAATCACATTCACCACCAGGATCCCGACCGCGGCCACGATCCCGACATGATCCGCCGCGCCGCCCACTATCTGGGGTGTCAGAATGCCGCCCATGGCGGAGATCGCCGTAAGCACCGACATGCCGAAGGTTGAGCCCTGGATCAGCGGTCCCGCGTCGGCGATGCAGGTGGGATAGATGCCCGCCAGGAAAAAACCGAAGCCGATCAGCGCGAGGGTAATGAGCGGAAGGCTCTTCGTAGAGATCAGCAGGAAAAAGCAGATACCGCTTCCCAGTGCGTTTATCAGGATGAGGGAGCTGCGTCTCATCCTTCCGGACAGTGAGGCGCAGACCAGCCTGCCCGCCATGATGACCAGCCAGGTCACCGACACCAGTGTGGTGGCATACGTCTCGCTCATGACCCCGGTATTCTGCAGATACGTGACAAACCAGCCGTTGATACAATTTTCCACACCCAGATAGAAGAAGAGGATCAGGGCGATACAGTGAAACTGAAAGGACTTTAAGAATTCCCGCCCTTCCCGTTTTCCGGATTGTTTTAAAGGTGCCGCATCTCTGGCCCGTTCATTTAACAGACTGTAATCCATGGTTCCGTAAGTGAGTGCAGAGGTGGCGGTGATGAAGATCAGGAGATAGACGACCGACCGCCAGCCAAATCCCAGCTTCAGCAGGACTGCGGTGAGAAATGGCGCCAGGAACGCCCCGACCGCGAAGCTGCAGTGCAGAAGGTTCAGCTTCCCGGCTGCGCCTCCATCGTAAATATCGTTGACGGCGGCGTTATTTATAATTGTAACAGAACCTCTCACAAGGCCATAGACCAGCATAATGCCGTACATGACAGGAAGCGGCGGCAGAAGAGTGAGTCCCAGCAGACAGAGCGGCGCCATGGCGGTCATCCCTGTGATGGAGAACCGTCTTCCCATGGCGGGAACCATGACGGGGAAGAGGAAGCTGGCCAGAAGATTCCCCACCGCCATCACGGAGAGCAGTCCGCCCGCAGCCAGAAAGCTGATTCCGGCCTCTGCAATCACCGACGGCAGAATCGCTCCGATCACCAGCACCGCCATCCCGCTGACCGAATAGCCGTAGCAGCAGCGGATAAAAATTTGTTTCCTTCTATCTGTTTTCATGGGTATTACCCCTCCTTGTCAAACCAAACTTTTTCCATTATACTAAGAAGAAAGTGGAAATACAAGGCAAAAACGGCCAGAAAAACTTTATAATTTTGTATTATTTATGTTGACTTTACAAAAGACAAATGGTATTATGTTACAGTATGCCGCACAATGAGGTCTAAAAGTTTTCGTGTAAAAGCGAAGCACCACAGTTGGCGAGTAATGATAATAGGAGGTGCCATATGTACGCGATTATTGCAACAGGTGGTAAGCAGTACAAAGTAGCTGAAGGCGATATCATTAAAGTAGAAAAGCTTGGTGTTGACGCTGGTGAAGCAGTCACATTTGATCAGGTACTGGTAGTAAACAACGGCGAATTAGCAGTTGGATGCCCGACAGTAGCAGGTGCTACCGTAACAGGTACAGTTGTGAAAGAAGGCAAGGCGAAAAAAGTCATTGTTTACAAGTATAAGAGAAAATCCGGATACCATAAGAAAAATGGTCACAGACAGGCTTATACCCAGGTGAAGATTGAAAAGATCAACGCTTAATTCAGGCAGAGACTATGATTAAAGTAACAGTTTTGGAAGATTCAGACAGAGTGGTCCGCGAACTTAAGCTTACAGGACATGCCGGGTACGGTGAGGAAGGACAGGACATCGTCTGTGCCGCCGTTTCAGCCTTGGTATTCTCCGCTTATAACTCGATCGAGACCTTCACGGAAGACGATTTTGAGGGAAGTGCCGATGAACGTTCGGGAGACTTTCAGCTGCGTTTTTCAGGAGAGATCAGTCCGGAATCAAAACTCCTTATGAATTCTCTGGTGCTCGGGCTTACGAATATCATGGAATCATATGGGAAACAATATATAAAAATTCGATTTGAGGAGGTGTAAGTGATGTTAAAGATGAACCTTCAATTCTTCGCTCATAAAAAAGGTGTTGGATCTACAAAGAACGGCAGAGACTCCGAGTCTAAGAGGTTAGGTGCTAAGAGAGCCGATGGTCAGTTCGTATTAGCCGGCAACATTCTCTACAGACAGCGTGGTACTCATATCCATCCAGGTCTTAATGTAGGCCGCGGCGGAGACGATACACTGTTCGCTACGGTGGACGGCGTTGTCAGATTTGAAAGAAAAGGCAGAGACAAAAAGCAGGTTTCTGTTTATCCAAGAGTAATAAGCGAATAATTAGACCGGCTTCATACCTCACCGTATGAAGCCGTTTCTTTTAAAATGCCAATGGAAAGGAAACAGGTGAATTCATGTTTGCCGATAGAGCAAAAATATTTATTAAATCAGGAAAAGGCGGCGACGGTCACGTCAGCTTCCGCCGGGAACTCTATGTTCCCTGCGGTGGTCCCGACGGCGGTGACGGAGGCGACGGCGGCGATATTATCTTTGAAGTGGATGACGGTTTAAATACCTTAAGCGATTTCCGACAGGTGCGTAAATACGCTGCCCAGGACGGAGAACAGGGAGGCAAGAAGCGCTGCCACGGGAAAAATGGCGGCGATCTCATCGTCAAGGTTCCGGAAGGAACGGTCATCAAAGACTTTGAATCCGGAAAAGTCATCGCCGATATGTCCGGTGAAAACCGGAGAGAAGTCATCTTAAAAGGCGGCCGCGGCGGTCAGGGCAACATGCATTACGCCACTCCAACCATGCAGGCACCGAAATACGCCCAGCCTGGACAGTCCGGCCAGGAGCTCTGGGTCCAGCTGGAACTCAAGGTCATCGCGGATGTCGGTCTCGTGGGATTTCCAAACGTGGGTAAATCCACGCTGCTTTCCCGCGTCAGCAACGCCCGTCCCAAGATCGCCAATTACCATTTCACCACTCTGAATCCTCATCTGGGAGTTGTGGATATCGACGGCGGCAAGGGCTTTGTCATGGCGGATATCCCGGGTCTGATCGAAGGAGCCTCCGAGGGAATCGGCCTCGGTCATGATTTCCTCCGTCACATCGAGCGCACCCGTGTACTGGTTCACGTCGTGGATGCCGCATCTACAGAGGGCCGTGATC
>OJJZ01000173.1_pt1 | contig 18459 bp, 17 predicted proteins | sample 1596481 | NCBI WGS metagenome assembly OJJZ01 (sample SAMEA4350110, study PRJEB24818) | metagenome | biome: human; feature: gut; material: faeces | place: Denmark | collected 2013-09 | reverse complement strand
GGCATACACATAATATACAACCTGAGGAACGAGACGGCCGATATTGATGGAATTCGCAGAGGAGAGCTGGCAGCCTTTTTCGGCGAGCGCAGCCGCAAATGCCTTGTCTCCGAATATTTTCTTCACGCCGGTCTGGGCATCGTCGAAATTACCGTGGATCGCCACTACGTGAGTGTTATCCCCCTTCTGCGTCACCATCTGAAGCTCCTGAATGCGGCTCACGCCGTCTTTTGGATAGAAGACGATGATAGCTGTTCCTTCCACATCGGCAAAGCCTGCCATGGCGGCCTTACCGGTGTCGCCGGAGGTTGCAGTCAAAACTACAATCTTGTTTTTTACCTGATTTTTCTTAGCGGCAGTGATCATTAAATGCGGCAGAATGGAAAGAGCCATATCCTTAAATGCGATCGTGCTCCCGTGGTATAACTCCAGGAAATAAGCGCCATCCGCCTTTGCCAGAGGAGCGATCTCCCCGGTGTCAAATTTGCTGTCATACGCTCTGGCGATGCAGTTCTTCAGCTCTTCTTCCGTATAGTCGGTGAGGAACAGCTTCATCACCTCATAGGCGGTCTCCTGATACGTCATGCCTGCCAGTTCTTCCATCGTTTTATCGAGTTTTGGGATAAAGGTCGGCATAAATAAGCCGCCGTCGTCTGCCAGCCCCTTTAAGATTGCCTGGGAGGCCGTCACACCGGTCTCGCCGCCGCGGGTGCTTTGATAGGATAATTCCATGATGTGTCTTTCCTTTCTTACTCTTGCATATTGTAATTCAGCCGTATTTTCATGCTTTTGGTCTGAAACCTTGCCAGAATTGTAGCATACTTTGTTTGAAGGTGCAACCAGAAACAGCAAAAAAGTTTTCATAGTGCGGACATATGTATTTAGTTTGAGGACATTACATTTCAATTTATTTTTATCCCGTGATGTGGTATGCTAGAAATAGTCTGCGCGGCATTTTGCGATTGCCGGAATGGGGTTGAGAACTGACTTTCATCAGCTGCGCATCACACTTTGCGGGAGATTTCGTTCCGATGAATGAGGCGCAGGGCTATGCAGACTGTTTTAATCATAGAAAGGATATATTTTAACCATGAGATATGAACATATGATACAGGGTACTTTTATAAGCCGGCCTAACCGCTTTATCGCCCATGTGGCTATCCGGCGAGAGGCGGGCGGTGAGGAAGAAACCGTAGTCTGCCATGTAAAAAACACGGGACGGTGCAGAGAGCTGCTTCTGCCGGGCGCTGCGGTGATACTTCAGTTTCATCCGGAGGCCGCAGCATCAGGCAGAAAGACAGAATACTCGCTGATCGGAGTCTTGAAGGAACGAAACGGAGAACTCCTGCTTATCAACATGGATTCCCAGGCTCCGAACCAGGTGGCGGCGGAATGGCTTCATGCCATGGAACAGGCGCCAACACTGCCGGTTAACGGCTATGACGGCGAAAAGTTTCTACCGGCACTCAGACTGGACAATATTCGCAGGGAAGTCACCTATGGACAATCCCGGTTCGATCTGGCTTTTGATATGGTTTTTGATATGGCTTTTGATATGGCTTTTGATTCGGCCTGTGCTCAGCTTCCCGATACGCCCCTCATTTCTGCCTCTGCCCCTGCACGCATCCCATCTTCCGCCCCTGCGTTTCAGAGCTGTACGAAACCGGCCTTTATGGAAGTCAAAGGTGTAACTTTGGAGGAGAACGGCATTGCCATGTTCCCCGACGCGCCGACCGAGCGGGGCATCAAGCACATTTTGGAACTGGCAGAAGCGGTAAAGGCAGGGTATGAGGCCTATATCCTGTTTGTAATCCAGATGAAGGGAATCCGGGAGTTTACGCCCAATCAAAAAACGCATCCCCAGTTCGGGGATGCGCTGCGCCTGGCCCATGAGGCCGGCGTCCATATTCTCGCTTATGACTGTATCGTGACCGCGGATACTTTAGAAATCGACCGGGCTGTACCGGTATCTCTATCCACATTTTGACCCATATACCGTTCAAGATGGTACGGCAGTGGGGATAAATGCCACGGCTGCCCTTAAGCTTAGCTTTCTAAAACTTTCTTCCTCCGCCGCCATAGCTGCGGCCACCGGAGGAATGAGTCGTACTGCGGCCGGACGAGGAACCACCGCCGCCACCGGAATGACCGCTGGAAGTATTCTTTGGAATCACAATATGGGTGACGGTCTTATTGACCAGATTATCCGTATTTGCAGAAAAACGGAAGCGGCAGTCTGCCCGGTAGGCTTTTAAGTAATTTTCAGCCTGCCTCCGCTCTTTCTTCATCGCGTAGCGGTTCCTGACACCAATACAGGGGCTTATGGCCGCCAGCAGGGCCACCGCCAGGGCTAACACGGCCTCCGGCCAGGTTATGCTGCGGTAAACGCTGATTTTACCGGTGTCGCGGTCGTAGTTGTACTGACCGCCCGGTATTCCGGCCGTGTAATATTTGCGGACACCCGCTAAAAATGCTTCGGCACTGGCCGCATAGTCCCCATTCGATGCGCCCTCATAGGCGTCATCTAAAATAGTATTCCACCGTTTATCCGTCAGAAACCGGTTCATCGTTCCTACAGGTGCGATATACAGCTCCCGGTTATCCATATCAATCAGGAATATCACACCGCTGTAGTCTTTTCCCGTCCCGAAATTTCCGTTAGTGTAAAAATCTTCACTGTACCTTTCGGCTGACTTTCCACCTGCATCATCCGTGGTGACGAGCACCACGTCCATGTTCATATCTTTCCGCATGGAGGCAATCTCTTCTTCCATGGAACTCTTCTCCGCCTCGCTGAACAGTCCCGCTTGATCGAAGACTCTGGTTTTACCTTCTGCCAGGTCAGAATTCCCGGAGGCCCAGGCTGTGGACATCATGCAGAATCCAGCCAGAAAGAGAATCGCCGCGGCAAAGAGCAGCAGCCGAGGCAGCTGACTCGCGTTTTTTATGTATACGGATACACCATTTCTTTGTCGTCTCATCATATCAGATACCCCATCAAAAGCATGAATAACAGGACCGGGAAGAAAATTTCTGCAAACAGTATCAACAATTTCGTCTTATCAACCGGAAGTTTTCCACAAACTTTTCCCGTTTGTCCATTGACGGTAAAATAGTACATCTCGTTTTTAGCCTGGTCATGATAGGTAAGTGTCCAGACCGGAAGAAGGGCGTATTCCCATTTCTCATCTCTCAGCTGCGCGTCCGACCGGCGAACACTGACCCGGTCATACGTTCCAACACTTTCTTTTAGGGAATCAAGCGCAAACTGGCGAACCTCGCCGTATACGTCAGCGGAAAAGTCTTGTTCCTCCATATCACGCCGCTCTGCCACGAAGCCGGACAGATAACCGGGAGTAAAATGTTCCAGCTTCTCCATATCATAGGGCAGAACACCCTCCACCAGCTCTCTGTTTGCCTTTTTTAAGGCATTGCGGGTGACATGGCTCACTTCCATGTCGCCTTCCCTGAAAATATCGTACGTCTGGGTCTCTGTATACTGATACCGTCCGCTCACCCAGATCCGCAGCCTGTCGGCCCGGGCCTCCAGCTCTCCTTCCACCCGGCAGCTGTACATCAGATACGGAAAATACACACCGGACATTTTCTGGATCTGATCCTCTGAATAAAAGGCTTTCGGCACATATCTTTTTTTCTTCATCCACTGGGAAAATATGGCGGTCGCTTTTTCTCTGTCCAGCTGAAAGGGGATGACATAGTCCGGGTTATACTCTCCTGACAGCTTTCCGGAAAGAATTACCGGATTGTGACAGTAATAACACATGGTGGCCGCAGTGGTCTCATCGGTTACGATCTCCGCTCCGCAGCTGGGACAGGTGTAAAGGACGGGAGTCCCTTCCATTTTCCGGTCCTCCTGCGTCTCCTCTCCAGCCATACCGGCGGACGGGAAACCGGTCTGATCGGCCGATGCTTCCGGGCTCAGCCGTTCCAGCTCTTCCTGAGTAAACTCGGACAGACAGTATTCACATGCATATTTCTGTTTGTCAGGATCAAACTGCAGGCCGCCGCCGCAGTTCGGACACTTATATGTTATGGTCGCACTCATGGTCTTGGTTTCCCACACTCCGAACAGAATTTTCCATTATTGGCAGTTCCGCATTCACAGGTCCACGGACCGGCTGGCCGGGGAGCTCCGCATTCCGGGCAGAATTTTCCTGTGTTGACATTTCCACATTTACAGGTCCATGAGTCACCTGACTGGCTTGCTGCCTGTCTGGCCTCAGACGCCTGCTGTACAAAGGACGGGGTTCCGGTTCCCGGTATCGGGCCATTGCCGCCTGCCTGGCCGGCGCCCTGTGTCGGCTGCGCTCCCGCCATTTGGCCGCCCTGCATCTGACCGGCTGCCATCTGCTGGTTTCCCGCCATCTGCTGGTTTCCTGCCATCTGCTGATTTCCTGCCATTTGCTGGTTTCCTGCCATTTGCTGGTTTCCTGCCATCTGGTTCATCTGCATCTGCTGTAAATTCGCATTGGAAGCTGCTCCCATGAAGCCGCCTCCCGCATTCATGCCGACACCCATGCCCATAAAGCCAGCCATGGAGCCGTGCGCATTGCTTCCGGCTGCCTCCATGCCTCTGGCTACCGATCCCTGAACATAGCCCTCCCGCACACCGGGATCGCTCAGCATGGCGCCCTGGTTTCTCATATTGATCAGATTCTTGGATTCTTCATCATACGAAATACTGGCAATACCTACAGACTGAATCTCCATGCCTCGGATAGCCTTCCACTGACTGTCCAGAGTATCCGCCATGTAGTCGCCCAGCTCTCTGCCCTTGGACGCCACGTAGGATATGCGGATCCCGTCAGCCGACATCTGATTAATAGAGGACTGCAGCGCCTCTAAGAATTCGGACAAATACTGCTCATTGATATCCGTAACCTCGACTCTTGCCTTGTTTTTTGGAATAGCCTCGGCGTAGAATAACAGCGGATCCGTTACCTTGATCGAGTACGTACCGTGGGCACGCAGAAACAGTTCTGCATTGTAAAACTGGTCAAAATAGTTAATCGGATTCGGGGTTCCGAACTTGATTCCCTTGATCTCCTGCAGGTTGATGAAATAGACCTTCTGAGACGTAGGAGTTTCGCCGCCGAAACGCACACGGTCAAAGGACTCTTTAAGCGCCTCCCCGAACTGTCCGTTAAACAGGGATGGCAGGGAGGAATTCTTGACGGTATAATATCCCTCTTCCGCGGTGTAATCGATAATCTTGCCTCCATCTACCAGAATCATGAACTGGTTGGGGTACACGTGGATGACGGAACCGTCGGAAATCGTATTATCCGTTCCCTTCGTATTGGACCCTCTGCGGATTTTCACGCCGCTGGTGAAGACTGTCTGATCTCCCATATTGCCTGACTCAATTACCTCCAGCCACTGGTCTGCCAGTGAACCGCCGATCGCGGTCGTAACTGCTTTTATAATTCCCATGTTTCTGCCTCCTGTCACGTTTATTAGAATAAAGAATCCGGCCCGCCGGACTCTCGCGCCGAAGCGCGGTTGCTTCAGAAACCATACTTCCTTAGCGCGGAGTGCGCCTCCTGCCCGGAGGGCTTATTGTGTAATAGGAACACTTTCCTATTATACAATAAATATCCCGATATGAGTATAGTATACCATACCGGGATTCCATCCATCTACAAAATTTTCTATTACGATTTTTTACTTTGTCTCCGAAAGTGACAGTTTCCGGCCCGGCGGAGACTTTCAGCGGGGCCGGGAACTGTCACTTTCGGTACTGCTCGATCAGCTGCCTGAATTCCTCATTGCTCTGAAGGAAGTCGTATTTTGAGCTATTCTCAAATTCGTATAAAATAGGCGGAATGATCTGCTTCGTATAAGTTTCCGGGACACCCTTAACCGGAATATGCCGGAATAAAGGCGAGTTTTCCATCTCCCACGGCGTTGCCGCCGCCTTCAAGAGTTCTTTGATCATTCTGACGCTCTGTGCCTCATCTTCCCGGTCGAGAGCCGCCTGCAGCGCGATTACCAGCCCGTTATAGTTCCACAGTCCCATTTGCTCCGCAACGGCCTTCCAGCGTTCCCCTATGTCTGTGGCATCCTCCGGCCGTCCCTCTTTCACTGCAATTTCAGCGAGGCTGATCAGTACGCCCTCCAGTTCATTCAGCCGCGTGATGAGCGTCTGCTCCATCAGGCGGGCCGCCTCATCAAGCTTTTCCTGTCTGATATAGAGATTCGCCTGAATCTGACGTTTATCCATATGGTTTCTTTCCGGAAGCAAATCCAGCATCTTCTGTGACTTTTCATATTCCGTGCGAACCATATATTTCGATGCCAGCATAAACCGGGCGCCGGTGGCGACTTTCTCATCACCGCACTCCGCCGCGCGCTCATACAGAGAGATAATCTCCTCCGCATACTCCTCCCGCTCCTCGTAACACGAGCCTTTGATAAACCATGCGCCGTCTAACCCCATCGCAGCCCTGTGAATCAGCGGACCGCATGCGGGATATTCCTGTACCTTTTCCCGCACCAGCCTGATTCCCGCGCTCATTCCATCCGCCCGGACCGTTTCCGCCACTTCCATACAGAATCCGGCGATCTCCTGTTCTGTCAATTCCTCCTTGAAGCAGAGCAGCGTATTCAAGTCCGTTTTCAGCAGACGGGCCAACGCAGGCAATAACGAAACGTCAGGGCAGGTGATCCCCTTTTCCCACTTGTTCACGGCTGGCGCAGATACTCCTAAATACTCTGCAACCTTCTCCTGGGTCAGTCCCAGTTCTTTTCGTTTTTCACGTATTACCGCATTCATTGCCATACATAATCCCTCCTGTTTTCTATGAAGAAGGGCCCTTCATGGTCTTATTATAGCAGGCTTCGGACTGGTATACAATTGAGTGTCTTTTAATTCATGGTTTTGTTTTTTAACTATAAGTTATTTTTTATCTGCTTGCCTCTCTCATGACTGCAATCTCCCTGGCATACCCGGGAAGCTCATTCGGTGTCTCTAAATAAAACGGCAGATCTTTTAAAGCCGGATGCGTCACCACGCGCTTCAGCGCTTCCTCCCCGATACAGCCTTCCCCGATCTTCGCATGGCGGTCCTTATGGGCACCCAGCGGATTCAGACTGTCATTTAAATGAATGGCCTTCAGCTTTTCCAGACCGATGATCCGGTCAAACTTCCCAATGACGCCCTCCAAATCATTTACAATGTCATAGCCTCCGTCCCACACATGGCATGTATCGAGGCAGACGCCCATGCGTTCCTTACACTCCACACGGTCTAATATCTCCCGCAGTTCTTCGAATTCGCGGCCCACCTCGCTTCCTTTCCCGGACATGGTTTCAAGGAGAACCGTAGTACGCTGCTCCGGTTTCAAAATCTGGTTCAGCATATCCGCAATGAACGCGATCCCCGCTTCTGCCCCCTGTCCCACATGGCTTCCCGGATGGAAATTATAGCAGTTGCCGGGCGTATACTCCATACGTCTCAAGTCATCCGCCATCGTATCTCTCGCAAGCTCTCGCAGATGCTCATCCGCAGAGCAGGCGTTCAGCGTATAAGGAGCGTGGGCCAGGATCCTCTCGATCCCGTTCTCCTTCGCAAATGCAAGGAACCGTTCCACGTCATTTTCATCGATGGCCTTCGCCTTCGTTCCCCGTGGATTCCTGGTAAAAAACTGAAACGTATTTGCATCAATCTTCACAGCCTCTTTTCCCATGGCAAGATAACCTTTCGAAGATGATAAATGACATCCAATTGTCAGCATATGTTTTCTCCTTTATTTTTTAAATTTTGTAAAGGGGCATGTCCAGCCAATCCCTGATATTCCCGCATTCTGTCATCTGGATACAAGCTATAAAAATAAACGCGGCCGGCGGACACACGTATTTTATGTCCAACAGCCACGTCCAAATTTTTCTTTCAGGGAATGAGCCAAACCGTGACACGGCGCTTCGCCTTACGACTGGCTGCCAGCCGCCGGGACACTCACTCTCGCCTTGCTCTTTACCTTCTGCTGTTTTACCGGCTTTCTCTTGACCGGATTGATGGCGCGAATGGCGATCAGCAAGAAGATCGCAGACAGCGCCAGCTGGATGATGATGCTTATGACCACCCAGTAATTCATGATGAAATTCTCCGGATGCGGGCCGAACCAGCGGCTTAAGCTTCCGGTAACCTGATTATCTCCTGCCTGTTGGTTAATCATCACGTAAAATGTGGCGACCGGATTAAAGAGCAGCAGATATAAGAATCCGCCGGAATTCGCCTGCTCCGTCATGGAGCCAACCGAGCTTATGTACGTGTTGTTCATGTTCATGCGGGCGATGGAAAGTGCAAACACGTTAACCGCATACGTTCCCGCCGCAATCAGAATCAAAATGCCGTAGGTTACCACCGTAGCAATGGTGGAACGCTTGAAAATGGCCGAGAAACAGATTCCCATGCTCCCGGTGAGCAGCGCTACCGCCACATAACACAGGAGAAGCAGGCAGACGTCATAGAACGTAATGCCGCCGTATACAAAGGACACGGCCAGCAGCGGGAAGCTGGATACGATCAGGATAAACATGGTCGAGAAGGACGCGCTCAGCTTTCCCAATATAATCTCCGACGGCTTCATCGTCGTTGTCAGCATCAAATCCAGCGTCTGCCGCTCCCGCTCTCCGCTGACGCTTCCGGCAGTCAGAGCCGGCATGATGAACATCAGCATGACGAACTCCACCACGCTTACAAATACGTACAGATTCAGGAAGGAGGAGTACTGGATCTCCGCCGTTATCTTTACTCTCGCAACCACGGAATACATGTTAAGCAGGGCCACCAGGGCCAGAATTCCGTTAAACACCATAATGATCAGCGCCAGCCTGAAGCTTCTGGAGCTGACGGTGGTCTCTCTTTTATATACCGGATTCATTTTCATGTACTAACACCGCCTTTTCTACATCGTGGTCAGTTATCTGCATAAATAAGGATTCCAGGCTTCCCGGTTCACGGATAAACCCGTGCACCATCACTTCCGCATCCACCAGCTGCTGAAGCAGAACCGCCTCATCCTCCTCGTCCCCGACGAACTGGACCATGATATTGCCTTCCTTTACGGAAATGGTCTGTACGCAGGGCTGGCTCTTTAAAATCGTCAGCGCCTTCTCCTTGCTCCCCAGAATGGAGATGATCAGCGGATTCGAGGTATTGACGCGGCGCAGGATCGCTTCCATACTGCCGCTTAACACCATCTTTCCCTGATCGATGATCCCGATGTCCGTACAGAGCTCGGAAAGCTCGGAGAGGACATGGGAGCTGATCAGGATCGTCTTTCCCTGCTCCCGCAGTTCTTTTAATATCTCCTTAAATTCAAACCGGGTTCTCGGATCCAGTCCGGAGGTCGGCTCATCCATGACGAGAAGGGACGGATCGTGGATCAGCGCCCTGGCGAGGCACAGCCTCTGCTTCATACCGCGGGATAAACCGTCCACATAGAAATTCACCTTGTCTTCCAGTCCAACCTGTTCCAGAAGCGTCATATAACGCGTTCTCGCCTTTAATCCATTGATTCCATAGCAGGAGGCGAAAAACTCCATGTATTCACTGACCTTTAAATTGTCGTATACGCCGAAGAAATCCGGCACATACCCGATCTTAAGCTTCAGCTGGGACAGGCCGCCGGTTACATTCACGCCGTCGATCAGCACCTGCCCCTCGTCCGCCTCTAAAAGTCCGGTCATAATCTTGATGGTCGTCGTCTTTCCGGCTCCGTTGGGCCCTACGAATCCGTAGAGCGCTCCATCTCCGATGTCCATGTCCAGACCGTTCAGCGCGTAAAATTTTCCAAATGTCTTTTTTAAGTTTCTGATCTCCAGCATCATTTATCCTTTCCCAGGACGGTCAGCATCGGCAGTGTCACCCAGCTGTAATCCGTGTTGTTGTCAAAGATATACTTGATTGTCATCGTATTTCCAGGAGACAGATAAGGCTCCAGTTCATCTGCAGCGTAGACGCTCTTTCCGGTATCCATCAGATCGTAAATCCCCGTATCGTGATTGTAGAAATAAAGGCTTCCGCTGAACATGGACAATCCATTGTTCTTCTCACCTTCCAGGAATTCATCCGAAATCTTTTCAAATGTCAGGCTCTCCACCTCGATGTCATTCCCCAAGGAGTACTCTAAAACCGTCGGGTCCATGCCGTAGACGGAGTTGCTGGCCGCGTAATACTGGCCGCTCACGACGTGAGGCGCCTTCATCAGAGCCGAACGGTAGGTATAGCCGTTTTTCTTCGTACTGATATCCAGGGCAGAGGTAAACATGGTCATGCCGTAGGTGTCGTAGTCACCCTTTGCCAGGAATTTGCTGTCAGACTGCTCTCTGCTGAACGCCACGATCCGCGCTTCCGGACTGTAGACAGAGGCATACGTGTCGAGGTAGAAGCCCAGGATGTTTGCCCTGGAAAGTGCCAGCATGTAGTTCTCATCCTCGATATCCGGCTTCTCATACTGATAGCCGCCCGTCACACGCTCCGCGATTAAATAGGAGCTGTTCAGCGGATAATTAATGACCTTCAGACCATCGAGCGACATCGTCTCTCCCGGCCCCAGTTCATCGATCACGATCATCTGGCCGAACATCATCACTCCGACCTTTTCCACCGGGAACGAGTACCGGTTCGTCACGGTACCGCTTATCTGGCCGTCAAACAGAGTGACATTTCCCGTAAGCCCCTGGTGCTCGGTGTTGGGACTCTTCTTCACAAGTGAGAAATATTTGGGAGTGAAGGAAACCACGTTCTGAGCGGATATCTTCGTCTCATTCAGCCCGTACTCGACCCGTACCCTGCTCTCCTCCGTGCCTGTAAATTTGGGCACCGGCGTCATATCGTAATAATAGCTTCTGGTTATGGGAAGCAGGTCATAGCCCGGATCCAGTGAAACCGCGTACGGTTTGTTATACGGAGTCCGTATGTTGATGTAGGTGTACTCGTCGATGGATTTCTCCGACGTATCCAGAATCGTGGCGTAGGTGAAGAACGTATTCTTAAACCGGGTTCCGACTCCCATAAGGTAGATGACCGCCGCAAAGGTAAGGGACAGAACGACCGCCCCCGTGCGGTAAAATCTTCTTCGCTCCTGCTTCTTTAACAGAAGGTAAAGCCCCGGTCCTACCAGAATGATATAACCGAGAATTACAATCACATACAGCGGCATATTCGGAAGCTTATCTACATTGCCTGTGTTCAAAATGCTCTGAACCGACCAGTATTTGCTGGAATTGCCGTAATAGAGATAGGAGGATAAGTTGTTCAGCTTATCTTCTCCCAAAAGCGCGGTCAGAAGCTTATCCACGTAGGAACGCTGTGTCTCACAGAAGTCCGAGATATCCACGAAGTCATAGGCGGCGACTCCCACCAGCCCCTTTCCTTTCGGAGTCGATGTGAGAACCGGAAACTCGTCGTTGGCCAGCACTTCGGTGCCGCCCTTTAACGAGATGTCGGCGCAGGTCAGATTGATAAAGGAATCTCCCGGGCCATTGGTGGCGTATTCCACGCCCATATCCACGGAACGCACATCCGGCGCGGGAAACGCCGTCTCGACAATCTCCTCACGGAATGCCGCCAGCGTATCATTCGCACGGCCGCCGGTTCCTATTAACAGCGTTCCGCCCCCTCTGACCCACTCCCAGATGGCGTCGGTCTGGCTGTCTGAAAGCTTTCTCGTATCGTAATCCGTGATCAGCAGTACATCCAGCAGATCCATCCCGACAGCCTTATCCGGCATGGTATCCGCCGTCAGATTAAATGTCTTCGTCCTGACCGAACTGTAATTGACTCCCACACCGTTTAAATAATTCAAGCTGTCCGGAGAATCGGAAAGGATACCCACATACAGCTCTGCGACTTCGCGGCTCACATTGATTCTCAGACGTTTGCGCACAAGCTCCGTGCCATTTCCATCGAACAGCTTTACATACAGAATCTCACCTCTGCCTGCCGGAATGTCCAGGTTCTTCTCCAGTTTCTCCCCTGCGGACAGGGTCAGCGGGTAATCGTAATCATAAATCTCATAGTCGGACTCCATTGCCTGGATTCGAAGAGTCCCTTCAAACGCCTTCTGCTCCTGATTGGCCAGGGATATCTGAACCGGCACATAGCGGCCGCTCTTGGCCGCCCCGTCATATCCGTAAGTCACGTCCATCACGACCGGAGACGACGTCAGATAAATATCGGACTCGGTATTTAAGTTGTTCGCCGGCTCTGTCATATTCTGCGCAGCATAGGCATTTACACAGGAGGCAGGCAGTAAAACACTGCCTGCCATGCTCAGTATCACCGCCCATACGAGGGTATTTTTTCTGAATCTCATCCTTTTGTCATCCTATCTTTCCAAAGTTTTCCTTGTTAACGTCAAAATTCACTTTCAGTTTCACCGTAAATACCGTACCGGATAAATCGCTGGTCACGGTGATCGTACCGCCGTGCATATCCACGATATTCTTCGAGATGGCAAGGCCAAGTCCGGTTCCCCCCGTGTTGGTGGAACGAGACTGCTCCACACGGTAAAACTTGTTAAAGATAAGCGGCAGTTCATCCGCCGGGATCACATAGCCATAGTTGATAACTGAAACCGTGACAATCTCATCATCCGCGTGCAGCTTCACCATGATCCGTTTTCCATCCGCGCCGTATTTGATGGCGTTGTTAATCAGATTATCGAAAAGCCGGGCCAGCAGATTCCCATCTGCGGTAATCACCTTGACGGGGACGTTGCTCTGCAGTTCATACGATAAATTCTTGTCTACAAAGCTGGGATAGAACTCTTCCAGCAGCTGGCTCAGCAGTTTCACCACATCCACCTGGCCCACATGCATGGAAAGCTTTCCGTAATTCATCTTTGTAAACCCAAATAAGTCTTCAATCAGCTTTTCCAGACGCTTCGTCTTCACATATGCGATATTTATGTACTTTTTCTGTATCTCCGGTTCCAGCTTCACGTCGCCGGAAAGCAGCTCTAAGTAACCGATAATGGAGGTAAGCGGAGTGCGCAGGTCATGGGCCACGTTGGTAATCAGCTCATTCTTCGTCCGCTCGGATTCTCTCTCCTTATCCATCAGCTCCTTTAAGTCTTCTACCATCTTATTTAAGTTGGCAGCCATGGAAGAGAACTCGTCGTCTCCTTCCACCTCCACGGTGACATTCAAATCCCCTTCGGAAATGTTCTGCATGGCATCGGAAATCTTCGTGATATAGCGGAGCGACTTTTCCTGAAGAATCATGAAAGTGACAGTAAAGACAAGGATGCCAAAGAGCACATACATCAGAATAACCACCACGTCAAAGGAGACGAGAATCGATATAAAGAAATTATCGATTCCCGCATTGTCCATATAGGTGGCGATCAGAGATACGTTGGTAACGAGAAAGACCTCGATCAGGACGGTAACGACCGCGCTGTAAAAAATATTTGTTATCACACGGGTGCGGAAGCGCCGGTTCATATCATTTTTCAATTTTGTACCCTACCCCCCACACTGTGGTGATAATCTTATTCTGCCTTGTGTCTTCCTTCATCTTGCCGCGCAGACGCCTGATATGTACCATGACCGTGTTATTGGCCTCATATACCTTTTCATTCCACACCTTCTCGAATATCTCATCCGTGCTGAACACACGGCCCGGATTGGACGCCAGAAGATAGAGGATATCAAATTCAATCGGGGTCAGCTTGATCTCTTCCCCGTAAACGGTCACTTTGTGGTTGTCTTTGTTGATAATCAGTCCGCGGATGGTAATCTCGTTGCCCGCCTTCTCATTCACCGCACTGTTGGGGTTTAACTGGGTGTAGCGGCGCAGCTGGGACTTCACACGGGCCGTCAGCTCCAGCGGGTTAAACGGTTTCGTCACGTAGTCGTCGGCTCCCGTTCCCAGTCCCATGATCTTGTCTAAATCGGTGGACTTGGCGCTCAGCATGATGATCGGTATGTTGTTTGTCTCTCTGATCTTTCTGCACATCTCCATCCCGTCCATGCCCGGCATCATAATATCGAGCAGAACCAGATGAATCTCATTTTTATCCAGAATATCCAATCCGTCCATGGCGTTATTAGCCTTAAATACTTTATATCCGTCACTGACCAGGTATATCTCTACCAGCTCAGCAATCTCTTTTTCATCATCTACCACCAGAATGTTCGTAGTTTCTGACATGAAAAATACCTCCCTTGTGTTATTTCAGCTTTAGTCTGTTTCCATTCTACCACAAGAAAGGTATCTTTGCTTTACTATTTTCTTACAAAATTACCATGGAATTTCCTACTCCCGCGGCCTTTTTAAGATTCTTTCCGCCCGCCGTCCGCCGTTTTTTCCTCATCCCTCTTTTTAACCGCCATAAATCGGATTACGAGCGTGGTCAGGACAATGGTCAGGACGATCAGCCCCGCCACGGTGAGGGGCAGTACCAGGCCGGATCTGCCTGTCTTTGGAAGGCTTTCCAGCGTTTTACGATCTGCTGGAGGGGTAAGTTTCGGTTTTTCCTGCGGTTTTAACTCCGGATTTGCCTCGCCCGGATCGCTTAAGTTAATCCAGAAATTCCTATAGCCGAAATAATAGCCCGAATGGCCCCAAAGATCTCCGCCCGGATCCTGGTAAGTCTGATCGATGGAGATCTCACTCTCCATGGATTCCAGCGTCCCGTATGAAATCTCCGAGCCGGGATATTCCCAGAGATAGATGGTCCCCGTATCCGGCATGACCACCTTTGGCGCCGCGCCCTCATCCGTCTCCTGAATCTCCGCCCTGTGCTCTTCGGCAAAGCTGTAACCGTCGTATACGCTTAAGAGCTCTTCCATCTTAATCCAGCCCACGGTGGCGCCCTCATCCCAGCTGTAGTCTTCCGCCGGCTGTCCTTCGTCATTTAAAACGTACTGGACCAGTCCCCATTTCCCGGACAAGCCCTTGTCATACGTCATGGACACGTACAGAACAGGGCCATTGGCAAGGACATCAAGGACATTTTTCTTCTCGGGGCTCTCCATGACCGTCACATATCCGTCGGTGCCATTGGCGTAATATCGGCGCCCCTCGTAATCGCAGTCTTCGTAATGCTGGTCGTAAAAAGAATCGTCCGGCGTCCAGATCACATCGGCCCCAGCTCTCTTTCCCGGCGTCAGCAGTAACGCCGCCAGAACCAGAAGGAATACGGCCGCCTCCCGGACAGGACTTAATGCCATTGCCCGGCCGGTCAATGGTCCTCCATTGTTGTTTTCTCTCATTCTGATCTCTCCTCCCTTACTTTTTGAGAGCACTCCTGGAAACTCCCCTGCGCTCAGATTCGTGAGAGTGCTCTTTAACGCTGCTTCAGTCCAGCCTTTCGATGTTTACCGTCGCGACTGCCGACTGTGCGGGCTCCCCGGTCTTAAGATCCTGAGGGGCCGGAATCAACATCATAAATCCGTCTTTGCCGTAGCGTTTTTCATAGCCCTGCGCATACTCCTCCTCGACAGATATATGCTGAACCTGGCCGATCACCATCGCCGTAATTCCGGCGCCGCTTAAATCCTGAATGTCTTTCAGCGTACACTCCATATTGATGAAGGCATCCTGAATCACGGGGGCGTGAATCGTTTTCGCGTCCTGCACCGTGAATCCGCCTGCCTGAAATTCGTCCGCCTCGTACTCGTTGCCCCGGATCGTATTGATCAGCCTGTCGTAGCAGCTCACAGGGAGAAAGTTAATGCCGAAGCATGCTTCCCTCTGGATATTGGCATAGGTATGCGTATGCTGGTACAGGCCTCCCATCACCGCGAAAAAGGCCGTCTTGTCGCCATGGAAACAGCTCCATGCGTGAAAACAGACGTTAGGCTTTCCATTTTCTTTCCATGTGGTTACCGCAAACAAAACCGTCGGAATTCCTGACGTCGTCTCAAAATGGGAAAATAACTCAAATTCTTCCGGGTATGACGATTTAAAATGGGATGGGAAGGTTGTTCCAATCTCTATTTTCATAATCTCCGCCTCGCTTTCTGCTTCACTTAATCTGATTCATCTCTGTCCGACGCTTAAATGTATCGTGTAATCACCGCTCCCAACGTAAAGGAAAACAGGTTCGCGCCAATCGAAAAGAGCCAGGGATGCCGTATGTTCCCTGCCGCGGCCTTATAGCACACCGCTTCCACTGCAATTGCCGCCGCCTCCAGTCCTACAGTAATTACGGTACGGTTCCAGCCCAGATACAGACAGTTCACATAGTAGAGAAATACCACAGCCGGATTCGTCAGCAGATTAACCAGTAAAACCAGCAGTATATCCCATGGGTCCCGCACACCGGTCAGCCAGCCGAAGCCTTCCTCCAAAGCAACCGTAAGCCCCAGCGACACCAGCAGAACGGGAACAATCCACAGCCCCATCATTCCGCCACCTGCTTAAGCCCCCAGCCCAGAAGTAGCAGGGACACCACCGCCATGAGAGCCATACCGACCGGAGTGGAGGCATTTCCCGCCATAAAGCGGATGCCGGACTGTACCGGGCCTCCGACGCTGCTTCCGCCGAGCCAGGCCGGGCAAAATCCCACAAAAAGGCCGAATGTCAGCAGACCGAAGCCAAAGCCCTTCGCCCCCGGAAATACCTTCGAAACAGCCCACAGGGTCAGCGGCATGGACATATTCCAGAAAAATACTGCCAGAATCCCCGCAGCCGGATAAACCAGGCAGAGAAATCCCACCGCAGCCGCGCACATGGAACGGAAGGCAGTTCTCTGAATGCCCAACTTATTGGCTAAAACGCCTCCCGCCATCTTTCCAAGCACAACAGCGCCAGCCAGAATTAAGCCGCTTCCCGCCAGTGACTCTTTCCAGGGGAAATTCTGTATCATACCGGAGTAGGACCGCAGAATTACTGCCGCCAGGAAACAGGCAGCCGCCATCAGTGTCCTGCCTGACGGCACAGAGCTTGACGGCATCGAGCTTGACGGCACAGAGAAGGAAAACGGCGCATTGCCGGATGAAAGCCACAGCTTCTCTCTTCCCGCCGCCGCGCGGATCACCACCGCCGAGAGAATCAAAAGACCGCCGATCCACACAGCCGCCTCCGTTCCGGCCCGGCCGAGCATGGTTCCCAGAAATATCCCCAGCGCGCCGGGAGCCACAAAGATTCCCAGCGGCGCCGCTTTTCTCTCGCTGCGGTTCAGGACATCAATCCCGCCTCCCACATGAAAGCAGGCGTTGCCAATTCCGGCCACAACGGCAGCTCCGGCCGGAAATCCCGCGATTCCAAGCAGCAGCCCCGCCAAAACACCGGCACAGCCTCCCACAGCCACACAGCTGTTGCGGTCCAGCCGGTCGGCCGCCGCCCCGATCGGCATCTGCAGGGCAAACGCGCAGAAATTATAAAGAAGCAGCCACAAGTACCACTGCTCTCCGCCCAACACATATGTGTAAACCAGAAAGGCGCAGGATAAATCCACCGCCATATGTACGAGAGCATAAATCCCTGTCATAGACCTCCCACCGCCTTTCCTCTGTTGATTTCTTCGTTATAAACTCATTCTATCATTTTAACCACGCAATATCTTTACTTTTTTCCTAATATTTCTCTACATTCATGCGCAGATGGCCGCCTTCCCTACGCCATTTTCCGGTCCACTTCCCTGAAAATTCCGCGTGTCAGCACACCAATTCCCGTCACAATCACCGCCGCCGCATAAAACGGAAGATATACGCGGTCTCCGATCTTCTCGAATCAGCAGCATGGACACGGCGCCCCCTGTTATCAGTGCCGGTATTGCCTTCGGCTTAAGCTTCTTAGACAGAATCCCTGCAAGCAGCCCGTGCTTACGTACAGAATCGGCACCAGCCCTACAACCGAGAACAGAATGCCGCCAATCACCGGCCCAGCCATATTGGCCAGGGAGCTGATCACATCGATCAGAGAATTCGCCTGCATCAGATTGCCTGTATCCCATACAGAACCATCATGGTAACCGCCATGAGCGGCACAATATCAACAGTTCCCGCCATCACATAAAAAAGGACGATTAACGCCGCCGTGGCAACGTCCAGCATCACCATAATATTCCTCTTATTCACCCGGTCCGCAATAATTCCTCCCACAGGGAACAGTACGATCACAGGGATAAATGCGCACGCCGAAATCGTCCCAAACAAAGCCGAAGCCCCGGTCTGATTCATCAGATAAAGCGGAAGCGCATACCTCAAAATCTAATTGCCAAACAACGATATAATCTGGCCGATAACCACGAGCAGAAAATCTTTAGAAAAACCTCTGTCACTTTTCATCTATTACAACTCCTTTATCTTTTATTGTTTCCATGGACACGTTTATTCTATCTCCATTTTGTTTCCTTGTCAACAATATTTAAAAAGGGAAATTTCTCGATCACCGCCCAATGTTTAAAAAAAAGAAGGCCCTGCTCATTGAAGGCTCTTCTCAGTTTTAATTATATGGTATGTATATCTGACTAACCG
>OJJZ01000168.1_pt1 | contig 18890 bp, 19 predicted proteins | sample 1596481 | NCBI WGS metagenome assembly OJJZ01 (sample SAMEA4350110, study PRJEB24818) | metagenome | biome: human; feature: gut; material: faeces | place: Denmark | collected 2013-09 | reverse complement strand
ACTATTGACTTAGCAAAATGATTATGGTAAAATGAAGTACGAAAAAGGGTGTCTGAAAACGGAAAGGAGGAAACAACTTGGGAATAAGTTTAGATGAACAGGCGGTTCAAGTCGAATGGAAAGTAGCTCAAATATCAGCAAAAGCCTTAAAGGAACTGATACAGCAGCTTCTTGAAAACCGAAATAAGATCACGCACGGCGAGCAAAAACTTACAAAATTAAATTTGCAAGGGAAAAAGCTGGAAAGCGTTGAACTTACCGGGGAAGATATGAAATCATTCCGGCGAGAACTTCATAAATACTCGGTTGATTTTAGTGTAATGAAAGACCGGGAAACAGCGAACTACACCGTTTTTTTCAAAGGGCAAGATGTAGACAGAGTATATAGCGGACTGCAAAAATGCGTTCAGAACTTCGATAGATCGCAAAAAAAGCCTATAAAAGAGGTTATGCAGGAAGCAGAGCAAAGAGCCAATCAGCGCAATGCAGAAAGAAGCTCCCCTGAACATGAACACAAGGCAGAGAGGGGGAAAGAAGCACGATGAAAAAAAGCACAAAGCCGGTTTTTATTTTTTCGGCAATCGCTTCTTTGCTGGTTTTCTACCTCACAAACCGCACAGCGCTTATCTTTGAGGGCTTAAACGGTAACATAGTAGAAAACATAAACGCAGCCATAGACGCTATTTCTCCGGCCATTGTAGCACAGCCGTTTATGATCGGTACAACCAAAACAGCTTTGATAGCTGGAATAGTGGGCGCTGCGGTAGTGTGGTTGATTTTCCTCTACAATGTTTTTGGATCAAAAAATTTCATGCGTGGAGAGGAACACGGTTCTGCCCGGTGGGGGACATCAAAGGACATAAAGCCTTTAACCGATCCCGAACCAGATATGAACATTCCTCTTTCAGCAACAGAACAGATCAGCGTTCGCAAGGTAAAAGACTTTGAAGCAGACCGCAACAAAAATATTGTTGTTGTGGGTGGCTCTGGATCAGGTAAAACCTTTTCAGAAATTAAGCCCTCACTCATGCAGTTACATAGCAGCTATGTGATTACCGATCCAAAAGGAACAATTTTGCCGGAAACCGGCCATTTGTTCGCAAACAACGGCTATGATATAAGGTCATTCAATACCATTGATTTTTCAAAGAGTTTGCATTATAACCCGCTTGCCTATATCCATAAGGAAAAGGACATTCTGAAAGTTGTTACTGTTCTTATGGAAAACACCAACGGCGAGGGCGCACAGTCTGGCGATAAGTTTTGGAAAGACTGTGAAAAGCTGCTGTATACTGCCTTTATTGCTTACCTATGGTATGAAGCACCGCCCGAAGATCAAAACATTCCGACAATGATTGAAATGTTGGAAATGTGTAAAGTAAAAGAGGACGATCCCGATTACCAAAGCCCCATTGATATTATGTTTGAGGATTTGGAAGCAGAAAAGCCTAATTGCCTTGCTGTGAAGCAATACAAAAAATTCAAACAAGCAGCAGGAAAAACAACTCAATCAATTCTTATTTCCTGCGGCGCCCGCCTTGCTCCCTTTGATATTGACGAGCTGCGAGAAATCATGTTGTACGATGAATTGCAGCTTGACGAGCTGGGGGACAGAAAGACAGCCTTTTTTGTAATTATGAGTGATACAGATAGCACCTATGCTTTTCTGATCGCAATGATTATGTATCAGATGTTCAACTTGCTTTGCGAAAAAGCGGATAACGAATACGGTGGCAAGCTCCCATTCCATGTAAGGTGCTTATTTGATGAATTTGCCAACATTGGCAAAGTACCCGATTTTCAAAGGCTGATCTCCACGATCAGAAGCCGGAATATCTCTTGTATGATAATTTTGCAGAGCTTAACGCAAATAGCGTCTATATATAAGGACGATGCCGAAACAATCATAGATTGTTGCGACACTTTTGTTTTTCTTGGTGGCAAGTCCACAAAGACAACAAAGCAAATTTCTGAAATGATCGGAAAAACTACGATAGACGCACAAAATGTCAATGAGAGTAGGGGACAAACCGGCAGTTATAGCCTGAACAACAGCATTTTAGGCCGTGATCTGATAGACGCTGCCGAAATAGGCCGTCTAAAAAGGACACAATGCCTTGTGCTGATAACCGGCTTACCGCCGTTCAAGTCAGAAAAATATCCCACATCAAAGCACAAGCGTTTCAAACAGATCAATGACGGTGGCGCACCGATTTTTGATATTCGCACGGCCACGGAAACACAGGCCGAACAACCATTTCTTGAAACCGTGAAAATGGTACAAGAGGTTAATCTTTCGGAGTTGAACGCACTCACATAAAAAGCGTTTTTCTAAATACGAAAATCACATGAGAAAGCAGAGGTAAAAAAATGGATTTACTTAATCAGGTTTTGGATCTTGTTACGAAGTTTGCAATTATCGGCGGCGGCCTGTGGCTCGTTTGGGGCGTTGTTGTTTTGGCAGGCGGTTTGAAAGATAAGAATGGTCCGGCGTTGCAGTCTGGTATTTGGCAGATTGTCGGTGGTGGTTTGATTATCGCCGCAGCCGCATTATTCAAGTCAGTAACAGGCTAAAATACAAATTTGCTGCATAAAAGCCGCAGCGAATAGCCCACATGAAAGGGCGGCTGCAAAGCGTAGCAGCCGCCCTTTTTGCACACTTATCACAGGAAAGGAGTGTGAAAAACAGCGTGTTTAAGGATTTACTTATCAAGTGGGTACAAGAGCTTTCCGACAAATTTATAGCCGTTGGACAAAACGGCTATCTTGCAATCGGGATAGGCTCTTTCAATTCCACTATGTACGGATATTCCAAAACGATTATGACAAGCGTAGTTATGCCGGTTGCTTATGTGATCCTCGCTTTGTTTTTCGTTATGGAGCTATACAAAGCAAGTATCAAGGTAGACGGTGCAGGGGGCGGCAGCTCCTTTGGCGCTGAAATGGTCTTTAAGGTCATGTTTAGAATGGTACTTTGCAAAGTGGCCGTGGATAGCTCCTTGTTATTTATGGAAGCTATCTATGGAGTAGGCCAGACTATTGTTACCGGCATTGCCGGGGTAGTTTCCAGCGGTGGAATTTCCGGCGGCATGGATATTGCTGCCATTACCGCAGAAATCAATTCAATGGGGCTTGGCGATCAGATCGGTATGCTGCTTGAATTGGTTATCGTAAAATTTGGGGTATGGGTGATCCTCGGCTTAGTCCAGATCATTTGTATTGCCCGATTTGTAGAAATTTATGTTTATGTGGCAATTTCTCCTATACCTATTGCAACATTCCCCTCGGACGATCTGAACCAGATAGCGAAAAACTTTCTAAAAGGTTTCGCTGCCGTGTGTTTGCAAGGCGCTTTTATATACCTGATCCTTTCATTTTTCCCGATCTTGGTTAATGCAAATATCCTCGGTGATACAAGCGCATTTGGTTTACTTCTATATTCGCTTATATTGGGGCTGGGTGTTTTCAGTTCGGGGCGTTGGGCTAAAAGCATTTGCAATGCCATGTAAAAGAAAGGAGCTGAAAACAAAATGGCAATTAGTGTTCCTATTCCAAAAGAAATTACTGAATACGAAGAAAAAATCATGTTCGGAATGTCACTCCGAAAATTGGTTTGTTTTACATCGGCTGTTGTCCTCGGCGTTGGTACTTATTTTCTTTGCACAAAAGTATTTGGCCTGTCAATGGACGCAGCCAGCTATATTATCATCTTTGAAGCAATGCCACTTATGGCATTTGGATTTATTAAAAAGGACGGCATGACTTTTGAAAAGTATTTTGCCCTTGTCCTACGCCATAGAACCGGGATAAACAAGCTCCCTTATGGTACAGAGCTTGTAATTGACACTATCCCTGATCCGAACGATGAAACCACAGAAAGGAAATCGAAATATGCTTGGATTTTTGAAAAAGAAACCGGCGCAGCCGGAAAGCAGCTCTCCCGCAAAGAGCGAAAAGCCGCAAAGTGCCGCAGAGAAGCGCAAATATTTACGGTTACAAAAGAAAGCCGCAAAAGAAAGTGCAAAGAAGCACGCAGAGAAATTGCGGCAGCTCGACAAGAGTACAGAACAGTTAAACGCAGAGCGAAAAAGGAAGCTAAAGCAAGCCGCCGCACCAAAAAACACAGTCCAGCAGATCAAGTATGACAGAATGTTTGAGGACGGTATTTGTGAAATTGAACCCGGTCTTTATAGCCGTACTTTCAAATTTTCTGATATAAACTATCAGACCGCCCGCCGTGATGAACAAGTTGACCTTTTCACTCGCTATTGTGAAGCTCTTAATTATTGTGATCCTACAATGCACATTCAGATAAGCATTGTCAATCGCCGGATCGACAAGGACGCTTTCAAAGAAGATATGTTTTCCCCTATGATTGAGGGACAAGAAAAGCTCAATCACTACCGCAAAGAGCTAAACGGTATGCTGGCACAGAAAGCCCTTGAGGGACAGAACAGCATTTTGCGTGAAAAGTATATTACTTTTTCTACCGCTGCAACTTCTTATGAAACAGCTATTCCCGGCCTTGCTCGTTTGGAAACTGATCTTATGGGGCATTTCAAGGCGCTGGGCTGTGAGGTGCAGCCGCAATCAGGTATTCAGCGTTTAGAGCTTATTCATAGCTTGTTTAGGCCGGAAGAAAGGTTTGATTTTGAATACGATCAGCTTTTAGAAAGCAGCTTGAATACAAAAAGCTGCATTGCACCGAATAGCTTTGACTTTACTTCAAAAGATACCTTTACCTTTGGTAGTCATTACGGACAAGTGCTATTTCTCCGTGAGCTGCCAGCAGAGCTTTCCGACAAACTTATTTCAGAGCTTTCCGATCTTCCTATTGATATGAACATTACTTTGCATATCACAAATGAGGATCAGGGAAAAGCTTTGGAGCTGGTGCGCCGTCAAATTGCCTTTATGGAAATGGAAGCAACCGGCAAGCAGGATCAGGCAGTACAAAAAGGCCGTAATGCGGAAATTGCAATTCCTATGGAAACCCGCCGCAGCTATGAGGAAGCCACAAAGCTACTTGATTTGTTGGAAAATAAAAATCAGCGTATGTTCAAGGTTACAATGCTTGTTTATACCTACGCAGACGATGAAGAAACCTTGCAGGATAACGCTTTTCAGATCATGGCCACGGCCAGAAAAAACAATGTCAAGATTGATAAGCTCGATCTTAGACAGCGTGAGGGTATCAACAGTATTATGCCGGTAGGCAAAAATCATGTAAATATTGAGCGTACCCTTACAACCGCTTCAACGGCAATTTTTGTTCCGTTCACCACTATGGAGCTTTACCAAAAAGGCGGCATGTACTACGGCCTAAATGCCCTTTCCCGCAATTTGATTTTCTTCAATCGTTACAGCTTGAAAGCCCCTAACGGTGTTATCCTCGGTACTCCGGGATCGGGCAAGAGCTTTGCAGCGAAAAGGGAAATGATAAATGTTCTTTTGAATGATCCAAACGCCGAAGTGCTTATCATTGATCCTGAAAGAGAATATACCCCATTGGCACAAGGCTTTGACGGTGAAGTGGTACACATTTCAGCCGGTAGTAAATGCTTTATCAATCCTATGGATTGTAGCATGGACTATGCAGACGATGAAGAACCCTTGCAGCTCAAAGCAGAGTTTATTCTTACCATTTGTGAGCTGCTTGTTGGTGGTAAGCAGGGCTTAACAGGCGGGCAGCGTTCTATTGTGAGCCGTGCTTGTAAAATCTGCTATGCTCCTTATTTTGCAAACCCGACAAAAAACCCTGTTCCTACGCTGCGTGAATTTTATGAAGTAATCAAACAACAGCCAGAGCAGGAAGCCCAGAGCCTTGCTCTTGATTTGGAGCTGTATATTGAGGGTACTCTTTCCGTTTTTGCAAACCGTACCAATGTAGACACACAAAAGCGCCTGGTTGTTTTTGATGTTCGTGACCTTGGAAAGCAGCTCCGCACCTTTGGTATGATCGTTGTTTTGGATCAGATTTGGAACAGGATCACGCAAAATCGTGCTATCGGTAAGCGTACTTGGATTTATATTGATGAAATCCAGCTTCTTTTCTCCAACGAATACAGCGCAAACTATTTCTTTGAATTGTGGTCGAGAAGCCGTAAATGGGGTGCAGTACCAACCGGCATTACGCAGAATGTAGAAACCTTGTTGCTTTCTGATCTTGCCCGCCGTATGCTCTCCAACAGCGATTTTATTATGATGTTAAATCAGGCTACAAGTGACCGTATGGAGCTGGCCGGATTGCTTAATATTAGTAACAAGCAGCTCTCCTTTGTCACCAACAGCGAACCCGGCCACGGCCTATTATTTGCTGGTAAATCAATCGTACCATTTATTGACCGCTTCCCACAGGACACCGACCTTTACCGCATGATGACAACCAAAATTGAAGAAGTGTCCGATGTAAAAAGGGAAGATGATACAAAAGTAACCGCAACAGCCGAAAAAGAAGCTGTAACGGTTGGCTAAAGCAAAGGGGGCGGCTTATGAGCAGCACAGATCACGGCAGAAAATACCTTACTCCTGAAGATCAGGAAAGCGCTGGTTTTTCTACCGATAATGAAAAGCGTCATTCATACCGTGAAGCCGTCCATGATGATCTTGAAACCTCAACAAAGCATAATGTGATCCGGCAGCAAGGGTATGCCGCAGAAAGCCCGCAGCAGCCTATTTACACCGCAGAAAGAGAAGCGCCGCAGAGCAACCCTGTTTACAATCAGGGCGGCTCTCGGCAAGCTCTCTATCATCAGGACAGCGCAACAGCAGAACCGCAGCAAGGGTATCATAGTGGATATGGCAGCACCGCACACCCCGGCCACCTGCAGGAAGAAACACGCCGACACGAAGAAACGCTGGATAGCGTAAAATTTGACGGCGACATAGACCTTGACCGGGAAAAAAAACCGGAACAGCTCGGCTTTCGCAATTATAGTTCGGAACGGTATAGCCATATAAACGATGTGGAGCGGCCAACCGGCCAGCCAGAAACCCGGTATGGAACAGTTGAAAAGGAAAGCGGCGATACTCATTTTGTTGGCGGTGCTGCCGGTGTTGCGGCAGTAGCCGGAACAACCGGGATTTTCAAAACCGGGGATAGAAGCGCTTTTGCTGCTTCTATCAACGGAACAGTAGGGGACAGCATTAAAACCGGCTTGAAAGCGTCCGAAGCTGCCGCTTTTGCTGATAAAACATGGGGCAAGGACAGCAGCAGCGAAAAGAAAGGTGTTTTCCGTACCGCTGCCGGTATTGCTGGCAGAGAAATTGAAGCCGCAGTAGGGCAGGGGGGCAGCTCCGGGGATATTGACGATCGGGCAAAAGGGCAAGCTCAAAAATTCGGTTACAAAGCCGGTAAATATGCTTTGCTCGGTGGTGCAAGTGTTGGCCGTGGAACATTCCGCATAGCCCGATATGGGAAAAAGCTCTCAAATGATGTAGCAGCCGGGATTTTAACAGGCAGCGAAGCAAAAAAACTCTTAACAGGGCGCTTGAAAGGAAGTCTTACCGGCTCTGGATCAGCGCTTGCCGGGATCATCAAAACCGGCACAGCTCATGTGATAGAGGATTTTCACGGCTCTGACGATCTCGGTATGCAAGCCATAACAAAGCCAAAAGATATGGTAGTTGGAACAGCCAGAACCTTTAAGGTTGCAAAAGCTACCGGGAGAACATTCAGCAAAGGCATAAAAGCAACGAAGTCCGCAGCTAAGAAAGTGCAGCAAGGCGGCAGAGCTGTATTTGCTGCCGGTAAAAAACTGCTTTCCAATCCAGCAGTATTAAAAGGCATTGGCATTGTAGCTTTGGCCGGTGTAGTGGTTGCCGTTGTGATCTCTGTAATATCCAGTATAACCGGCGTTATCCCGGCTCTATCTCTCAAAAGTGAAGATTATGAGCTTTCTCAAACTTATCTCTACATCACAGAGCTTGACGCACGAATGGAAGAAGATATTGTAAATGAAGATACCCGGCTTCACATACCGGCGATTGACGAATACCGCTATTATATCAACGGATCAGAGGTTTCAAAAGATCAAGTGGAAGTGTATACAAATGCTGATCTCTTGCTTACTTATCTTGATAGCAAATATGAAGATTATAGCTTTGACGGCATTATAGCCGGTTTGTTTGGCACTACGGTTAAGGGAGAAATAAAGTCAATACATGAGCTTCTTCATCAAGTAGAAAAAACCCGCTGGACGGAAGAAATAGAACATGAAAGCACATCAACCGATCCAGTAACCGGCGAAACAACAACGGACACTTGGACGGAATATGTCTATCACATGGATATATACCTTACAACAAAAACTTGGGAAGATTATTACGAAGCCAATAAAAACACGCTACTTACCCCGGATCAGCAGGAACAATACGAAGCGCTGCAAGAAGTCGGCGTTTACACTTTCCGTCAAGAGCTTTCAAGCCCTTTTGTTGGGGTAGATTGGTCGGTTGGTGTATCGTCCCGCTGGGGCTGGCGTATACACCCCATTTCAGGAGAATTAAAGCAGCACCTCGGCCTTGATATTGCAATGGGCGGGGGAACGCCTATCAATGCTTGCAATAACGGAACAATACAAACCGGAAGTGATCCTGACGGCTGGGGAAATTATATCAAAGTAGTTATGCCGAACGGCGATTACACCCTTTACGGCCACATGAGCGGCTTTGCAGTAGGGAACGGCCAAACAGTTAAAGCCGGTGATGTGATCGGCTATGTTGGAACAACCGGCGCAAGCACCGGCAATCATTTGCACTTAGAGTACCACAAGGACGGTAAAAACCTAAACCCATTGCTTTTTACTGAATGTGAAAAACCATAAATAGAAAGGAAATGAGAAAATGACTGTATCTGAAAAAATTACTGAAAAAAAGGCTAAAATCGCCGCAGCACAAGAGCGCATTTCAAAGGAACAAGAAAAGGTTGTAAAGCTCCGCAAAGAGATTGAAACCTTAGAGAGTTTGGAAGTTAAAGCTATGCTGAAAGAAATTGATCTTCCATTCGATCAGATCAAAGAGCTGCTTCAATCTATGAAGCCTACTCCAACGGTTACACCGGGCAATGAAAGCAAAGATAGTGAATAATTGAAAATTAACTTTCAAAAAGAAAGGGGAGATAAATCATGATCCTTATTATTGCAGAAAAACCCTCTGTTGCCGGAGAAATTGCAAAGGTTGTCGGCGCTGATAAAAGGGAAAAGGGCTATCTCACCGGGAATAATTATATTGTTTCTTGGTGTGTAGGCCATTTGATAGAGCTTGCAAAGCCTGTGGCTTACGGTGCGGAATATGAGAAGTGGAGCTTAGACACGCTGCCTATTATCCCGGATCAGTATGTTACGGAAGTTTCCAGCAATACAGCCGATCAGTACAATGTATTGAAAGGGCTTATGAGCCGATCCGATGTAACAGAGCTTGTCGAAGCAACTGACGCAGGGCGTGAGGGTGAGTTGATCTTTCGCCTTGTCTACAATCAAGCAGGGTGTAAAAAGCCTTTTAAGCGCCTTTGGATCAGTAGTATGGAAGAAAAAAGTATTCGCCACGGACTTGATACCATGAAAAGCAGCGCTGAATACGATAATCTTTATCATGCAGCAGTATGCCGCCAAAGAGCTGATTGGTTGGTGGGTATCAACCTTACCCGGCTTTACTCGAAAATGTATAACAAAACTCTTACTTGTGGTCGGGTGCAGACACCAACAATCAATTTAATTGTGAGCCGTCAGCGTCAAATTGAAAACTTTGTACCACAAACTTATTATACCTTGGCCGCAGAGTGCGGCGGCTTCAAGGCTTATACCAGAGCAGATAGCAGGGCAAAGGCGCAAGAAATTACTGAAAAATGTTCTGGAAAAGAAGCCTTTGTAACAAAGGTTGAGAAAACCGAAAAAACAGAAAAGCCCGCAGCGCTTTACGATCTTACAACCTTACAGCGTGACGCAAACCGTTTGCTTGGCTATTCGGCACAGCAAACACTTGATTATTTGCAATCCCTCTATGATAACAAACTTGCTACATACCCCCGAACGGATAGTAGATACATCACCGCCGATCAGGAAGAAAGCACTCGCAGCCTAATTGATACGCTTTTGAGTTCAGGCATTTTCAGTACCACAGTCACAAATGATTATAGTACTGAAAAAACAAACCTTGCACAGATCATAAACGATAAAAAAGTTACGGATCACCATGCCGTACTTCCTACCGGCAGCGTTACAAAAGAAAAGCTGGATAAGCTACCTACCGGCGAAAAAAACATTCTTTTGCTGGTTGCTTACCGCCTTTTATCTGCCGTTTATGCTCCGCACACCTATACGGCCACCAGAGCCAATCTTGATATTGAGGGAGAACCTTTCTCGGCCACCGGCAGAGAAGAAATAGAGATAGGTTTTAAGGCTATTGACGGCCAACTTAAACAGGCAATAAAAGCCGCCGAAGAAAAAGAGGATAAGCAGGACAATCCAGATAATGCGGTGCTGCCGCCTATGAGTGAGGGTAACTCCTTTGCTGTAACAAGGATCACAGCAGAGGAAAAAAAGACAAAGCCGCAACCGTCTTTTACAGAAGATACCTTACTTAACGCTATGGAAACGGCGGGCAAGAATATTGCCGATCAAGAGCTTAAAGACGCTATGAAAGATAGTGGCTTAGGTACACCGGCCACCAGAGCCGGTATTATCGAAAATATCATCAAGACCGGCTATATAAAGCGTGAGGGGAAAAAGCTCATTCCCACAGAAACGGCATACACCTTTATTGACCTTGTTACAGACAAGATCAAAGAGCCAGAGCTTACGGCAGATTGGGAAAAACAGCTTGCCGATATTCAGCAAGGGAAAGAAGCTCCGGCTGATTTCATGGACGGTATAACCGGCTTTATCCGTTCCTTTGTGGTTGACACAAAGGCGCTATATTCGCCAGAGCAAAGCTCCGGCGTTTTCAAGAGTGAGAGAGAGAGTATTGCTATTTGCCCGAGGTGTGGAAAGGGAATTGTCGAATACCCTAAATCTTATTCTTGCGAAAGCGGAAGAAACGGCTGCGGCTTTGTGGTTTGGAAAACTGTTGCTGGAAAGGCAATCACCAAAGCACAGGCTGTAAAGCTCATTTCAAAGGGAAAAACCGATGTAATCAAGGGCTTTACGAGCAAAGCCGAGAAACCTTTTGACGCTTATTTAGTCTTAAAAGAAGATAAAACGGTGGGCTTTGAGTTCCCACAAAGAAAGTGAGGTATATCCCATGTCTAAAAAAGCAAAAATCTTTATAGCTATTGGTGCAGCTATTATCTTTCTTGCTGCTCTGATTTTCTTTATCGTAAATAAGACCGGCAGCTCACCGGCCACCGGCAGCATTTCAAATACTGATATTATCGGTACTTGGTACAGCGATAAGCCGGACAGCGTAACCTTTACAGAGGACGGCAAGTATAGCTTTGCTGCTTGGAATGGGGGCAACCCTTGGCTGACTTTCGCCGGTACATTTACTATTAACCACACAGATAATGGGGACAGCGTAACGCTGCAAAGCACACAGGACGGCACAACTTCCCTTGCTGTGACTTACGCAGACAATGGCAGCATGATCCTTTCCGGCAAATACAATTATTACAAAACAGAGGACTTAGCCAAAGCAGCGCTGGAAGCCGCAGAGGATAAAGCCACAGAGGACGCAGCGAACATTATTCCTAATACAGTAAATAAGCTGGTGGGTGAGTGGACGAGCCTTGACGGTACAACCACTTGCACCTTTACGGAAACCGGCATTACCGTGCATTTTTTGGGTAACTCTGCCGTGGCCGAAGATACCCTGTATTATGAGTATGAAGTTATCAGCGATAAGCAAATTAAAATCTCAAAAAGTGGAGCTGCCGCAACCTATCCTTATACCCTTACTGAAAAAGACGGCACAACTACTTTTTATTGCACAGCCATTGAGTATGCCCCGACTTACACAAAGAACAACGGACAGGAGCAGTCCAGCACCGGCAGCGCCGGGGACAGCTCCACAACAACCGTTGTCACTGATCGTGTTATCAGCTCCGAAAAGAACCCGGACAAAGGAGAGTACACAGCAGAGCTTTCTTCCTATGTAAATGAAATGCTTCTCGGAACATGGAAAGGCACATTCGATGAATGGCCTAACGCCGATAGTACCTATTGGAGCTACACTTTTACCGGGGACGGCAAATATACTTTTTCCAATGGCAGCACAGAGGAAAGCGGCACTTATTCCGTTACAAGTGATCCAAACAATAATTACTATCATTCTTCTATGGAGCTGACCTATGACGGTGGCTCCCGAACGGTACAATTTTACTTTACAACCACCGATCCCGTGAAGATGATTACAGACGATCAGAGCGATCCGACTTTTCTTAAATCATAAGTACGAAATTCAAAAAATAACCGTTTTTCCGTACTTTGATTTTCGGACAGGAAAGCGTACTAAATTGCCGGGATTTTTACCCTCTTTTTGAGGGGGTAAAAAAAGTCCGGCAAACGATCGTTTTTCAGACAGGATAAAAGAAAATATTTCCAGCCACTTGATTTGCTCTTTTTCTTGTTGCTGGTGGAATTTACGGTTATACTTTTTTTGAGAGCATTTATAGTGAAAGGAGCAACATTAGTGTGAAATTTGGATATGCAAGGGTAAGCACCGATAAGCAAGTAACTGACAGACAAATGGACGCTTTAAGGGCTTATGGTGTAGATGAAATTTTTGAAGAAAAGGTATCAGGAACGAAAAAGAGCCGCCCGCAGCTCAATGCGTTGCTGAACCAATTAAGAACTGGTGATACTCTTGTTGTCTATGAGTTAAAGCGTTTAGGACGCAATACAAAGCAGCTTTTAGCCTTGGCCGAAGATTTTCAGGCAAACGGTATAGAGTTTGTAAGCCTAACAGAACATATAGACACAACAACCCCTATGGGGCGTTTCGTTTTTACAACATGGTGTGCGCTGGCACAGCTTGACCGTGATATTATTTCAGAAAACACTAAATCCGGCCTTGCCGCAGCAAAGGCAAGAGGTAGAGTAGGCGGCAGAAAGCCCCATGATAAAAAGCAAGTGGAAACGGCATTGAAAATGTACTTTTCAAATGAGTTTTCCATAAAGGATATAACAGAAGCAACCGGCATTTCAAAGCAATCGCTTTATGAATATGTACGGAAATCAAAAAAAGAAAGGAATGTGGATAATGGCAAAGAATGACGATAAGCTAAAAGCTCTATTAGAGCAAGCAGAGCAAGGCACAAAAGATGTCTTTGAAAGTGATCGTTACCGCAACTACCTTGCCACAATGTCAAAATTTCACTCATACAGCTTTCGCAACAGCCTTTTAATCTTAATGCAAAAGCCGGAAGCAAGCTATGTGGCCGGATATTCTGCATGGCAAAAGAAATTCAAAAGACAGGTGCAGCGAGGGGAAAATGGTATTCAAATTGTTGGATATACTCCTAAAAAAGTCAATGTGGAGCAGGAAAAAAAGGATAGCACCGGCAAGACCGTTATCGGTGCAGACGGTAAGCCGGAAAAAGAAACAGTTTCCCGGCAGATACCTTATTTCACGCCGGTTTATGTGTATGATGTTTCTCAAACAGAGGGCGAACCATTGCCACAGCTTGTCAATGAGTTAAACGGTAGTGTAGAAGCCTATCAAGACCTTATGCAAGCTATTACAGAGGTTTCCCCTTTCCCTATCTCTTTTGAAGATATAAAAGGCGGTGCAAAGGGCTTTTGTGATCCTCTGGCGCAAAGAATTGCTATCCAGCAGGGAATGAGTGAAGCGCAAAGCGTTAAAACGGCAATACACGAAGTTACCCACGCTGATTTACACGCCCCGGAAGTGAACCTTTCTTTGAATGATCGCACGGATCGGCGCACAAGGGAAGTAGAAGCTGAAAGCACGGCCTTTGTGGTGTGCAGCCATTACGGTATTGATACATCAGATTATACTTTCCCTTACCTTGCTTCATGGAGCAGCACAAAGGAGCTGAACGAGCTACAAAGCAGCCTTGAAACCATTCAAAAGCAAGCCGGTGAACTAATTGACAAAATAGATAGTAGGCTTGCAGAACTTCAAAAGAACCGGGAAAAGGATCTCTTTACAGAGATTACCCCGGATCAGGTAAAAGACCTTGTTACAGCATTTGAGAATAAAACAGACCGGCCTTTTAATTGCTATTTAGCACAGGAAAACGGCCAATGGACGGCGGTTGATGATAGAACTCACGATTGCTGGGTTGAAACATTCCCGGAAAGGCAAACCGCTATTGATTGGTTATCTGGCAAGTTTGAAATGAGTGAGTACCACGAACGGCAAGCAGCCCCAAAAATTGAAATAGAAAACAATACTCCTGCTGGCCGCACTTTTTCTATCTATCAGTTAAAAAACGATGAAAGCACCCGGCCTTTCAAGTTTGAGGCCTTAGACTATGTAAAGCAGCATAATGAAAATGCTGCCCCCTCGTTAGCAATGTATGATTTAGTTTATTCAGGATCACTACCAGAGGGCAAAGGCTTAGATGATATTTTTACAGAATTTAATATTAACCACCCGGCAGATTTTACCGGGCACAGCCTGTCTGTAAGCGATATTATAGCAATCAAGTTTGAGGGAGAAATAACCGCCCATTATGTAGATAGCTTTGGTTTTGAAAATCTTCCAGAGTTTGCACAGGCAATCGAAGATAAGCAGCAGGAAATTGATGTGGCAAGCTATGAGAAATATCAAGGTATATCACAGGATAGCCGCCGACACGAAGAAACGCTGGATAGCGTGAAGTTTGACAACGATATAGACCTTGACCGGGAGAAAACAAGAGATCAGCTCGGCTTTAAGGATCAAGCCGCAGCTCCGGCGCAGCCACAAAAAAAAATGAGCATGAAAGAGCGCATGGCCGCAGCACAGGCCGAAGCTGACCGGCGCAACAATTCACACGCTGCCAAAGAGCAACCGCAGCATAGCTACGATGAAAGGGGGGAAATCTAATGTTCACCATAGACGAATTGAGCATTATCAAAATGTATGCTGGCTTCAAGCAGGATCGAGATAACATTGTATCAGCTCTGAATGACAGTTTACCTTTAATCGAAGAACCAGAGATAAAAGAAACGGTAAAATCCACGATAAGAAAAGCCAACGCAATGACGCAAGAAGCCTTTGCCGCTCTTGATCTCTCTGATACTTTGGAAGTCACAGGGCTTTAATACTATGGTACTAAAAATGCAAAAAAACATCTTGACATAATTTGAGCTTTTGCGTATAATAATAATACCGGGTAGAGATACCCAGCCTGAAAAGCGCCCTGCCGCTTTAAGAGCAGATCATTTATGAAAAGCGCCCTGCCGCTTTAAGAGCAGATCATTTATGAAAGGTGCGCCACGGCCTTAACGGTGGCTGTAATGAGCAAAAAGGGGCGGTTTGTACCGTCCCTTTTTCTTATTCAGAAAGGGTATCTATGGAAAAACTTAATTTTTATACTGTGGATTTGGACTATGTGAATTATCTGAAAAAAGCAGAACAGGACAAAAGGGGCTTTAGCCGTGTTCCAAACATGGAATATGGAAATCTCCGAAAGCCAAAATTCCTTTGTGGGATAGTTTTACAAGTCAACAACATTGATTACTATGTGCCGGTTACTTCCTACACCCAACAGAAGCCAGATAATTTTTTAATTAAAGCTGACAATGGGCAAGTGACAAGCTCCCTGCGTTTCAATTATATGTTTCCTATTCCGAAAGAGCTTGTGGCTGAAAGAACCATTGCCGGTGAGCCGGATCGGGCTTACCGGGCATTATTGGCACAGGAATTAAAGTACTGTATCACAAATCAGGAAACCATTCAGCATTTAGCAGAGCGTACATATAAAAGGGTGCTTCTCGGTAAGGATCAAGGGCTTGTTGCAAATAGCTGCGCTTTCCAGCTCTTAGAGCAAGAATGTAAAACCTATCTTTTAAGCCCGGAAAAGGAAACGGCCAAAGCAGCTCCGGCCAAAGCAAGCATGAAAGAGCGTATGGCCGCAGCACAGGCCGAAGCTGACCGGCGCAGCCAACAAACAACCGATCAGCAGCACCGCCCGAATAAGACAACTCCCGAACGCTGACAAAAGCCGCCTAAAAAGGCGGCTTTTTACTCGTTTTCTTCATTTACAAAAAGCAATATATCTTCCACCCTGCATTGAAGAATTTTGCAAAGGTCATTGATTGTCACAGTCGAAAGAGGTTCATTTTTTCTCATTCGGTACAATGTCCCATTGCTTACATTATGCTTATAAACCAGCGCATAACCAGTTACTTTTTTTCTTTTGAGCGTTTCCCAAAAAGGATCATAACAAATCATTTTTTTCACCACCCTACAAATAAAATTATAGGGTGTGGCTTACTTGTTGAATATCTATTATAAATAAGCCCTATTTGAGTGATTAAAGCAGCAAGCCCCCCGGATTTTCCGGGGGGCTTGCTGCTTACTGTTCTGCCCTTATTTCTTCTCTGATCCGGCAGCTCTCGTTATACACAGATCGACAAGTAAAATATTCAGGATAACGCACCTTTATTGCTTCCACAAAAAAGGGAGCTAATGAACAGCAAAAAATATCCGATACGCTGTATCTCTGACACTCTTTGAAATTCTGTATTTCTCCGTCATTTTCATCATAAGTACTTGCCGTTGGTGTGCCGTCCGTATAAAGCTGAAAAGCAAGGTGAGTAATTTTTTTACTTGTTCCTGTCTGCCACGGCTCATTTACTACTTGCAGCTTAATTTCCCGGTTTTTTTCATCATAGAAACTATTCCACCGGCGGCGGGTGTCCTCGCTGATCCCTACGGTGTAGACCAAAGAAGATAAATAACAATCTGCTTTTAATCGCTTTGTTGTCTGGTGGTAAAATTCGTAATGTTCCTTGCTGGCGAACATCATATCTTGTTGCCCTACAAAAATACTCATAATTTACTCCCCTTTCATGGCTCTTTGCCATTCTTGAACTGCTTTTATTTCGGCTTCCTGATTGCTGTTTTTATTATCAGTCCATTGGATAAATTTGTTCCATGTTTCGTTAATTTGTTCTTGATGATATGTAATTTCATCTTCCAGATATGCTAATTGTTCTTTTTCCTCATTTATCCAATCTTCCCTTGTAGCATAGCACTTTATACCTTGCGGGTGTTCTTTAGAAGTAAGCACTATATCAGCCCACGGATAATTTTTATCTTCCAACTTTTTTTCCAGATCAGCCTTTTCCTCTTTGGTGGCTTCCAATGTATCTATGTCCTCTAAAAAGCACTCAATTTCCATATTCCTCAAAAGATAGCTCAAAAAAGTTTTTTCTGCTTCGTATGAAAAGCCGCACCGATCAAACCATTGTTCAGCATACATTCTTTCATCACTTCCGTTGCTATATGTTCCGTCCACCAGATCACCAACAAAGGAAGTCAACAGCTCTCCGGCTGTCATTCCAACCATGCCGGCCTTTTCCCAAAGCCTTTTTACATCTTCATCGGAAAGACGCAGCTTAAAAGTCCTCTCCTTAATAGTGGCAATTTCTTTCTCCTGCTGTTCTCTCATAGTCATTGTTTTTAGCTCCTTTCTCATTTTGAAAATTAACTTTCAAAATGGCTTACCTTTTCAAACGCTACTTTACATTCACCGCAAATTACATTGACTTCCTTTGACGCACGAATTATACAACCGCATTTAGGGCAAACATACTTTCTCAAACTCTGCTTGGGCTTTTCGGGCTGTTCCTTGCCCCCTGTGCCGTCCTCTGTGCCGTCCTCTGGCTCTCCGGCAGCACTTCCCCCGCCCTCGCCCTCTGCGCCCTCTGTGGGCGCTTCTGGCGGCTTTGGCGGCGTATGTCTTGCCCTTGTTACCGTAAAGGCGCTTTTATCTGCCTTTTCGTCAACGAAAGCCCCGGCTTCTTCCGTAAGCTGGCTTATGCTCCAGCCGATCCTTTCATCATAAGATACCGTTAAACCGTGGCTTTCGGCAATCTCCTTAAACCTCTTGTTATGATAGGTGTTTCCCCTGCTGGTGTCTTTAATGCCTTGCTCGTTGCAATACAAATGCACCATTTCGTGAAGCAGCGTTGAGCAAATTTCCTCTACACTCCTATAAAGATACTCGCTGCAAATAGTAATTTCATAATAGAAATCATTGGTGCTGTGGTCTTTCCAAACCTTATCACAAGTACACCACCCCATAGAGTAGCGCTTCCGGCCATGACCGCCGTTCGTCTGAACGGCGATCACCGGCTTGCGTAATTGGCCGGAATAGAATTTTTCATTGAACAGATCAAAGAGCCTGTTCAGTTCTTCATTGAGTTTTTCAAGGCTCGTCATACTTTCCCCCTACTCCCCTATCGCTTCTGTAATTGCGTCTGTGGCTTCTTCAAGGCTGCTCACGGCGGTATCTAAATTGTCACAAGCAGTATCAGCCGTTTCATACCGTGTTGAGCCTTGCAAGTTCTCCGGCATATTGTCCCGGTATTCTTCTTCTTCCTCTTTCAAGGCTTCCAGAGTTTCTTTTACTTCCTCAATTAGAGCTATCACATGGGACAGCTCGTTTCTGCGCTGCTTATTCATGCCGGTTGCCCCTTTCCTTTTAAGTACTAAAGTACTTTGGTACTATAATTAGTATACAGCAATGCGCCCCAAAAGTCAATAGTTTTTGAAAATTAACTTTCAAAAATATAAAAATAAAAAAGGCAGCTCCGGCACAAACCAGAGCCACCAACAGCAGCACACCCGGCAGCTCACCGGGGGGCGCTCAATACCCTTTGAAAAGGGCAAGCCGCTTGGCTTTCCCTAAACTTTAATAGGGGGCGCTGCCCCCATGCCCCCGCCCTCGCCGGTAGGCAGGAGCAGCCGCATTGATATGCAGCCGCTCCGCAGCACAGGGT
>OJJZ01000165.1_pt1 | contig 18932 bp, 6 predicted proteins | sample 1596481 | NCBI WGS metagenome assembly OJJZ01 (sample SAMEA4350110, study PRJEB24818) | metagenome | biome: human; feature: gut; material: faeces | place: Denmark | collected 2013-09 | reverse complement strand
CGGGGGTTCCGTTCCATGGAGTCCAATATCAAATTTCAGCGGTACCTTTGACGGCAATGGATTTATGATCACTGGTTTGTATCTGGGATCCCAGGGAGTATATCAGGGGTTGTTCGGACTCATTCAAGATGCAGAAATTAAAAATCTGGCGGTGAAGATATCCGGGCAAGAGGGAGCGGCAACCTACTCAGGTGTATTAGCAGGATCGGCGGTACAAAGCACGGTATCCGGCTGCTCCGTACAAGGGGAACTGAACACGGAAAGTGAGTATGCAGGAGGGCTGGTTGGATATTTATCCTTATCGAAGCTATCCGACTGCAGATTCGCAGGAACACTTTGGGGAAAAATAACCGGTGGTATTGTGGGAATGTCGGTAGACAGTGATATAAAAAGCTGTATCACTTCAGGGAAAATCCGCGGCAGTGAACAGACCGGCGGCATCATTGGGCAGTTGTTCAGTACGCCGGTTACCGTACAGGGGATTGTGACATCTGTGGCGGAGTCCAATTACAACAAGGCGGACGTCTACGGTATAAAAGAAGTTGGAGGGGTGATCGGAAGCGTGATTAATAACGGTGACTCCCGTATCCGGGTGAATTTACTAAAGAACGCCAATAAAGGAATAGTAGAGGCGGAGAGCATCGTAGGAGGACTGGTGGGAAAAGTAGATGGAAATATTACCATTTCCGATTGTTATAACAATGCATCCGTAGCAGCGCTCACAGCCTCTGTGGCAGGGGGAGTAATTGGGCGGTTCAATATGGACGATAGGTATGCCTCCTTAATTGGCTGCTATAATGCGGGTGAAATAACGGCAGCCAATCGGTCGATGCTTGGTGGGATAGCAGGATATGCAGAGAGTATGATTCTGAAAAGTTATATATTAGCCAATGGTATCAGAGGGTCAGGCAGCGCGTCCGGTTCGGAAAGCAATATTCGTATTCTGGCAAGGGAAAAACTCAGGGATTTTAATGGTTCCATACAGCCCCCCTTTTTAATTGACACAGAGAATCGAAATGATGGTTACCCCATCCTGGATTCCATCGAATACGTGAATGGGGGCGCTTCGGGGGAGCTGGAATTTCTCTATGCATCCGGTGAAGACCAGGATTATAGCGGTAAATGCTACTATGAGGACTCCTACTTCTATGAGGATTCCTTACACTATAACCCCAGTCTGTCAACAATGTCATTAAGTTTAGCAATGTCAGCATTTGGAAGCAATGAAGCGCCCTATGATAAAAAAAGTAAGAATGCAGACAGGCTGTTATCGGATATCGGTTTTGGGGATATCCGGTATAATCATGCATTTGAGGTAAAGCCGGAACGGGATTCCATTGGGGTGATTGCAGGAAAGAAAATCATAAATGATGGGGAAAAGGATTACACCTTAATTGCGGTGGCAGTCAGGGGAGCAGGCTATGAGGCGGAATGGGCAGGTAATTTCCGATTGGGAGAGAACGGTGAGCATGAGGGCTTCTCAATTGCCAGGGATCAGGTAATCAAATTTTTGAATGACTATGTGGAGGAGCAAAATATAGAAAATGAAATAAAAATCTGGATGACCGGATACAGCCGGGCATCAGCCGTAGTAAACCTGACTGCAGCTACGCTCCTGCGGGATCAGGTAGTGGGAGGAGACAAACGAATTCTTCCGGGTGATGTATATGCATATGGATTTGAAGTGCCTGCTGGGACATTGTTTGATTTAGCTAGAGATGAGAACAAAGTTTCCAAAAGTGAATACCAGTATATCCATAACATTATTAATTATAATGATCCGGTGCCTAAGGTGGCACCAAAATACTTTGATTTTACCCGGTATGGAATTGACCATACAATACCAACTACCAGTAGCCAGGCAGGTTACGAAGAGGCAAAAGAAACCATGCTGAAAAGCTATCAGTCATTAGACAGTACGGGGGAATACGTGGTGGATAACTTTCGGATGAAGAGAATCCACGCTGAGGTAATCAGTAACGCTGGAGAGGTTGGCGTCAAAATCATAATGGGGCTGGGTATTGGAAACGGAGTGCTGGCAGGGTGGATTATCAAAAATTTAACGATGAAGGATAATCAGGAAGATGATATAACACAGGATATATTTTTGGAACAGACGGTAAACGACTTATCGAAGAAAGTCTTTGTCAGCCGTGCCAATTACGTAGAAAATTATCAGAGTATTCTCCGGGATATGATGGGAAGTATGTATGAACAAGAGCCGGATAAATGGAAGCAATTTACAAAACAATTATCTGCAAACCTCATACAGTCACTAATAAATAGAATGGCACTTGCAACTATAATTCAGGATCAGTCTACAAAGGATGAAATGATAAGGATATTGGCTCCAGACGTGAAACAGTGCGTGAAGGATAGCCTGGCGGAAGTAGGGATCGGGACGATATCGGATGAAACAGTGGATAATATTGCAGATTTCCTGACGAAGATGTTCATAGATTATGCCTTACAAGACCTGGATGCAACGGTTACGCTGATTGGGAATATGGAACCGATTGCATCTGCCCATTATCCGGAGCTGTGTCTTGCCTGGATGCAGTCCATGGACCCTAATTTCACCCCCCTGGAGAAACTGAACCACTTCAGCAACGGTTCGTACCGGGTGTTGTCTGTCAATTGCCCTGTGGATGTGGAGGTCTATGACTCCTCTGGTGTGAAAGTGGCAGCGATTATTCAGGATACTCCTGTGGAGATAGAAGGCAGCAGCATTATCTCCTCGGTGAACAGTAATGGGGAAAAGCAGTTTTTTCTGCCTGCAACCGAATCTTACCATTTGACCCTGACGGCAGTAGATAATGGAGATATGACTTATACCGTGAATGAATTTAACCCGGTAGTGGAAAGTATTAACCGGATTGTCTGCAACTATGACGTACCTCTCCGTAAAGGGGATGTCTTCCAGGCGGAAGTACCGGCATTTGATGAGGCGGATATCGAGAATGGGACTGCAGTAAATGGTTCCGGCGTGGATTATACGCTGCGGGATCCGGGTAATAAGGTGATAGAACCCGATGTCAATATGACCGGAGAAGAGGCAGCTAACGCTGTTTACACGATACAAGCTTCTTCAGAAAATACGAAGCAGGGTATTGTAACTGGCGGCGGAATAGTCAGGTTCGGAAGCTTTGTGAAGGTTATGGCCCAGCCCGTGGATGGATATGTATTAGAAGGCTGGTATACGGATGGAAGGAAGGTATCGGAAGATGCAGAGTACAGGTTCCGGGCAGAAGGAGATCTGGAAATTACGGCAAGATTTAAAGAGCAGGTCACACAGACCAATACAACCAAAAAGGCTTTTACGGAAATCAGTACGCCGGAAGAGCTAAGAGCGGTTGCAGATAATCCCACAGGCTCTTACAAATTAGTGAAGGATATTGATTTGGAAGAGGAGCCATGGGAACCAATCCAGAATTTCAGCGGCGTATTCGATGGAAATGGATATAAGATTCAGAACCTGAAAATAGAAAAGCCAGATACAGAAAATGTGGGATTTTTTGGTTCGCTTACCAATGCCCTTGTCAGGAATGTTGCAATAGATGGGGTCAGGATCAATGCAGAGGGAAGCTTGGCGGTAGGCGTTTTAGCCGGTAAAGCCCAGGTCAGAAGAGCGGTAATTGATAATTATACAGGCAGCAGTATATTGAATTGTTCTGTTTCAAATGGTATGGTCTCAGGCGGTGAGCATGTCGGCGGTCTGATCGGCAAGACAGATAAGACAGTCAGGATATACAGAAGCTACACAGACAGAGGATTGCAGGTAAAAGGAGTACGGTATGTGGGAGGGCTGATTGGGAGCCAGGAGAGATTTGCGAATCAAAAGTGGATTGGCGATATGTATGTTGAGGAGTGTTATTCCGATGCAGAAGTCACAGGTGTGGACTACGTCGGCGGTCTGACCGGACAGGTAACAGGCGGTAATTATAAAAACTGTTATTCAGATGGAACCGTGGTCGGAAATGATCATGTAGGAGGTCTCTTTGGGGAAGCATTATTTGATACTACAACTTCACTTATAAGATATGATGGAGTCCAGTACTGCCATTTTTCAGGAACAGGGAGGGGATTTACCAGCGTACTGGGAATTAACCCTTTATCAGAGAAGAACAGTATCAAAAATGTGTATTTTACCGGGGATGTAACGTTCACAGAGGAAGGGAATCAAGCTTTAACGGAGGAAGCAAAAGCTCTGGGAGAAAATGCATATGCTTCCTATTGGTGGTCATCTATTTGGGCAAAGACTGCGGAGAATAAGCCCTATTTGATAGCAGTTCCGGGAAATGGGGAAGATTCCGGCGAACTGGGCACAATAAACAACCCATACCTGGTTGCAACGGCGGAAGAACTGGCTCAGATCAGAGATAACCCCAAGGGACATTATAAATTAGTGAATGATATTGACTTATCCGGGATAGACTGGGAGCCAATCGGATATTATGGTTCCAATTCCAGTTTAAATTCAAAGGAAAGTTTCTCGGGGAGTTTAGACGGCGGCGGCTATACGATTCGAAATGCAGTAATCCGCGGGAAGCGGGAGCAGGATGCAACCGGTCTTTTTTCAAGGACACAGTCAGCCGTTTTCAAGAATATCCGTTTAGAGAACTTTGATGTCAGGGGGAATTACTGGACAGCGGGGCTGGTTGCCCTTGCGGCAGGAGATACATACATGGAGAATTGTTCGATTGATGATGCCAGTAAGATTGTGGGATCTTATAGGGAAGTACTTGGAAGCCTGTTTGTCTCATATAATTCATGGAATTCGGGAGGATTATTTGGATTTGCACAGAATATCAGAATCATGGACTGCAGCAGTTCGGCACAGATCGGAGATCCGGATGTATTGGGGGCATTTAGTACAGAAATGACAGGAGGACTGGGAGGTGCCGCCACGAAAATCATTATGCAGCGTTGTTATTTTGACGGAATGATTTATGGAAAGCAGTATGTAGGTGGTTTGATAGGAGATACCCAAAGCGGAATCTTTGAAGACTGCTTCTTTGATGGTAAAATAAAGGCATACAGTGCAGCAATGGGATTAAGCTTTGTGGCCAGTAACTCTTACCTGGAAGTGAAAAACTGCTATACAACAGGAACAGCAGAAATAGAGTATAAAGGATATCCATTCAATGCCTATGGCTATCACAGTGATGAGACCAATGTAGATAACTGTTATTATAATAAAGAGTCTCTGGAACCGAAATACTGTCAGGATACAGGCAGGACAGAGGAGGAACTTAAGAAAAGAAAAACCTTTGTGGACTGGGACTTCAATCATGTGTGGTATATAGAAGAAGGAGCATCTATGCCAAAATTGAAGAAAATAGAGCTATAACAGATACCTCATCTTACTTTAAAAATAACTAAGACATTAAGACATCTGAATTGAAAACCTGTGTTTTCAAGCAGATGTCTTTTTATGTGTACGGGCAAGAAATGAGCACCGTACCAGTATTTTTTAGATCTGGAAAAGGCGTGGACTGCATCCGCATACCTGACTTTAGATCAATAAAAATAACCAGGGTACAAGGAAATATATCAAGTTCAATGATAAAATGAGGTAACAGTTCAGACAGGTGGATTTTGCAGTAACAGGGCAGCTTGTCTGAACTGTTACAAAAGGAGACCAGTCATGTGGGAAGGAGTAGGATATTTTGATGAAAAAGACGAAATTTAAATTATATACATTGTCAGCAGTGATTTTAATTGTTGCAGCAGGTATTCTTTTTACCTGCTTTCCAGGGAAAAATAAAAGAATTGTAGCTGTAGTAAATGACATTCCCATTTATCAGGAAGAAATTGCATTTGCAGCAACCGGGTTACGGCTGTCCATCCGCAATGAATGGATGAATACCTATCACCTGGATTCAGCAGGATTTTCCTGGGAAAAAAGTTATAACGGAGAGGAAAGCGCTTTATCCAGTGTAATGGATAAGGCTGTCCGGGAAATAGCTGCGGATAAGCTTCTTCAGAAATTGGCGCAGGATAAGGGATTGATTCAAGCAATCGATTATCCGTCTATTCAAAAGCAGATGGAGAGCGAGAACGCACAGCGACAGGAGAAAAAGAGCAATGATGAGGTGTTTTACGGGATTACAAGTTTCCCTGAGAGCCAGTATTATGACTATCTGAACCAGAATTTAAGACTTCAGGTAATCCGGGAATTAAGCGGGGACAAGTTCCTTGCTTTATCGGATGAGGAGATGCAGGAGATCTACGAAGAAAACCTGGAATATTTCCAGCATGAAGATTTTGAGACGGTGAAGGCAAGCGTGGAGGATCTGGGCTTAAAGGAAAAATTTGATCAATATATGGAAGATATGCTTGCGAAAGCAGACATTCAAATAAAAAAGCCGGAGGTGATGGAAAAGGCAGTTAAGAAGGCAGTGATGTAGCTAAAAAATAAAGGCTGGCTATATCAGAAAAAAAGGAGGAAAATTTGATGAGATTGAAAAAGCAATGGACCGCCAGAGCGATGAGTATTCTTCTGGCATGTACGATGACCGTTTCCGGTTTGCCGGCTATGGCACAGGCAGCGGAAGCAGGGACTGGGACAGAAGCTGAGACAGGTACACAGGAACAGCATGGTTACCAGGCAGTGGTAATGGAATATACACCTGTGGCTGACGGAACCGTCTATTATGTGGACAGTGAGGCCGGAAACGATGAAAATAATGGGACATCGCCCGGTAAGGCGTTTCAGACTCTGGATAAAGTGAATGCAGTGGAATTAAAGCCCGGGGATTCTATCCTGTTGAAAAAAGGAAGTATCTTCGATAACCAGCGCCTGTATCCCAAGGGAAAAGGAACAGAGGAAAGGCCGATTCTGATCAGCAGTTACGGCGAGGGCAACATGCCGGTGATCAATGCAGGCGGTTTTCGAAAGACCGGAGGCACTAACACTGACGGAACGCCTGAATATGCAGGCCATAAAGAAGCTATTTTAATTGAAAATATGGAATATACTACGGTTACGGGTATTGAAGTAACCAACGACGATGATTTCACGGCTAACTGGCAGTCCGGTGCATCCAACAAGGATGATGAACTTCCAAGACGGCTGGGTATCCATGTAACAGTGGATGAACGTGCGGAAGATACCTACAAAGGGCTGGAAGACCGTTCTTATAAAGGCGTAGTGATCGATGGCTGCTATGTCCATGATGTGGACGGAAACGAAAACAGAGGCGTGAATAAGGTAGACGGCGGTATAGGAATTGAGGTTATTTTCAGTTCTAAAGCAGGCGTTTATCCGTACTTTGACGGTGTAACCATTCAAAATAACCGGATTGAGAAATGTGACCGTACCGGAATTAAAGGAATCCGTATCTCCGATTTAGATAATTTCCGGCACAATGATCCAAATAAAAGCGATTATGATCCCAATAACGATGCGGATAACAATGGAGCAAATGACGGCTCCCGCAGCAACAATATCCGTTACAAAGACCAGGCTCAGAGAAACTATAAGGTTCTGAACAATGACGTGTCCGATATCGGAGGAGACGGAATTCTGGTATGTGAGACAAAAGGAGCAATTGTAGAAAATAATTTACTCCACAACCATACCATGCGTGCCAACCCCGGTGCAAATGCGGGAATATGGTCCTGGAATGCATTTGATACCACGTTCCGGTATAATGAAAGCTACGGAGGTCCGTCATATAACCAGGATGGCTGCTCCTATGACAGTGATTATCTGAGTGCAGGAACTATTTTTGAATATAATTACAGCCATGATACCCCTATGGGATTTATGCTCCTCATGGGCGGCAATGATACAGATGTAGTGCGCTATAACCTGAGCCAGAATGACGGCATGGTGTGGAGGCACATTGCGGCAGGAAGCAGCACGCCAAGTTATGTCTATAACAATGTATTTTATTATAATGGTGATAACTGGAAGTGGTCCCTGGGATCACCGAATTCCGTGGCATCTAACTGGAATTTCTACAACAATATATTCTACAACACCAGTACCAAGAGTAATGGCGAGTGGGGAAATGTGGACTGGACTAAGGCAGGGGTTGCGGGCAATCTGGTCTATAATGCAACGGGCACTTACTCTAAAAATGAAATTGCAGGTGCTATCCACGGTGATCCGGAATTTGTAAATCCGGGAGGCGGCGCAGACCGGGCGGATGGAAATAAGGGTAATATCTGGTCCACACTGGAAGCTTACCAGGTAAAGGACAGTTCGGCTGCTATTGGAGCAGGTACTTATGTGAATGTAGTGCCACAGACAAAACAGTCCAATGCTGGGCAGTGGGATTATACTTCTGACCGTAATGCAACGAAAGATTTCTACGGAAATCCGCTTTATAACGGGGTGCCTGATATTGGGATCCATGAGACAACAGCCGCAAGCAGCCGTGATTTCACAATAGAAAAAAATGCAGTTTACCGTGTTATGAATACAGATGAGATGTCTTACCTGGAGTTAAGTGCATCGGAACTGGCATTGAATAAAGGGGAAGACAATAATCAGGGATTTACATTTGTAGGAACCAAGGACGGTGTTAAGATCCGTATATGGGATTCAGATGCCAACAGCTATCAATATCTGTCAGCGTCAGACCATACATTTACCTTATCGGAGACAGAGCAGACAGTCTGGCAGACAGAAGATCTTCACAATGGACTGTTCCGCATACATACAGGAGATCAGTATCTGAGTCTGGCAGAGGGAAAAGTTACGGTAGAAGCATCAGCAGATACCAGTGCACAGCAGTGGTACCTGAAGCTGGAGGAGCATTCCTCATCATTTAATGCCGGAGGCGGTGAAGTGGAAGGATTTTCGCCGGATCAGGCATTTGAAGAAGAAAAAGGGCAATCCGGTTATTACGGTGAGGTAGGGAAGGTCAGCGGCACCGCTTCAGGAGCCGAAGAAGTATATAATACTGCTCTTACCGGATCGGAATTTGGTTATAAAATCTATGCAAAACAGGGCGAATACAACGTTAAGCTGAATTTTGCGGAGTTAGAGAATGTAAAGGACAGAACCTTTGATATTCTGGTAAATGGCGAACCATATGAGGTCTATACCATCACAGGCGGCAGTGCAGTGAAGGAAATAGGATCTGTTTATCCGGTGGACGGTATCATTGATATCCGCCTGGTAAGTGCTTATAATGGGGACGGAGATTTGACTGAGGCAATCTTAAACGGTATTTCACTGGAAAGAAATGCAATGTCGGATGTAAACATGCGCCTGAACTGCGGCGGCGAAGCGTTTGACGGTTTATATGCCGATTCCCTGTTCCCTGCCGGAGGAAGCGGATATTATGGAGAAAATACCGGGACAGAGACAGGCACAAGGCTTCCGGACCCGGATGCAGGAATGGGCACAGTTCTCAAGTCTGCAAGGTCAGGCGAGGACTTTGGCTATAAATTTAAAGCCCAGCCCGGCAATTACAGAGTAAAATTATATTTTAATGAAGTGAACGACGAAGAACATGTCTTTGATGTAACAATTAACGGAAAGACAGTGAAAGAAAACTTTAATATCAAAGAAGAGGCGGGAGGAAAAGAAAAAGCAGTGGATATTACTGCCTATACCGAATCCCAGAACGGTCTGATTGATATTCATTTTACCGCAAAAGCAGGATCCAAGGCGATGGTAAACGCTATTGTGGTAGAGCCGTATGCCGGTATCGAAGGTGACAATCTGGCTGTTGGGAAAACAGTAAGTGCCAGCTCCGAAAAAGGCAGCAATACAGCAGACAAGGCAATTGACGACAACCAGTCCACGCGCTGGTCGGCACAGGACAGCGGAGATCAGTGGTATCAGGTAGACCTTGGTAAAAACTACATGATTAACAACGTGGCAGTAGACTGGACACCTGGGGCATACGCAACCAAATACCATGTGGAAATATCCGAAGATGGTGTGGATTTCACTACGGCGGCAACTGTAAATGGAGCATTGCCGGGATTAAATGTGACGACGCTGGATTCTGAAGTGGCACGTTACATCCGTATTACAGGAGAAGAGAAAAATGATTCCTGGGGAATCTCCATGACAGAGCTTGGCGTGTATGGTACGGAAGTACGTGGAAACGCCGGTGTAAATGTTGCGACAAACCATATAGAAGAAACAGACAGTGATTATAATCTGAATATCGGTGCTCAAAATATCTACAAACGTTACAAAACAATGACGGTTAAAATGACATATGACAGCCAGAAGGCGGAGTATGTGGAGGCAAAGACTGATTTAAATACTGCTTCCCTGGTACACATATCCACCTCGGAGCCGGATCTGACTGACCCGGAAAACGCAGTGGTCACATCTGTCTTCCGTATAAAAAAAGCGGATGGATTTATGGAAGCGGCAGAGATTTTATCCGCCAGATTTACGGCATTAAGCAAGGATAAAACACCAGTCTTTACAGAAATTGACCTTACCAATGCTGCAGGACATGTTACCAGCCTTCCGGTGAAAAAGGTATTTATTCCGGATGAAGTTAGCAAAGAGCTGTTAACAGCATTTATTGCAGAGGCAGTCACCCTTCATGATGAAGCTGTCGCAGGGGATATGCGCGGACAGTATCCAAAGGAAGCAAAAGATGCATTTTATAAGGCGATTCTGGCAGCACAGGAAACAGCAGAACATCCCGATTCCACAGCAGACAGCTATAAAGAATCGTACCTGGCTCTGGAAGAAGCAGTGACCGTATTTAAAAACAGTGTAGTAGTTGCAAAATACACCAACTACCACAGGGATTACGCGATTGATACAGAAGCAAACTATTCCGGGGGAACAGCCAAAGTGGAGAATCAGGCTCTGAAACTGAGTTTATCCGGAAGCGGAAAGGTCCATGTAGTAGACCAGGATGCCACACCTTTAAAAGAAGGAACTTATTACACCAGATTTTCCGTAAACAACTTATCTGACCAGACCAGGTTTGTAATTAAGCTGACAACCGGAAATGAGATCGTAGTGGGAATTGACGGAACCAGCAACTGGTTCTGGGAAGATGGTAAAACCTACGGATACTTCAAAGGCTTTGGCGTAAGTGTTAATACAGAATATGAATTGCAGGTGAATCTGGTTATGACCGGAGCCAATACCTGTACCTTAGAGCCAGTTATAAATGGAGTTTCCCTTGGAAAATCCGGAAATATTTATCACGACGGGGCGGCAGGCAGAGCTGGATTCTCCACCAGAAATGTGGCAAGAACCTTTAATGTGAAAGAATTCTATTTCACAAACGCACCAAAACATGTGATTCATGTTACCGCGTTGGGAAAAGGAAGCGTCAGCCAGACCGGCGAAGTGACTGCATTTGAAGAAGCGGACAAGACATTATTCTTTACTCCGGAAGAAGGAGAAAGCCTCACCAAAGTACTGGTTGACGGAGAGGATGTAACAGATCAGGTAGTGGACAACGGGTATTCCTTTGCCTATATCCTGGATGACCAGACTCTGGAAGCGTCTGTTACAGAGGGAGGGGGCAGCGGAGAAGAGGAAGAAAAGGTTACCTACCACCAGGACTACAACGTAGAGGATACGGCTGACTATACAGGAAATCTCCTGGAAAGCAGCGTTCTAGAAGAAGATGGCGTAAAAATTAAACTGAATAAGGGAAGCGACAGTAATTTCCCAATGGCAATGGACACAAATGCTCCGGAAATTACAGAAGGAACTTTCTATACCAGGTTTGCAATTGATGACCTGAGTGACCAGAACTTGTTTGATATCAAGACAGGGGACGGAGGATTCATTCGTATTGGATATGAAGTAGATGCCACTGCTGGCAGAGCAGCTTGGTTCTATGATAAGTCCGGCAACAATCCGGGATGGGGAGATTTTAACGAGACAACCCCGCTTACAGCAAATGAAGAACATGAGTTAAAGGTTACCTTTATCAAAAACGGAACAACAAATTATGACATCACGCTTGTGGTGGATGGCGTAAATCTGGGAACCAAAACATTAGCTTATGCACAGACTCCCGGTAAGTTTGGCTTCGGTGCCAGAAGAACAGGTAAGACTTATACAGTAAAAGAAGTTTATTACACCACGGAAGATGAATATAGGATTGATGTAACCGCAGGGGAACACGGTTCGGCGAGCCAGGAAGGCAGCGTCACCGTATTCGGCCTCAGCAATAAGACTATTTTCTTTACACCGGATGCGGGATATGCAGTTGATAAAGTACTGGTGGACGGCACAGAGACAGAGGTGACGGATTCTCAGTATACCTTTACCGATATTACGGGAAATCATTCCCTTGCAGTATCCTTTAAAGAGACAGAAGCTCCTGTTGTTGACAAGTCAGCGTTACAGAATCTGTACGATGAAAACACCGGAAAACTTGCAGAAGATTATACCCCGGACAGCTGGGCAGAATTTGATTCGGCAATGAAAGAAGCAAAAGCAGTATTAGACAGTGAGACAGCAGATCAGGCGGCAGTGGATGCAGCCAGAGAATTGCTTCAGGCGGCTGTCAGCGGATTAGATGAAGTAAAACCACAGCCGGTGGATAAGACAGAATTACAGGGTCTGTATGATAACAATACCGGCAAAAAAGCCGAAGATTATACCCCGGACAGCTGGAGTGCTTTTGAGGGGGCAATGAAGGTGGCAAAAGAGGTACTGGACAGAGAAACAGCGGACCAGGACGCAGTGGATGCAGCAAAAGCAGCGCTGGAAACCGCAATTAAAGGTCTGGTTCCGGCTGAAATTCCTGTTCCGACTGATAAATCAGAATTACAGGCACTCTATGATCAGAATGCAGATAAAGCAGCAGAAGATTACACCTCGGACAGCTATGCAGTATTTGATGGGGCAATGAAAGCGGCAAAAGAGGTACTTGACCTGGAGACAGCCACCCAGGATGATGTGGATCAGGCATTACAGACATTAAGAGATGCCATTGCACAGCTAAAAGACGCAGGCTCCCAAGAAGATATGAAAGAAGCGCTCCGGTTACTCTATGAAGCTAACATCACAAGAGAAGAAGGCAAATATACCCCGGAATCCTGGAATATATTTGCAGAAGCCATGGATGAAGCAAAACGTGTGCTGGATGATCCCCAGACGGTTCAGGAACAGGTGGATCAGGCAAAAGATGCACTGCAGAGCGCAATTGACGGATTGGTAATAAAAGAGCCGGTTCCGGAAGTAAATAAAACAGCACTTAAGAACCTGTATGATGCAAATACCGGAAAAGACCAGTCAAAATATACCCCGGACAGCTGGACTGCATTTGCAAATGCCATGAATCAGGCAGAAGCAGTGCTAAATGACGGGGAAGCAACCCAGGAACAGGTTGACACAGCTTATGCAGAATTAGAAAAAGCGGCGGCAGGGCTTACGCAAATCCCGGCACCCGTTGTAAAAGTAACAGGAGTAAGTCTGGATAAGACAGTACTAAACTTTACCAGAGCAGGCGAATCCGCCCAGCTGCGGGCACAGATTGCTCCGGCAGATGCGGTAAACAGAAAAGTAACCTGGAAATCAACCAACGGAAGGGTGGTCACCGTTGACCAGAACGGACTGGTAAAAGCAGTGGCAAATGGAACGGCAGATATTATCGTTACTACAGAAGACGGCGGAAAAACAGCAGTTTGTAAAGTAACGGTACGCATTCCTGACCCGTTAGTAAAAGTAACCGGAGTGAAGCTGGCTCAAAAAAGCGCAGTTTTATCAGCAAAAGGAGCTTCAATTAAATTAAAAGCAACCGTATTGCCGGAAAATGCCAGTGATAAGTCCGTAACCTGGAAATCAAAAGACAAAAAAATTGCAACCGTTGATGCAAAGGGTAAAGTAACGGCAGTCGGAAACGGAAGCACCAGGATCACCGTTACCACAAAAGATGGTAAAAAGACAGCAGAATGTACAATCAAAGTACAGATTGTGAAAAAACCAGTTAAAGTAACCGGAACAAAGGTCAGCAAGACGACTAAGACAACCTTAGCCGTATCCTGGAATAAGGTAAAAGGTGCGGATTCTTATAAAGTATATGTTTATAAGTCCAATAAGAAGTGGAAAGACTTTGAAACCACAAAGAAAACAAGCATTACTTTAAAAGGTTTATCGGCAGGCACGAAATATACAGTGAAGGTTGCGGCAGTGAATAAAGGCGGAAGGGGAGCTTACTCCACAGGAGCTTCTGCAGCAACAAGGCCGGCAGCAGCCAGATTAAATACCGTTAAGAAGAATGGTTCCGGCAGTGTAAAGATCACTTATAGTAAAGTCAATGGAGCCCGGTATGACATTTATATGAAAACCGGTAAAGGAAATTACCGTAAAATCACCACAGCCACAAAAACAAGTGCAGTGGTAAAGGGACTGAAAAAAGGAAAAACCTATCGTTTTAAAGTACGTACCTTTATCAGGACGAACGGGAAGAATTACTATGGAAGTGATTCAAATGTAATAAAGTACAAGGTAAAGTAAGGATTTAGGTCAAAGAGTATATCAAATACCCTCAATCATCTGATAATGTATCAAGAAATCAAACTTTTGTGCATAGTGCGGATTGAGGGTAAATGGTAGAATACAGTTACAAAGTGAAAGGGAGGAAACAAATAATGAAGAAAAAAATAATCAGCGCAATTCTTTGTGCATCAATGGTTGCAGGCATCCTTGCCGGTTGCGGCGGATCCACAGGCAGCAGTACAACTGAGGCTGCCAAGACAGAAGGAACAAAGGCAGCAACAGAAGCAGGAACCACCGAGGCAGGCACAACCGAAGCCAAAGGGGAAACAGCCGCAGCAGATGATACAGAGAAAGCAGATGCAGATACTGAATTGAGCGGAACGTTAGTGGTTGCACTCTGGGATAATGTTTCCATGCAGTTATTCGAGGATCTGGATCTGGCTGGCAGATTCCAGGAAGTATATCCGGATGCCAATATCGAATTTGAAAAACTGAAAGACGATTCCGAATACTGGAATGCCATGAAGATGCGCGCATCAGCAAATCAGCTTCCTGATATTATGTTCAACAAGACATTTACCCTGTCCAGATTTAAGGACTATTTAGTAGACCTCTCCGATACAGAGGCCAATAAAAATAATAATATTGCAGAAGGCTATGCAGTAGACGGCAAGGTACTTGGCCTTCCGGAAAAAATGACAGCCGAATATGTGTATTACTGGAAGGATATGTTCCAGGAGGCGGGCGTAGAAGTTCCTACTACCTGGTCGGAGCTGGAAGAGGTATCCAAGAAACTGCAGGATCATTTCGGCGCAGACAATGGTGACTTTATGGCAATCGCAATGGGCGGCAAGGACGAATGGCCTACTTATCCATTTACGGAATTTATGCCGGCACTGGAAAGCGGTAACGGACAGAACTGGAACGCAATGGCTGCCCAGGACGAGCCATTTTCAGAAGGGACAGATTTCTACAAAGCGTATACAAAGATTAACAGCTTATTTACCTCCGGTGTATTCGGAAAAGACCCGGTAGGAATCGGAAATGACCAGGCGACTGCATTATTTGCACAGAAACAGGCAGCTATGGTAGCATCCGGCGGATGGGCACTCACCAGCATCGCCGAAGGCGCTGACAGCACAGACGATCTGGGAACCTTCTACCTTCCAACCAGGGATAAGGCGGAAGATCCATTCAGAGCCATTACCCAGGGTGACAACTTTATGTCCATTACCACACATGCGAAAAACCCGGATCTGGCTAAGGCATTCGTGGAATTCTACTTCAGTGATGCATGGTATCCGGAATACATCAAAGCACAGGCAGATGACAATACGATGAAGACCGTTCAGAAAGACAAAGACCCGATCCTTGCACAGGCTGATGAATTACAGCCGGACAAAGAACTGGTTATGTATGACGGCGGAGGGGATGACTTTACTGTACTGGTAGCTGAGACCACCTTTGATTATAAGAAATTAGGTGCTGAAATGCTGGTAAGCGGATTTGATCTTCAATCGGCATTAAATGACCTGAATACAAAATGGAAAGCGGCCAGAGAAAAATTAAGTATTAAATAAATAGGAAATGGGCTGCCTCAGCACAACTGTTGCAACAGTCTGTAATGGGGCAGCATTTTTTATGCAGATAAGAGTGTGTTTGATATAGAAATGGAGGGATCTCATGAATAGTTTAACGAAAAAAAGGAATCGCTTTATCATTCTGAGTCTGTTAGTTCCGGTGGTATTACTCATAGCGTTCGTAGTTTTTCCGGCAGTGGATTTATTCCGGATGAGTTTTACAAATTGGGACGGATACTCAGCAAACAGCGATTTTATTGGAATTGAAAATTACATATCTATGTTTAAGAATAAAGACCTGTGGCTGTCCCTGCGCAACAATGGCATCTACTTTGCGGTCCATCTGTTAATGATTCCTGTGGAAATGGCAGTTGCAGTCATTCTAACCTCTAAGTTAAGGGCGGCAAAGGCTTATAAGACAATCGTGTTCCTTCCATATATAATCAATGGTGTGGCAATCGCGTATGCATTTTCGTACTTCTTTTCACCGGTAAACGGAGCATTTGATTCAATCTTAGAAGTACTGCATCTGGGCGGGCTTTCCAGAAACTGGTTATCCGACCCGAAGATCGTAAACTTTGTTCTGGCATTTGTATCCCTGTGGAAATTCAGTGGTTACCATATCGTATTATTTATAGCCGCATTACAGTCGGTACCGAAAGATATTGTAGAGGCGGCAAATGTAGATGGTGCAAATGCATTCCAGATCTTCCGTTACATCCAGGTACCGTCTATTTCCCTGGTACTGGACTTCATCTTGTTTGACAATATCAGAGGTGCATTACAGGTATTCGATATTCCGTTTGTAATGACTCAGGGCGGTCCGGGATATGCGTCATCCACATTTACACTGTATACCATTAAGACGGCATTTACCTTTAATAATTTCGGTCTGGCTTCTACTATGGCGGTTGCGATTATGATTTTAATTGTAATTATCTATGTAGTTCAGAACAGGGTGCTTCATATCGGTAAACCCAAGCCGGAAAAAATGAAAATCAGAAGAAAGGGAGGAAAATAGTATGACATCAGGTAAATCTAAGAAAATGATGGTGCAGTGTGCAAAGCAGCTGATCTGTATTGGAATGGTCATCCTTGTAGTGCTTCCCATCATTCTGACTCTGTTTGCGGCATTAAAGACCAGGGGAGATATGATTAAGACATCTCCGCTGCTCCTCCCTGCATTTGACAAAATTACCTTTGAGAACTTTGAAAGGGTATTGGGGGACAAATATTTATTAGTTGGATTTAAAAATACTTTTTTAATTGCATTTATCAGTATTATCTTCAATATTATGCTGGGATCTGTAACTGCATTTATTCTGGAGCGCTTTGAATTCCGTTTTAAGAAGGTTGTCTTTGCACTTTTTTTCCTTGGAATGCTGATTCCTACTTTTGTAACAGAAATTGCAAGGTTTAAAATTATTCAGGGAATCGGTGCCTATAATACCCTGGGTGCGCCAATCATCATTTATGTGGCCTCCGATCTGATGCAGCTATATATTTACCGGCAGTTTATATCCAAGATATCGGTTTCCCTGGATGAAAGTGCGCTGCTGGACGGTTGCGGATATTTCGGGTTGTTTGGAAGAATTATCTTTCCGCTGCTGGCGCCGGCAACTGCGACGGTAGTCATCATCAAGGCCATCACAATCATTAATGACATGTACATTCCGTATTTATATATGCCGAAAAATTCCCTCAGAACCCTGACCACGTTCCTGATGAACTTTGCCAATGCCCAGCAGGGATCGTGGCAGCGGCTGGCAGCAGGCATTATTATTGTAATGATTCCTACGATTATCATCTATATTTTCTTTCAGAAATACATATTGGAAGGCGTATCTGCGGGAGCAGTCAAGGAATAAACAGTACGTAAGATTTTGTTAGCATTATTTTCAATCTCCTCTGGCAAAAGCTCTTTTAAAATTATTCGTATATCATTGTAGGACTTATCATTCCATGGTATAATACAAACAATGAATTATGGTCATAAATCGCACGGATTAGTAACAGACAGAGGGGATTTTCTATGGACAAAGATGATAGAAAAGCATTGAGCATGCAGAGTTTCGTATTTGACTCTTTATTAAATAATATGAATGCTGTGCTGTATGTTAGTGATATTGAAACAGATGAGATTATTTTTATGAGTAAAAACATGCAGGAGATCTTTGGTGTTGAAAACCCGGAAGGCAAGATCTGCTGGCAGGTTTTACAGCGGGGAATGAATCACAGATGCGCCTTTTGCCCGATTGCACGTCTGCTGGAACAGGAAAGTGAGACGCCTTTCTGTATCTGGGAAGAAGAAAATACGGCTACGGGGCGTATTTACTAAAATTATGACAGCCTGATTAAATGGGCGGATGGCAGGCTGGTGCATTTGCAGCATTCTGTGGACATTACCGAGTTTAAGCGCATTACAGAAATTGCAAGTACGGATGAACTGACGGGGATGTTCAACAGACGTGCAGGGAAAATGCTTCTGCAGGAAGCTTTGAACAGACTGCAGGGGACGGAGCAGACCCTGTGCGTCTGCCTGTATGATCTCAATGGATTAAAACAGATTAATGATCTTTACGGTCACTATGAGGGGGATAAAAGTATCTCCTGCATAGCCCAGGCTGCATTGGATAATTTAACGACGGATGATATGGCGTTTCGCCTCAGCGGAGATGAATTTGTAATTGTCTTCCCGGATCTCCGTCTGGACGAGGCAAACAGACGGGTACGTTCCATACAGAAAGACCTGAAGGTAATTGTCAAGGAAAAGGATATTCCCTATGAGGTATCCTTCTGCTTTGGGATTGTTGAGATATCCGGCAGTGATAATTTTACAGTCTCTAAAGTGATTTCCCTTGCGGATGAGGAAATGTACCGTCAGAAAAAGGTTTATCATATCAGGAAAGCGGAAGAAAAATTAATCAGCAGCAGGAGTGAATACCAGG
>OJJZ01000151.1_pt1 | contig 19662 bp, 30 predicted proteins | sample 1596481 | NCBI WGS metagenome assembly OJJZ01 (sample SAMEA4350110, study PRJEB24818) | metagenome | biome: human; feature: gut; material: faeces | place: Denmark | collected 2013-09 | reverse complement strand
AGACCGGATTTCCTGTTTTTAGCAAAGCCAGGTACGATACTGCGAGCTGGGAAAACTTACGAAGCCACAGTCAATAAAAACGGAGCAGTTACGGCAATTTGCGAGAATGGTGAAACACTTGGCGTAAAGCCCGGTGAATTTGAAACAGTTCAAGAAACTTAATATTTCAGGGGAAATAAAGATGGGAAAGTGTACAGAATCATATTGCCCGCATTGTCCAGAAGACGAGTTTAGGTGCTGTAAAGAATGTGAAATAAGGTTTGAATGTGATGATATATGTGACGATGCAGAGGTTGACATATGCGGCAGTAATACAAAGTATATTCATGAGAATTAAGCGTTTCCGGTAGAACTGGAGGAAAGGAAAATTTATGGGATTGATTGATGTGTTTGGAAAAGAGGAACGAACAGAAATAAAACTAACAGAGTTGTGTGAATTGTTAAAAGCAGGCGTCAAGGGTGAATTGATAATGAACGCTGTAAACTGTGATGTACCTCACCAGTATATCAGAGAGATGGCAACGGGAGAAAAAGAAGTACTGTTAAATGAAACTGGAAGTCAGGTTGAAACAGATGCCGGAGCGCAGGCCCTTGCACCTGCAACTTAACATTTCCAGAAGGAGGATACCATGAGAAATGCAGATCGAATTAGAGCAATGACGGATGAAGAACTTGCTTGTTTTTTGGCTAGGATTGATGCAGCGTTATACCGAGATGATCTGGATATTGTAGCATATCGGGCGGATCAGGTAGCGGACGCTTTGGAATGGCTTGAGAGACAGGTATCTTAGGATTTTTGGAAGAAGGAGTAACAATGATTGATAAGCAAAGAGTAATACTAATTTGTGATGGTGTAAAAAATGCTCCTGATACTTTGCAGGGAGGATACACCATAAGAGAATTGCAGATGTACCGCGTTGCGTGTGATCGTATTGCGGTAGAGGTGGAGAAATTATCAGAGGGATCAGATGGTATGCCTGAGCCGCTGAATTAATATTTTCGGAAGGAGACAGCAATGACGGTAAGGGAATTAATCGAACTGCTGAAAAAAGCGCCGCCAGACGATATTGTCCTGGCAGATATAGGGCAGGAAGAAAGTGCAGATATATCGGGGATGTTGACAGCATCTGATGTGTTAATAGGGAACGGGACAATCCGGTGGATAACATGCCTGAAAATAGAACCATACGAAGATTAGTATTTAAAGGAGGGAATAGACATGGGAGTTAATGTCATTTTTAACGGTCACATCTATCATTACGACGATGATGCGACTTTTGACGAATTGCTTGAGCAGACGGCCGACAGCGTGGAAGAAACGGAAAGAGAAAATGCTGTGCTGTGTGATGATGAGTTAGATTAAGAATTAGGAGGTGCACTAAATGAACGAAACGAATATAGTCGAAGTTGACCGATGTATAAACCTTGGATGTATATTTTGCGTTGGAAGACAATGCATTACACGGCCAGAAATAGATTGTAAAACAAATGAGTGTATGAGCACTAATAACCAGAAGTATATAATTCCAGAGCGTGACATTGTAAAAGAGATTGAATGATTAACAAAATTAAGATTTGGAGGACAGAAGCCATGAAGAGAAAACGGAAGAAGCGTTGCCATGCGAATGGGAAAATAATTTTATGGCCTGGGCGTATGGATCGGTGCCAGAAGAACGACTGTAAGCGGTGTCATTGTTATTATTAATATTTGAGAAAGAAGGTGACATATGGGAAGGACGATTGATGCGGATAAGTTCAAGTGGCAAGTAGCAGCCATGACTATAAAGGATAATTTACCTGTCGAAAAGGCAAATGCCATGTTAAAGCTGATAGATATGCAGTCAACGGTCATAAACGGAAAAGTAACAAATGCGGAGTACGCTTATCAGCGGATAACGTATATACATCCAGCGGAGCATCATTATGAAGAACCAGGGGAAGAACCATATATCAAGTATGGTTGCCCGGTATGTGAAGCCATTGGGAACCGGCATAGTGTTACGCAAGGAGAAAAGACTTGCCCTTTATGCGGTGTGAATCTTAGTTGGGAAAACTGATATTTGACCGATAACGAAAGGAGGCCGGAGCGGTGCGCACCGTAACGGGAATTCCCGGCTCCTTTCAAAAAATGGGATTTGAAGTATTTGAAAATTATGAATGCGACGGTCAGATCGAGATTGCCGATACGATAGGACCGTTAAAGAATGACTTAATTATAGATTGCTTTGCTGGCGGAGGCGGGGCAAGTGTAGGTATAGAAATGGCACTGGGGCGGCCGGTTGATATAGCTATCAATCACGATCCGCAGGCAATCCGGATGCACAAAGTCAATCATCCGGATACGCTGCATCTGACCGAGGATATATTTAAGGTCGATCTTAAAAAGTATGTTGCTGGCCGCCATGTAGCACTTATGTGGGCCTCTCCAGATTGCACCAGTCACAGTAAGGCAAAAGGCGGACAGCCGCGTAACAAGGGGCTTAGAATCCTGCCGTGGGCGGTGTACAAGCACGCTAAAGCAATTCTTCCCGATGTTATCTTAATGGAAAATGTCGAGGAGATACAACAATGGGGACCGCTGGACGAGGCAGGGCACCCAATAAAAGAAAGGGCTGGGGAGGATTACGAACGATTCATAGCGGCCATGAAAAAGTTAGGATATGGTTTTGACAGCCGGGAACTGGTAGCGGCAGATTACGGAGCGCCGACAACGCGGAAGCGCTGGTATGCAATCTTCCGAAGAGACGGGAAGCCGATTACATGGCCGGAGCCGACACACAGTAAGAGTGGAGCAGATGGCCGGCAGAAGTGGTTAGAATGCGGAGATTACATTGATTGGTCGGACTTGGGGAGGTCCATATTTGATCGCCCGAAGCCACTGGCGGAGGCTACCATGAAAAGGATCGCAAACGGATATGTAAAATATGTCGTAAACAATCCTCAGCCTTATGTAGTACATAATCAAAGTGCGGTCGCTTTTATGATCCAATACCACGGGGAGACACGGGAAGGTGATTCGCGCGGACAACTCCTGGCGGAACCAATAAAGACAATTGATACCAGTAACAGGTATGGTCTGGTTACTGCATTCGTCACAAAGTTTTATAAAACTGGGATCGGGCAGGGGTGTGAAGAGCCTTTACATACGATTACCACATCACCGGGGCATTTCGGGCTTATATCTGCATTTTTAATTAAGTATTACGGTACTGGCTGCGGACGGGAGGCAGGACGGCCCCTGGGAACAATAACGACAAAGGACCGGTTCGGCCTCGTAAATGTGATCACGGACATAGATGGAGTAAAGTACGTGCTGAAAGATATTTTCCTACGTATGCTGAAACCAGAGGAGCTTAAGAGAATGCAAGGGTTCCCGGAAGATTATATTCTTAACCGTGACATAGAGGGTAAGCCGTATCCCGTCGGGGAGCAGGTGGCACGGATCGGAAATAGTGTGGTGCCGATAATGGCACAGGCGCTGGTATCTGCAAATTGTCCGTATCTCAAAGTCGGAGAGAGAATGCCGAATATGAGTATAGACGATAGCTGGGAACAGCTACGGTTTGCTTGACAAAACGATCATTTAGAGGAAAAAGAAGATGGAGAATCTACCGGAGAAAATTAAGCGCATTGATGTGCTTAAGGTGGAATACGGGAAAAGAAAACTATGTGAGTGCAGTAATCCACACTATGAGATTGATTATGTAAATAAAATTGTACAGTGCGAGGACTGCGGTGCTATTGTAGAACCCTTTGAAGCTTTGTACAGTATGGCAAAACATTATGAGCGGTTAGGCGACCAGGTAGAGGCATTGCTTGAGCAGAGGCGTGAGATAGCAGCATATAAGCCGCATCTGGTAGTCATAAAAAATCTGGAGCGGGAAACCAGAGCAGGAATGATTCCCTATTGCCCGAAGTGTGGGGAAACGTTTTATCTTGACGAAATAACCGCGTGGCATAACCGGAAATTTAAAGGAGAGAAGATATGAAAGATGAATTATTAAAGATTGCACAGGAAGTTTTAACCGAAGAAGAAGTACAGGAAATAGTAAAGGAAAAATTCAAAGATGCTTTTAAAAACGCAGTAGGGGAGGCTTTCCGCTGGGGAGACGCCGAAAGGGCGCTTAAAAATAAAATTACGGAGGTTATGGTTCCATACATCGAAAAGTACGATTTTACAGAATTCCTCCCTAAACTGGATACAGTACTTACAGAAATTGTGAATTCTGATGGCTGCATGGCCGAAAAGCGTATTTTGGAGAATTTCAAAGGGCTTATGCTAGAACCGGAACAGAAAGAAATCAAAGTCACTGACTTGTTTAAAGCGTGGATAAAGCAGTGCAATAAGGACATTGAAGTTGACGGGCTAGAGGTATGTCATGACGATGGGGTGTATTATGCGCCAGTAGATTGCGAAATGAGGTTCGAGGAAGAAGAAAAACCGGAATGGAGTTGTTTACAGAGAGCGAAAATTACATTTGAAAACGATCACGATAAAGATCTTAATATACAGATTCAGGTTTCAAAATACATAAGCGATTATGGAAAAGAGCACCCATATTCTATAAGTATTTCAAGTGACATCAAAATTTCATCATTGCGAAGACTGTCTGATTTCGAGGTCCTTCTTCTCAGGCTAGAACGGGCAGGAACCACGATAGTGATTGATGAGGAATGGGACAGCAGCTATATTGAGCCGGAAAAAGAGCCGGAAGCGACATTTGTATAAAAGAAAGAGAGGCATGAAATGTATATATACATAAAGGCATTACCAGGAAAAGAGGTCTTTGCGATTTGGGGAGACGGATACTACAAAACGAAAATACAGTCGGTGGAAGTTTTGGACGATGGATCGGTTTGCTATATGATTTATGATCCTGATTCAGAATCGTGTGCGAGTGGTTATTCAGACGATGAATTCTTTTTAACAAAAGCGGAAGCAAAGAGTGCTGTTTCTGGGAAAGAAGGTGAAAATCAGTGATAAGAACAAGTAAAGTGAGTTCATATTGTTCTGTTTGCGGGAAGGAAATATCGGTAAAAGGGAATGATTTGAACCAGATATTTATACACCCATTACACGCATTAAAGCATGAAATCCATTTATGGAGAGTACACCGCAGAAGGATGTTGAAGGTAAGTGATTTGCTAAAATGTCTACTTCAGGTGACAATCGGATTTTTATTAAGAATCGTGATGATTATATTATGGATTGTTACTTTTCCATTTTGGGCAATCCATGAGTTTTGCGCCTAAATCGAGATTGAGAGGAGGAAGCAATGGAATATATATTATGCATGGTGGCAATGGCAGTTGTCGGAGCACTGTTAGGGATTATAGCAATATGCGCATGTATGTCAGCAGGTAATGCAGATGCGGACAGCGAGCGCAAGGAGCAGGCGAGAGAACTGCTGAATCTACGGCTGGAAAATGAGTACCTGCATATGTGGCAGGTAGAGGTACGGGACAGTGTGAACAAGATGGAGCCACCTGAAGGATTTCCGCCAGTGTACTGCCGTGGGTGCTCTGATATGATTGAGGAGATCAGGAGGATTGTAAATTGAGAAGAGATAATATCCCACCGGGGTACATAAGTAAGAAGGAGATACGGGCCGCGCAGCGATATTTCAAGGTCGGCCGCAACGTAACTGTACATACGTACAAGGCCCAGGGGATCGACTCCATGGGGCATACCGGCGAGGCGCACCGAGGGAAGATTGTGGAGCATTATAAGCACTTTGTATTGGTACGGCTGCCGGGCGGTGTACTGGATAGCGTGCTATGGCCGGACCTGGTGTTACAGATGCGGAAGAGAAAGAATCCGGGGAGCAATCCCCGGAAATAAAAAACTGAAAGAAAGAACATATGTGCGAGAAAATGAAAAAGCGGTGGATATCCGGGAAGATATGCGCCACCGCTTAGCTATTGCCTGAGTATATTATAACCGACTCAGGCGTGATAAATCAACTGGAAAATCATACCATGAGGAGGATTATAATATGCAGACAGCGATTAATACAGATAATTTTGTTTTAACAGTTATGGAAACACTTATGAATAGTATGGACATGTGGGCGGAGCAGGAACGCTTAAACCAGGTAAAAGCAGCCCTCTACATGAATCTGATGGACAAGACGATTTTAGCAGACGATTACGCCGGCCGGCAGCTTCCGACGGAGTATATAGACGATACCCCGCGCGTGGTGGAAATGTGGCTCCGGTGTATGCAGCTAGAGAAACGGACTGCCGGGACAATTGAGAACTATCGCGGAGAGCTAAGAAACTTTTTTGAATGGTGCAGAAAGCATTATGCTGATATCACAACTAACGACGTAAGGGCATACCTCTCCTGGAGGCAGATCGTTAAGCATAACAGCGATACGACAATCAATAATAAGTATCACGCCTTACAGTCTTTTTACCGGTGGATCATGTCAGAGGATTTGATCGAGGACGGCGGCAGCCTGGCACGGAAACCCAAAAAGAATCCGATGGACAAGATCAACAAGGTTAAGACGGAGAAAAAGATGCGCACAGTACTGACGGACGAGCAGGCGGAGATAATCCGGTGTGATTGCCAGACGGTACGAGATAGGGCGGTCGTGGAGGTCCTTATCGCGACTGGAATGCGTGTGAGTGAGCTTGTCGGGCTTGACCTTAATGATATTGATATCAGGGCCGGTAAATGCATCATATACGGCAAGGGGCGCAAGGAGCGGCCGGCATTCTTCACACCTCGGGCGCTGGTACACCTGGAGGAGTATCTGGCAGAGCGTAGGCAGATCACGGATTGCGAACCGGCGTTGTTCCTCAACTTCCGGCGTAAGGGCGGGATATACACACGGCTGAGTGATGATAGTATCCGGCACATGCTTAACGCGATTGTGGAGTCTGACAAGCGGCTGAAGGGGCTTAATCTCCACCCGCATATGTTCCGGGCATACCTTGCGACATATATGTCCAGGCATGGCGCGTCAATTAAGGATATCCAGCGGATTCTCGGCCATAGCAATATAAATACGACGTCTGAGTGCTATATCATCGACGATGACGAATCAATGAAACAGGTACATGAGTTATTTGCGGCATAGGAGGATTGTATGAAAGAAATAAAAATAACAAGAAAACTGTTAGATGAATACAGAGACATGAGAAAGAAACGGACTATCCCCATTCTGGAGATGGAACTGGAGGAAATGAAACAGGGAGACAATGGATTTGGGAATAGCACAGTATTTGATTACCGGGATGGGTATCCTAGACCTCAAAGCGTTGTTGGTTTCGATTGGGATCTTTACGAGCGCCGCGAGGCTGTAATTAACAATAAGAAAGCCATAGTAAAAGCTGTTAGTACCTGGATAAACTCTATTGAGGACGGACAAACCAGATATGTATTTAAATGTTTTTATAAGGATACGATGGATTGGGGGAAAATTGCAGTCAAGATGGGATACGCTGAAAGCCCAGACTATCCACGATTGATGATAAGAGACAGATATCTAAAAGATTGTGGTATTTTATAAATACTTCGACTTATTCGGTAAATTCGTTTTATAATATAGTTAGGCCAAAGGGCGAAAGACCAGCGGCCCCCTCCCGATTTAAATGTGTATGGTAAAAAGCGCCGGGAACTGGCAGTCCACTTCAGGGTATTAATGTTACTGCCTTAACAAAATGGCCGCAGGGTATAGCGGCTGGAAACCCTCACACAATCGGTATAACGGCGCGTATGGATTGTATAACGGCGGTTTAATGGAGAGGTGTCCATAATGTGGGCGCTGCGTCCATGCTGCCGTACAAGGTCTAAAAGTTCTCCCTTAATAGACCTTACAAAATCAATAAGGGCAGTACCGGAGACAATCCGGTATTATGTGGAGCATACCATTAATGGCAGATGGACATTCACCGACCACAGGAAGGGAATGTGTCCCGGTTCGATTCCGGGTGGTCCGCTTGTTCTTTCATTTTTTGTTCCTTCTTGTAAAAGGCATCCGGCGGCAAACGGGTGCCTTTATTTTATGCGAATAGAGGTGACATCATGGCAAGAGCGCCAGATCAGAGAGTGCAACAGGCAGAAGCAATGTTCCTCGCCGGAAAGAAATTAGTGGAGATTGCAAAGCAGCTAGATATACCGGAAGGGACTGTACGGCGCTGGAAATCAACTTATAAGTGGGGAAGCGAACGTTCGGAAAAGAAAAGCGAGCGTTCGGAAAATAAGCGCGAACGCTCAGAAAAGAAAGCGAACGTTCGGAAAGAGGAAAAGAAAGCTGTTGCGGAAGAAGTCATACAGGTGATGGAGAATCCTAACCTGACAGATAAGCAACGGCTTTTCTGCATCCGGTATGTGAGATGCTTTAATGCAACGAGATCATACCAGAAAGCATATAACAGCAGTTACGAGACGGCAATGGTTGAAGGGTGCAAACTACTAAGAAATCCAAAGGTTAGGGCGGAAATCACGCGGCTTAAGCAGGACCGACTAAACCGGGAAATGCTTGACGAACACGATATTTTCCAGAAGTACATGGACATTGCCTTTTCGGATATTACCGACTATGTGGATTTTGGCCGGGAAGAGGTCCAGGTAATGGGCGCATTCGGGCCGGTACAAGTAGACGATCCGAACGGTGATGGTAAAATACCGCTCATGAAAACAATCAACAGTGTTCGCTTCCACGAATCTGGTGAGGTAGACGGCACACTCATTACTGAGGTCAAACAGGGCAAGGACGGTGCCAGTATAAAACTGGCGGACCGTATGAAGGCGCTGGACTGGTTGACGGCCCATATGGATCTGGCGACGGAAGAGCAGCGGGCAAAGATTGCACACCTGAAAGCTCAGGTCGATGCATTACAACCAAATCCAGACAACGACCAACCGGGTAAGTACACGGGAATCCCATCAAATATGATAGCCCCGGTATTTGCACCGGTTGTTTTTGATATACAGGAACACGGTCACACTGAGTATGTCTTCCCCGGAGGACGTGGATCCACGAAGTCTTCCTTTGTATCCCTTGAAGTGATCAATCTTATCATGAGCAATGACCAGATGCATGCTGTTGTTATGCGCCAGGTTGCGGATACGCTGCGTGGATCTGTGTACCAACAGATTCTATGGGCTATCGAGGCATTGAATCTGTCGGATGAGTTTCACGCGACTGTTAGTCCTATGGAGATCACAAGGATAAGCACGGGTCAGAAAATCTATTTTAGAGGAGCTGATGATCCTGGTAAGGTCAAGTCCATAAAGGTGCCGTTTGGGTATATTGGTATCCTCTGGCTGGAGGAGTTGGATCAGTTTGTCGGACCGGAGTCAGTCCGTAAGATTGAGCAGTCAGTAATTCGTGGCGGTGATGTGGCTTATATTTTTAAATCATTCAACCCGCCGAAAACAGCCAGTAACTGGGCAAATAAGTATATCAAGGTGCCGAAGGCCTCCAGACTGGTCACAGAGAGCAATTATTTGCAGGTACCGCAAAAGTGGCTGGGAAAACCATTTGTGGACGAAGCTGACTTCCTAAAGGAGACCAATCCTGACGCGTACGAAAATGAGTACCTAGGCGTTGCAAACGGCAGCGGCGGCAGTGTATTCGACAACGTAATTATCCGTGAGATAACCGATGATGAGATTGCTCAGTTCGATCATATTCTTAACGGTGTTGACTGGGGGTGGTATCCCGATCCATATGCATTTGTGAGGGTACATTACGATCCAGCACGGCTCAGATTATACATTTGGAAGGAATATACCTGTAATAAGCAGAGCAACCGGCAGACAGCGGATAAGTTAATAGAACTGGGAATCACAGGTAACGATCTGCTTACCTGCGACAGTGCCGAAGAAAAGTCAGTAGGTGATTATAAGTCCTACGGCCTGCTGGCACGTCCGGCAGACAAAGGGCCGGGCAGTCGTGAATACTCCTTTAAGTGGCTCCAATCCTTGCGGGAAATCATTATTGACAATGTCAGATGCCCAGTGGCCGCTCAGGAGTTTCTGGATTACGAATACGAACGGGATAAGGAAGGAAACGTGATCAGCGGCTATCCAGACGGAAATGATCACTGCATTGATGCTACCAGATACGCAACTAACCGGATCTGGAAAAAGAAAGGCCAATAAAGGCAGGTGATAAGGTGTTTGAACGAATCAAAAATATGGTAAAGGGGGTGTATCGTAGAATGTTTCCGATCAGGACGCTAAAGGAATTGTTTGGACAGGACATTGCAATAAGTCAAGAAATGATAACAGCTATCGAAAAATGGGGATCCATGTACCGAGGGCAGGCTCCATGGGTAGATGAGCAGGTGGACTCCCTGCAAATTGAACAGGGGATTTGCCGCGAGTTTGCAAACGTCTGCCTGAATGAGATGGAATCCAGTATATCTATTGAGCCGCTGGATAAGATTTATCAATCCGCGGTACGGGATCTGAACGAGAACTTACAGAGCGGCCTTGCCCTCGGATCCTTCTGCATTAAGCCGCTTGGAGAGGATAAGGTGGAGTACATCATGCAGGAACGGTTTATTCCTCTCAAGTTTGATGCACGCGGCCGGCTGACGCGGGTAGCGTTTGTTGATGTCAAAAAAGTAGCGGATTATGACTATTTTATCCGTTTTGAAGTCCATACGTGGGAAAAAACCAAAGTGCTCAATATCCAGAACCTAGCGTATAGGTCCGGTGATCTGGTGAGTATTGGACGGTCGGTACCGCTTAATATGGTTCCGGAGTGGGCGGAACTTCCTGATAATATAAGTTATGCAGGCGTGGAGCACCCGGACTTCGGATATTACAGGAACCCGATCAAAAACGAGGTAGATGGATCCCCCTGCGGTGTGTCGGTATATCATTCGGCTATTAAGCTGATTGAGAAGACAGATATACAGTTCGGCCGCCTGGACTGGGAATTTGAAAGTGGTGAACGCGTGGTGCATGTGGATGTCACTGCAATGCAGCCATCGCCTGCTTTAGGACCTGACGGTAAGACACGGTATGAGATGCCGAAACTCAACAAGCGATTGTACCGTGGCTTAAATCTTACTGGAGGCTCAAACGGAGAAGAGTTGTACAAGGAGTACAGCCCTGAGCTACGCGATCAGAATATTATTAATGGCTTAAACTCCTATCTGCGGCGGGTCGAGTTTAACGTCTGCCTGTCCTATGGTGACTTATCAGATGTAAACGATGTAGACAAAACGGCCACGGAAGCTAAGATTGCCAAAAAACGTAAGTATAACATGGTTAAGGCGATCCAATCAAATCTCAAGGACTGTTTGGAGGATCTTGTTTATGCGCTGGCCTTTTACAACGGCATGACGCGGAGCGGTTACGAATTTCTATGCAGTTTTAAGGATTCAATCCTCATAGACGAGGAGGAGGAACGGCAACAGGACCGTAACGATGTAGCCATGGGAGTGATGCGTCTGGAGGAGTACCGGGCTAAGTGGTATGGTGAAACGTTGGAGGAGGCAGAAAAGAATCTGCCTGAGCCGGCACTGACAGAGGAGTGAGATTGATGACGCCTGATGAATTGGAGAAGCTGCCGAAGCCATTAGAACGCACTATGACGTCGCTGGAGCTGTCTATTATGTCCGAGATCGTGGAACGCATTAAGGAGGCAGCACAGATTACACCGGTTATTGACTGGCTGCTGGTACGGCTCAATGCAATTGGTGAGAGTAAGACGCGGATTAAGCGGCTGATCGGAGAGGCAATCAAGGAAGCTGATCTGCAAATAGATAATATCTATGAGCAGGCTGCCCGGTCGGATTACATGCGTAATAAGGCAATTTACGAAGAGGCAGGAAAGGATTATCAGCGCTATGAGGATAATCAATGGCTGCAACAGGCAGTAGACGCGGCCAGGCGGCAGACAAAGGACACGCTGCGGCCGATGGAGAATATTACTCAGACCACCGGTTTTAATGTGCCTATGGGTGCTGGAAAGAAGGCATTCACACCGCTTTCTGAGTACCTGGAGCAGAGCCTGGACAGGGCCATGCTAGGGATTACTACAGGAGCCAAAACCTATAATCAGGCGATCGGTGACGTGATCGACGAAATGACGGCCAGTGGGATTCGCACCGTGGATTATGCATCTGGCAAGTCAGACCGGATCGAGGTGGCGGCCAGGCGGGCAGTGATGACCGGAGTGGCACAGATGACGAAGCAGGTAAGTAATAAGAATGCGGAAGAGCTGGGAACGGATCACTGGGAAGTAGACTGGCATATGGGAGCCCGTAACACCGGGACGGGATACCTAAATCACCAAAGCTGGCAAGGAAAGGTTTACAGCTCGGAGGAAATGCGGACCATCTGCGGAGAGGGTGAACTGCTGGGATTCGCCGGTATCAATTGCTATCATATTAAGTTTCCGTTTCTTCCGGGGATCAGTAAACGTAAGTACTCTGATGAGTGGTTAGAGGAGCAGAACCGGAAAGAGAATGAAAAAAGGATTTACCGCGGCAGGGAATACGATACATACGGAGCATTGCAGTATCAGCGGAGGCTTGAACGCACGATTCGAAAGCAAAAGCAGGATATTAAATTATTTAAGGAGGCTGGAGCTGATTCTGACGTTATTACGGCGGCTAAGTGCAGGCTGAGATTGACAGATAAAACATATGCGGAGTTTTCTGAAAAAATGAAGCTCCCGGAACAAAGAGAGAGAATGCGGATTGCAAAGAAATAAATTGCCCGGCACGGCGTAAAACTACCAGCGCATGGGAAGCAACCCCGTATAAAAGCGTAGCGGGAAAGGAGCAGGATGAAACGTAAATTTTTAGAGGACATGGGACTGACAAAAGAACAGGTAGACAGCATTATGGCCGAGAATGGAAATGATATTGAAACTGTTAAGGGAGAACTGGGACAGCTCAAGACCGAACTGGAGCAGACAAAGACGCAGCTTCAGGAAGCCAATACAACAATTGATGGCTTTAAGGATTATGACCAGGTAAAAAGCCAGGTTGAGGAGTACAAGACAAAGTATGAGCAGTCAAAAGCAGAATATGAAACAAAGATTGCTGATATGCAGTTCGGAGCATTACTGGAGGGAGCGATCACCGCGGCAGGCGGCCGCAGCGCGAAAGCAGTCAGGGCAATGTTGGATATCGATGCCCTTAAAGCGTCTAAGAATCAGGAGACCGATATCAAAGCAGCCATCGAGGCGTGTCAGAAGGATAATGGATATCTTTTCGGCGCCACGGAACCTATCAATAATCCGATAGGCTCGACTCAGGGACCGGCGCTGGGTATCACAAAAGAGCAGTTTAAAACCATGGGTTATAAAGAACGGCTGGACCTGAAACAGAACAGCCCAGAGAAATATGCAGAATTGAAAGGAGATAGTTAATTATGCCAGGTATGATTTTTGGAATTCCCTTTGATGAGGAATTATTTTTAGACATGTGGAGTGAGGCACCGGATCCATATTATACAGCCATGATCCAGTCGGGTGCGGTTGTAGAGGATTCGACGATTGCAGGAATGATCCAGGGCCGTGGAAACATTTATACAATTCCTTTTTATAACATCTTAGAGGGTGAAGATCAGAACTACGATGGTCAGACGGATATCACCGTCGAGGAAGTGGGCGGCGGTTCCCAGACAGGCGTCGTCTATGGCCGTGCAAAGGGCTTCTTCGCTCGTAACTTTACCGCCGAACTTTCCGGAGCTGATCCGATGGGGCATATCGTCTCTTCTGTCTCTCAGTATTGGCAGAAGCGGCGCCAGATGCGTCTAATTGGTATTTCGGACGCGGTCTTTGGTATCACGGGAGCCAGCGGCCTTGCCAAAAAGTGGGCGGACAGCCACACCCTGGAACTGACATCGAACACAGCAGAGGCGAGGAAAATCAGAGAAACTGACCTGAATGATCTGGCTACGGAGGCGTGTGGAGATCATAAGGACCAGTTCGGGCTTGCAATTATGCATTCTAATGTGGCTAAGACCTTGGAGAACCTCCAGCTGCTTGAATTTTGGAAGCAGACCGACGCTAATGGAATCCAGCGGCCGATGGCACTGGGATCCGCAAACGGGTACACGGTTATCGTAGACGACGGCGTACCGGTGGAGAAGGTAGGCGGTGACGGAGCGAACAAGGATTTAGCGAAGTACACTACATACCTGTTCGGAAATGGCGTTATTCGTACCGCGCGCGGCAGGGTTGATGTTCCCGTGGAGACAGTGAGGGAAGCAAAAAAGAACGGCGGTCAGGATGAACTTATCACTCGCATGCGCGAAACAATTCATCCCAATGGATTTAGCTTTAAGATTCCAACGTCTGGGTGGACAGAATCCCCGACAGATGCTCAGTTATTTGCAAAAGCGAATTGGGATATTAAATTCGATCCGAAGGCTTTACCGATTGCCAGATTAATTACAAACGGCTAAGAAAGAGGGCGGTGTGAATGGCATATGCAGCTGAGCAGGATTATCAGAATGAATATCTTATGGGACGTAAGCCGGTCATTCGCACCGGTTTTGACTATTATGCACGGCAGGCCAGCCAGGTGATTGATGTGTATACCTTCGGGCGGCTGAAAAACCTTCCAGAAGTGCCGGAGCCTGTCCGGCTGTGCTGTTGTGAACTGGCGGAGGCTATCTGCCAGCAGGAGAAACAGAACCGGGAAGCTGCCGGGAAGGCATCGGAGAAGGTAGGGACCTATTCGGTCTCTTTCTCATCTGCATCCGAGGCCAGACAGGCAGCCGACCGGGAGCAGCGCGGCATTGTCATGAAATGGCTGGCCGACACTGGCCTGTGTTATCAGGGGGTGTGATATGTATACGAATGCTGATGTTACACTCTACTTGTACTCGAAATGTGGAAAACAGGAGTCATACAGGCGGGTATTTGTGGAAGACGTGTTTTGGGACGATGTGAAGCAATCCAATGTACTGAAGACCGGCCAGCGTGATTCTGACTCTGTCCTTCTGGTGATCCCACTCGAGAGCCTGTTTGAGCCGATCCGGTTTACAGGAGGAAAAGACCTTGTTGTGAAAGGCCAGTGCAACCACGTGATTGATTGTACCAACCAGAAGACCATGTCTGAATCATTACAAGAACTGAAGCGGCGCCATGACTGTGTGACGGTTATGACGGTAGATGAGAAGTTGTATGGCAGTGAGTCTATGCAGCATTATGAGCTATCCTGCAAGTAGAAGGGAGGAAAACGCGTGGACGCAATGGAATTTAATAAAGCCGTTAGGCAACACTGCAAAGAAACTAAAGGGGATTGTTGCACGTGTGACCTTCGGCTTTATTGTTATTTATCTCCCTGTGAGAGACCGGAGGAACTTATAAGTTTGGTAATTAGTTTTTTGCATAACCACATTGAAACCCAAAATCATTATAACCATCACAGTGCGGCTTCATATCCTTGTATATGTGATGTGGACATGAGCACCGCAATAGGGTCCGAGTGTCTCCAGATACCTCATAGTCCTCAAAAATAGTAATATGCCTATGAATTTTATGACAATGGTATAGGCGTGTAGATTGTTCAATCATTAAGTAGTCTCTACTTCCATTGTACTCGGCCATGTGACGGCCTGTAATTATAGTATAAGGCGAAGAGGAGAATACCGCAAGTAAGGAGGTGATCTGGTGAAGGTAGAACTTGATATACTGCCGCGTGATGCCCTCATATCAAAGCATGGCCTTCAGCCTGGCGGCCCGGTCCAGAAAGTAGTTGACAGTGAAACCATGAGATACATGAGCCCATATATGCCTCGGCGCCAGGCCGGTGAATTGGAACACATGATGGTAATGTCTACGGTGATCGGATCCGGAGAGATTAATACACCTGGACCGTATGCACACTACTTACACGAGGGGATCTTGTACGTGTCACCAACAACCGGTAGTGCGTGGGCTAAGAGAAACGAGATCAAGGTACCAACGGAAAGGGAACTTAAATACACTGGCGCCCCAATGCGCGGCAAGAAATGGTTTGACCGTATGAAGGCAGACCACAAAGGTGATATTTTAGAGGCGGCTCAGGCTGTAGTGGACAGAGGGGGAAAGATATGGCGATCATAGACTTTATGCGCCAGAAGTTGACGGAGTACCCGAAGATATCGGAGTTTATGGGTGGTGCAGATATACACATTGATTTTACGGATCCGGATCCTACGAATTATGGCTTGTCCAGTACCGGAGATAGTTTGATCTGGGAGGACGTGCTGGGGAACCAGATCCGGCAGCATAATTTTGTCATGTACGCGGTGGCTCAGTCATTTACCGATTATAACCGGCTGGCGAACAGTAACTTTTTGCTTGAACTGGCCTACTGGCTGGAGCGACTGCCGGAAGAGGATGGACTGTCAGTAGAGATTGACAGCCAGACGCTCACCGGAAGATTTTTAAAAGCGACCTCTGCAAATGCCATGGCAATGCAGCCTATGACGGAAGATATTAACGGCGGCGTGCTGTACCAGATACAGATCTACGCCCGATACAAAATAGAAAGTGAGGAATTTATATGAAAAAGATGGATTTGCAGTTTTTTGCAGAGCCGGCGGTAACAGGAAAGATCAAAAGAAAATTCATGGCTCATTATATCAATGCAGCTCTTCCGTCGGCTTCACAGGCAACATATGAGCGTCTTGGAAAAGATCTGGAAGAGCACAATGTTGAGATGAACGCCAATGTCGATACAAAGAATAACATTTTGGGTGAGACAAGCGTTAATCTGGACAGCTACCAGCCGCAGTCAAGCGTAGAACCATATTATGCTGAAGCCGGTAATCAGTTGTTTGAACGTCTCCAGGGAATTATTGATGAGCGGCAGACACTTGACGATCTCAAGACCGATGTGGTCGAAGTCCATCTCTGGGAGAGTGCAGCTTCAGGATCGTACACAGCATATAAGGAGGAAGCGATCATCGAAGTGAGCAGTTATGGCGGAGATTATACCGGCTACCAGATCCCGTTTAATCTGCATTATACCGGAGTCAGGACAAAAGGAACGTTTAATGTCTCTACGAAAACTTTTACCGAAGCCAGTGCGCCCGTAAGCAAATAGGAGGTTAGCAGATGCAGAGTATTAACTTTGATGATGGTCTGAAGAGTTTTGCCATAAATGGAGATGAGAACCGGGTGATCCGTTTTAATCCCGCAGATCCTGACATGATGACTCGATATTATAAAGCCTTACAGATGCTTAAAGACGCAAAAGGAAGCCTGCTTTCTGATGTTAATTTAGACAAAGAGGGAAATCTGCCCGAGGAGGATAAACTTGGTGAGGCGTCCCGCGCCCTGGAGGAAACAAACAGCCTGATTAGAAAGGCTATGAACCTGATGTTTAACTCCGATGTGTACGACACCATATTTGCAGGTCAGTCACCATTTTGCATTGTCCGCGGCAAATATCTGTTTGAGGCGTTTATGGAAAGTTTACAGCCTGTTTTAGAGTCAGAAATCAAAGCGTATCAGAAAGCCGGCGAGAAACGGATGAACAAATACTTGAAGGAGTATCACAAATGATAGGCAGGCTCCCGGTAACTCTTACGGTTGCAGGTAATGAGTGGCGTATCCGAACAGATTACCGAGACATTTTGACTATCATGGAGGCATACAGCGATCCGGAGCTTTCGGACCGTGAAAAAGCCTGGATTATGCTCAATATCCTGTATGTTGACTGGGAGAAGATACCAAAGGGGTTATACCGAGAAGCAGCTGAGCAGGCCGTGTGGTTTATGGACTGTGGGCAGGAAGAGGACAATAAAAAGCCCCCCAGAAAGCTAATGGACTGGGAGCAGGACGAACCGATTTTGTTTCCGGCGATTAATAAGGTGGCTGGCCGGGAGGTTCGCGCGGTGGAGTATATGCACTGGTGGACTTTCATGGGTTACTTCATGGAAATTGAAGATGGCACATTTTCTATGGTGCTTGGGATCCGGCAGAAGCGTGCAAAAGGTAAGAAGCTGGAGAAGTGGGAACAGGAATTTTATCAGGCTAATAAGGCTATGTGTGATATTAAGACAAAGTATACCGCAGAAGAGCAGGCGGAAATTGAGTATTGGAATAAGTTGTTGGGATAGGCGCCGCAAGGCGTCTAATTTTATGCCCGGAATTGAGGTGATAATATGGCAGCTGATGGCAGTCTGAAATTTGATACAAAAGTAGATACCACTGGTTTTGAAGAAGGATCCTCTTCATTAAAAGGGGCTATGGAGAAACTGACAACAGTGATAGAAAAACTGTCTGATAACATTGTACGATCTTTTGATGGGGCTGGTAAATCAGCTGAAAACATTGGACAGCAGGCTGAACGCGCGGCTGAGAAAGTAGACGATATAGCAGAGGCAGCAAAGAAGGCACAGAAAGAGACAAAATCTCTTGAGGAACAAATGGCGGAGATACCAGTACAGCATTATGAGAATGGCAGTTCTGAGACTGGTGAACCAGAGAAGCCGCGTGCGGTAGAACTTGGAGGAGACTATCAGGAGTACGGAAAAGAAGTAGAGGATTTTGTTAATGCCTACGCTGAGAATATGGGGAAGGCTGAACAGTATACAAATGAGTTTAAGCAGGAGATTGAGACGCTGAGCAAGGCCCTGAAGGACATGGAAGGCCGCGGGCTGTATTTTGGTGACGACGAGTATGACGAGACATATATGAATCTTGCAAAAGTAAAACAGGCCCTTGCAGACTACAAGAAAGAGATGCTAAGTCCAACACCGGATGTAGAAATACCTGTTAAATTGGATATGAATTCTTTCGAGGGTCAAAAACAACTACTTAAAGCCCAGCTGGAAGAACTGGAGAAGCAGGGGATTACTTTGGGAAATCCAGAATACGACCAGTTATATGCAGCATTACAAAGGATTATTCAGGCGGAAAATGAATATAAGCGAGAGTTGTTAAGCGCAGATCAGGGGCAGCGCTTGGTATCAAAATCCGCAAAAAGTATGAAATCGTCCCTTGATAAGGCTGGAAAATCTGCAAAGGGTACAGGTAGGCATATGAGCCTTCTTGGTATGCTGGGACGGTCGATCCTGTTTTCTTTTGTTTTCAAGGCAATCAGCGCAGTGAGCACAGCCGTAAAAGAGGGCTTCGGGAATCTGGCGCAGTACTCAAGCGGCGTCAATACAACATTGTCCAGCCTTATGTCCTCATTACTGTATTTGAAGAATAGTTTTGCAACCGCGTTTGCGCCTGTTTTAGATTTTGTGGTACCTGCACTGAATGCTATGATTGACGCAATTGCAAGTGCTCTGGCGTGGATCGGGCAGCTACTTGCAGCACTCACCGGTAAAGGAAGCTTTGTGAAAGCAAAAAAGACACAGGAGGACTACGCAAAGAGCCTTAAGAAGACCGGGGGAGCGGCAAAGCAGGCCGGTAAAGATGCTGAACGGTCTACTGCCAGCTTTGATAAGCTTAATTTGATATCAGAGAAGGGGTCTGGAGGCAGCGGAGGAGGAGCCAGTGGCACAGATCCGTCTCAGATGTTTGAGACAGTGGATGTGGATACAAAAATTACGTCCATGGTTGCCGGCATGAAGCAGGCATTGAATGATTTTTATTCTTGGCTTGCTGCTACGTTCGGCCCGAACCTCTCGAAAGTCTGGACGGACATGCAGCCCAATATTGAAAATTGCAAATCAATCCTGGCCGGAATATGGTCCGATCTTGGAACCTTGGGAGCACCGTTAAAGGC
>OJJZ01000131.1_pt1 | contig 21018 bp, 16 predicted proteins | sample 1596481 | NCBI WGS metagenome assembly OJJZ01 (sample SAMEA4350110, study PRJEB24818) | metagenome | biome: human; feature: gut; material: faeces | place: Denmark | collected 2013-09 | reverse complement strand
GCATAAGCGTTGATATTGAAATAATCATCAAAGTCATGCCAGAATCTCGAGAAACACTGACTGCTCATTTTTGAGTTGTCAGCATACCGATAGCGATAAGCAGGGGCGTTCTTTCCGCCAAGAGCATTAACTACTACCTCGTTCCCGAAATTTTTAATCTGCTTCTGCTCTCCATAATCAATGGTCATGTTATTCTCCAGATAATCCACTCGTTCCTCTACGCCGTCCAGGCGTTCGCCCTGCTTGTCCAGCATACCTAACTGAATACGCATCATCTCTTCCTCGGTCAGGCGTCTCCGCTGTTCTCTTTCCTCCCGCAGTGCGAAATATTCGTCAATCAGTTTGTCGTGAATCTTCCATGCCAGATCAGTATCCATAATCTTAATCAGCTTTGCATAACCTCGTTCTGATAATATGTAGATATGTTCGGCCTGGGCGATTGACTGTTTAGCATACCCCAACACTAAAAGGAGTTCCAACGTCTGCGTCTCGCGCATACGTCCGGCAAAGTCAATGTAATCAGTACCTTCCGTAAATCTTTTAATATTGTCGGTAATTCTACGCCTTACATCAAAAGTATTCATGCCGTGAATTTCAGCAATAGTCTTATCTGAAATACATTTCTTCCCCTCGCCAAATCCTCCGAGTACTACCGGGATATCCAATCCCATAAAATTCTGTCTTCCTGCTACTCTGATCTCATTCATCCGTTTTTGCCTCCATCTTAATCTTGTACTGTTTCCTGTCTTTTCTTTCTTTATAAAATTCATTGTGTGGGCCGCTTTCAAAACAGTGAAGGTGTAAATCATCGATCGCGTCCATCCAGTTAAAGAAAAAGAATGTCAGATCGTCATTTACATATTCCCACAACAGATCAGCAGCATCCATCTCAGTTCCAATGGGTTTATCCGGTTCAAGGCGCTCCACAGCTTCCCTTGTATAGAAATAATCCTTCGTTTCCCATCTTTCACCATCGAATTCCTTCTTTATAGGAAACATTTGCACTAATTCTTTCGGCGTTAATTTGCCTAATGCTGACATGATCTGGCTACACTCCCGATAGACTGTTTCTATACTCTCGCACGACTTTACCCGGGATCTGGGACGTTTTTTGAAGTATTCTTTCCCCATAGCCTTCACTCCCAAAAATACATATCTCGCTAATTCATCTCCGCACAGTTTGTCATACTTTATTGCTCTTCGGTGGGCTTTGCAATACTTCTTAAATGCCTTTCGGTACTTATCCGGTGATAAAGCAATGCTTAATGGATCAGAGTCTTTCAAAATATTCCACGAATATTTCAGGACCCCGGGAAGTAAATAAAATGGAATATCCAGCCCGGTTATTACCATTTTCATCACACAAAGCCGATCCATAACTGGCCGAAAATGACTTATGATATTCCGAGCCTTTAACTCACATGAAATCAGCTCAGCTATATCGCTTTCGTCTTTTTCTAACTTCTCCAATGATTCCTTGCGTACTCTGCGCAATTCTTTCTTGCTCCATTTTCGAAGGGAATACAGCAAGTTGTTATCGAAGACGGTACCATCTTCCACAACTTTGAATCCGTTTATAATTTCCCGTAGACATTCCGGCTCAATGAAGCCCTCAAGAATACCACTGCAAGACTCCAACCCTTCTGAGTCCATTTCAATATCGTCAGATGATGATAAATAGTTCAGTATTACATGTTCATTATCAATAAGATCAGCATCAACGATACGGTTAAAACAGGTGGGTGCAAATAATTTAACTCCTGCATTTTCGAGCATTCTCTGCATACTGGCCATAGGAGGCGTTATATTCCGCCTGTTCTTAATATGCTCAATCAATACCTTTTTTCTTTCTGTGTTCATTCTTCTTTTTCCTCTCTTTTTAATTCTGCTACACTCTTACACAGCGGCTTCACAGTCTTACCGCTTCCGGGTGATGGCCGGCGTGGGTGGATTTAGTTTTCAATGTACAGTTAAATCTCACGGCACTTCCTTATACACAACTGTACAGGTCTTCGGATTGCCTTTGGAGTCAGTGTAAGGTATCTTCGTCGGATAATCGTTCTCCGCCAACCACAATCTCACATCTTCCACAACGGAAGGCTTATACTGAACTGTGACATCCTCGTGGCCGTTCCGGCTAAATGCCGTTGTCACTATCTCGCTATCAGAAATATGCAGCTTCTTAACGATGACGCTAACCGCCTGATTATGAGGCTTATCACTGGAAGAATATATTCCCAGTTCCTTCGCTATCTCTGTGCAGTCATACAGCTTCGGCATCGTCTCCTTATCGGTGAGAAGAGGCGCCTTCACTGGATAACCAGAATCTGTGTATATACGCTGCATCTCGGCAGCTATAAATATAGGTTCGACTTCTGCTTCCTTAAATGCTTCTTTAATATTCTTCACCATCATGTTGACGGAGGAAAGCGGCGGGCGTTTCGACTCTTTCTTATCCTTCTGCGGAGCGGTATCTTTCTTGAAATAAGAAGTAACCAACTGCCGCTGTACCTTCCACGACAGGTCATCCGTGAGTGACTTCGTGACCATAAGGTATCCCTGCTCTGTGATAAGTGTAATATCCTCTGTCGCCTGTTTAGAATAAGCCGGATTGAAGTGTGTCCGAAATTCGGACGCGCTTATTTTGAAATAGTCTTCTCCATCAATAAAGCGCTTCTTATTATCATTGAAACGTTTCCTCGCTGTCCCCTCTGGCCTCTCGTGGACGGTATCAATATCCTTGAATGTGACTACTCGCTGGCCTCTGAACTCTTTTACGGCCACCTCACTATTACCTACTGCTACTATTTGTTTCTGCATTTCTGTTCTCCTTCATTAAAGCATTTTTGTTTCGTTTTTGTGAACTTTTATTGTAAAAAAATATAATCCTATCTCATCAACTGGAATATCCAATACCTTTGCACCCTCAACAATATCATTCTGACTAAAATATGCTTGACCGTTAAGAACGTTAGATAGATATGGTTTAGATCGTTTTATACTTTTCGCAAATTTCTCCTGCGTTCCACACTTTTCTCGAATACGTCCACGCAGTTTACTATAATCATAGCTTTTACATTCCTTCATCCTTTTCACTTCCTTTCCACCGAGTTCCGTTTTTGTGAACCACGTATACTATAGCATGTCCATGATATTAATGTCAAGAACTAAATTCACAATTTCGAAACTTTTTTTTATCCTTTATGTTGCTTTTGTGAACTTCCTATGTTAGAATGAATTTATCAAAATAATGGAGGGAAAAAGATGAGAAGCAGTAATTCAGCAGAACGTTTAAAAGAACTTATGCGTGCCTATAATATGAAACAATCCGATGTCGTAGAAAAAACTGGCATTCCAAAATCTGCTATTTCTATGTATCTAAGCGGTGACAGAGTTCCGAAACAAAACAGACTCTCCCTCATTGCCGATACTTTTAATGTAAGTGAAACATGGCTCATGGGATATGATGTACCTATGAAAAGGACACTTACACCGGAAATGGATTCTTACAAAAGTGAAATGACCCAGTTTTCGGAAAAATGGAATCTCCAATATTTTGAGAAAGAAATGCTAAAATCTTTTTCTCAATTATCAGATACAAATAAAAAGCAAGCAATCAATTACACACAAAATCTTTTGAATATTCAGAAAATGGAAGAAGAGCAATCTCGCCTGATACCAATTGCTGCCCATAAGCGCACCGACATTACCGACGATGACATCACCAATGAAATGGAACAACATGACATGGATATCATGAATAATGATGATTTCTGGAAGTAGGTGTTTCTATGACTTATGATGAATTACTGATAGAGGCTGACGAAGCCGGCCTGATTGTAAAAGAAGCTCCTCTCGCTCTTAATGACGGTCTCTGCTTTGGAAATAAGATTGCCATACGTGACGATATTGTTACCTCTATCCAGAAAGCCGATACTCTTGCTGAAGAATTGGGGCATTACTATACTACTGTAGGGAATATTATCGAATTACAAAATATAGAAGACGAAAAGCAAGAACGTACTGCCCGTTTATGGGCATATAACAAGCAAGTTGGATTAACTGGCATTATAGAGGCATTTAAAGCCCACTGCTCTGGCCGATTTGAAATAGCAGAGTTTTTAAATGTATCCGAAGACTTCTTGCAAGAAGCGCTGGAATGTTACAGACAAATCTACGGAACCGGAACAATGGTGGAAAACTATTATATCCGTTTCGAGCCTAATTTACAAATTTTGAGCTATCACATTGTAGAATAAACTAAAAATATGAAGATATAAAATATGATTGAATTAAAATTAAAATAAATGGAGTGTAATATGAAAAAATATCTATTATTGGCTTTAGTATTGCTTTTGTGCGCTGGTTGTTCCAATAAATCAAAAGAAATACCAGAACACATGTCTGAAGAGGCCTACTCTTACGGAAAAGAGGCTTTAGCTATCATTGATAAGTATTTAGATAGTGGCACGGGCAGAGAAGATACTATTGATGAATTGAATAAAATTCATGATAATATTATTTACGATAAAGAAGCTGAAGGAGACTTTTATAAAGATTTCTCTTTACAAGTAAAGATAAGTGCTTTATCACAAAAGTTAAATAGTTTTGGAACTGCTGGGTGGAGATCTAGCGGCAATACTGCTTTAGCTAATCAAGACTTGATAAATGCATTGGATGACATAGAAGAATTACGAAACGAATTGGCTAAACTTTTAGAAACATCTAGTGAATAAATAAAAAGCCCCAAGAGCACCACCTCTCAGAGCTTTTTACATAGATGTAACTATCAACCCACAGGGAAGATGATATACACCCATTCATCAAAAATAGTATATCACACTTCCCTTTCTTTCGTACACCCCAAAACAGGTGTTCGGAAACTTGTGACATCACAAGAATCATTGAAAGGAAGGATATTATGGCAAGCATACGTAAACGTGGTGACTCTTATCAAATAACAGTCAGCAACGGCCGGGACTCTTCCGGCAAACAGCTCATAGAAACAGCAACATTTACTCCCGATCCAAATAAAACCGAGAAGCAAAACCAAAAAGCTCTTGAAAAATTCGTATTTGAGTTTGAGGAAAAAGTAAAATCTGGAAAATATCTCGATGGTGAAAAAATTACATTCAAAGATTTTTCAGATCAATATATCGAGGAGTATGCTCTACAGCATTTAGAGGCGAAAACTATAGCTTCCTATCGCGATCTGTTACGTCTCCATATACTCCCCGCTATTGGACATTTAAAACTAGCTAAAATACAGCCGCAGCATTTAAATACTCTTTATATCAAACTATCAAAGGAAAGAAAAGATGGGCGCCCTGGCGGATATGCCCCGAAGACCATAAAACACATTCACAGTTTAATCAGCAGCATCTACAGCCTGGCCGTAAAATGGAATACCGTCTCTGACAATCCCTGTGACCGCGTAAGCCCTCCAAAACAGATAAAGGGGAAAGATATTAAGTACTTTACTTTGGAGCAAGCAGAGGCCTTTTTGGAGGCTTTAAATCATGAGTTCCTTATTCCGGTTAAGGCTCATGACCGAATAGATGATACAGGACGCCCCTATCATGTCGATGCATACATGGAAAAGAAAACCCTTCCGTTACAATATAAAGTATTTTTTAATCTGGCTCTGTTCTGCGGTATGCGGCGTGGAGAATTAATTGCATTAGAATGGAGTGATTTTGACTTTATCAACAACACTGTTAGCATTTCGAAGAGCACTGTTCTCGTTAATGGAAAGCCGATAACTAAAACGCCAAAAACGGAATCCTCTATACGTGTTATTTCTGTTCCAGCATCTGTTATATCAATACTTAAAGGTTATCGAAAAGAACAACTGGAGTTACGTTTGAAACTCGGCGATGCCTGGGAAGGAAAAAATTATGTATTTATACAGTGGAACGGAAAGCAAATGTATCCCGATACTCCATACAGCACATTTAAAGATATCATCAGATGGTATAATTCGTCTGTAAAAGAGGAGAGCCAAAAGCTCCCTGACATTCCGCTCCACGGTCTGAGACATACTTCGGCAACGCTTCTCATTTCTCAGAATATTGATGTCAGAACTGTATCGGGACGTTTGGGACATTCACAAACAAGTACTACAACCGACATCTACAGCCACTTTCTGAAGCGTGCTGACGAAGCAGCTTCCAACACGCTGGAATCACTTTTTTCAGAGCCAAATAAAACGTTAGTCAAATGTTAGTCAAATAGAAAAAAGACACCCTCTATCGGATGTCTTTTTTACTTAAAACCCTTGATTTTACTAATGCGCCGAACATGATTCGAACACGCGGCCTTCTGGTCCGTAGCCAGACGCTCTATCCAGCTGAGCTATCGGCGCATATTGCTTTCGCAACGGTATTAAGTATATCCGATACCACACATTTTGTCAACCTGTTTTTTCATTTTTTTGCTATTATTTTCACTTATTTTCACTTTTTACACTTTTTTGGTTTTCTCTATGCCCACACCTCCAGATTCTCATACTCTCCAATCATAGGCGCCAGCTGGCGGAAACCGATCTTTCCTCCCTCCAAAAGCTTTCCATAAGTCACACCATCGTCTTTGAACCGGAACAGCTCCAGTGCGTTGATATAAAAACGCACTTCGTTTCCCCTCTTCAGGACCGCTATTTCATATGGACCTTCCGCCTCGTCCGCGTCCGGAATCGGGTCGCCTCCCTGGGCTGTTAAGTAAAAGCCATGGCTCTTTCTTAAATTGCAGGTATGGAAAGCCCTCTCATCCGGCTCCTTCCTGCGGAAATAGGAGATGTGGAAGGCGTCTATATCACCGTGATGATACTGCACATACTCTCCGGCTCTGGGCATCAGGGAAGGAGAGAATAAGTCATCCCCATCCCGTCCCTTTGCAGCCAGGAATATCATGCACAGACCCGGCTCCTGAATCGGGTAAAACTGCCACCGCACGAATAGATCAGCCGGAAATTCCTCCGGGCACCACAACACATAATTGGCCTTCTGCCCGCTGTCCGCACCCAACTGGTTTTCCATGCGAAGCCTTGCATTCGGGAAAGAAAACACGGCCTTCCCTTCCAGCACGAAATCCCTTATATCCTCCAGCCTTTGCAGCGGGTTTTTATAAATGCACGCAGCATTTTTTAAAGTCTCTGTTCCATAAGCGGATAAATCAATCATTCTAATTCCTCCATAGCCGAAACCGGCTGCTCTACAGTTTTATGCTTTCTCCACCCGGCACTAAAAACAAGTCCCCGTCCACACGGATCCAGACAGACTGTGCGGATGGATTATAGACCAGGTCACCGTCAATCGTAAACTTCAGATTCCCTGCAGCCCGCATATAATCCACAATCTGAATATTGGTAGCGTACCAGGTGTCCTCCCTGCCTCCTGCCATGCGGCAGAACTCCTCCATCAGATCCCAGTTTTGATCTCTGTCAAATTCATAGCTGTGGCCCCAGACAAGCATCAGATAAAGATACTGAGTCTTATTCAGCCGTATAAATGCTTCTCCATCCTCTAAAAGCCCGTGATTGTGATGGCAGGTGGCCTTCCAGGTCAGGAAGTTTTCCGGCATGGCGAACTGATGGGTATCCCCAACCACCCGGCCGTATTCAATCCCAAGCCCCGGCAGCAGAGAAAGTATTTCCTTGCTGTAAGATCCGTTGGGATAGGACAGTCCCCGCACAGGGTAGCCCGCCGACCGTTCCAGATTCCGTCTGTCCTCCAATACCTGAAGAGCCACCTGCTCCACAGGGCAGCGCTCTATGGTAGGGTGAAGCACCGTATGGCAGGAAATCTCATGCCCCAGATACAGGTCCGCCCACTCACTCTGAGGTACTCGTTCCCCGTCCGTCAGACCGGAATTCAGGTGGAAGGTCCCTTTTATCTTGTATGAATTGAAGAGTTCCACCAGCTTTCGGTCCCAGGTCCGCCCATCATCGTAACTCATCGTCAGAACCTTATGCTTCCCTCCCGGAAAGCAGGTATAGATATTTTTCAGCCTTGTCGTTATCATGAGCCGTCTCCCTCCTGTCACGCCTGCTTTACTGCGTTTTCGTGTGCTCTCAGCTTTTTCAGTTCCTCTGCCGCCAGACCGGCAAACCGCCTGGCGCCTTCTGCTGTCAAATGAACCTTATCTTCTCTATAGCAGCCGGCCGCTTCCGTCTCACTTACCCCTTTAAGCCAGTTTCCCGTCACCATTCCGAGGTCGATGTACGGGATATGCTCTCTCTCTGCCAGCTTCCTCATCTCTTCGGCATACCGGGGAAGTGATGCGGCAATCGCTCCTTTCTCCCCTTCTTCATTTTCACTGCATGGATACAGGCAGATGGAGGACAACAGAACAGGCACCGCTTTGCATTTCTTTGCCGCGCAGACATAAGCTTCAAGCACACCGGCAAACTGTTCTGCGGGCACAAAGCGTTCTGCCTTCGAAGCAGCGGCATCATTATGTCCGAACTGGATCAGAAGAGTATCCCCTTCCTTTAAATGTTTTTTTATATCCTCCAGACGCCCTTCCTCCAGAAATGTCTTCGAAGACCGCCCTGCCGCAGCGCAGTTGTCCACGATCAGATGTCTCGTTTCATACTGCATCTCCTGTTCAAACGGACAGTCCTCCCTGTGCCCTGTTTTAACCGCAGTATCCGGATCCAAACAGGAGAGAAGCATCTCCCCCCAGCCGGCCTGCGGCCTGTCGCCGCTGTCGTAGGACTGGGCGGTGGAATCCCCGGCCAGATACAGAACCGGCTTGTGTTTCATATAGGGCAGCACCCGTCCAAACTCCATGTCAGAGCCATAATAGAACGAAGGATATCCCGGCTGGTTATAGCAGTTATTCTGCCATGCCACGCCGCACCGGTACTGGGTATCCTGCATAAGGGTAAACAGCTTGTGGTCTGTCACCTCCGTATTGGTGTAAATGCGGATGGACGAGCTGTCCGCAGTCCGAAGCAGAAGTTCCTCTCTGAAATCCCCAAATATATCAGCTGTCAGACAGGGATTTCCCTTCGTTCCGTTATTCGTCAGCGTATTCTCCGGAGTCAGCATAACACCGTGGATCAAATCCTGAATCACACCGGTGGGTTTCTGGTTTAAATAATCGCTGCCGTCAGTAATCTGGGTCGTCAGATCCCCTGACCAGCGGATGGACATATTGGTTCCCGGCGTATTGGTGTCCAACAGTCGGCCCCTGCAGTCATAGATTCCTGCACCGTTTACCCAGCACTGGTATCCACGCACGCCCGGCACCATGTCGCCAATCATGCACCGCCCCAAATCTTCCTCCGCATACGTCCCAAAGATGGCCTCTCCAGTAGCCGCATCCCGCAGCGCATAGCCATAAGGCACATCCCCGGCTCCCTCAAACACATTAAATATCTCCAGACCCGGACGGTCCGGATCCATGTCTGCCACATGCATGGCATCGCCGTGTCCCATTTTGGCCAGGACTCCATCCGGCCTGCGGTCATAAGAGCTGTATAAAAGACTTCCGTCATGGTCAATGCAGGCTGCCCCGTAGATAATCTCCATGCAGCCGTCCCCATCCACGTCAGCCGTAGAGATCGAGTGGTTCCCCTGCCCCGCCAGTTTCCCATAGACAGGGTCACTGCCTGCAAGGGCATGGGGAACGTCGTTAAATGGATTTCTCATTGGGACATATCCGCTGTCCACCTTCCATTTTTCCCGGAATTTCCCCTCGAAAAAGTCGTATGCGGCAAGACAGGACCTGGTGTAATAGCCGCGGCATACGATCAAATACGGCCTTATCCCGTCCAAATAGGCTACTCCCGATAAAAAACGGTCCACCCGGTTGCACGGTTCGATGCGGTTCATGGCGTAATCGCCCCATCGAAGGCCGTCGTCCTCTCTGGGGAACGGGAACGGAACCGTCTCCAGCTCCTCCCCGTCTCCGCCAAACATAGTTAAATATTCCGGTCCCTCATAGATAAATCCTTCAAACCGCCGCAGATCATTCCTCGGGCTTCTCTCTGGCGCGTAGACGTCAAGAAAGTAATCCGCCAGCGCCCTGGCCTCCTCCTTCTGTAAGGGATATTCACAGCGTTTTTGAATTCCGAAACACGCTTCCAGCGTATCCGGCCACTGACCATTCACGACCTCAGGCAGTTCTCTCCAGCCCAGAAACAGTTCTGTTAAATGCTCATAGTAATCGTCAGCACTGCATACATAGGAATCCTCATGGCCGTATCCCCGCCTGATATCCTCCTCCGGCATGGTAATATAGAATTCCCGCGCCGGTGTTCCGTCTCTTCCATAGACTGTCATCTTCGTTCCCGGCGCAGTTTTCACGGCCATTTCGCCTCTGCCGTCCCCGTTAAAATCATAGCAGATAAACTGGGTATAATGGGCGCCAGCCCGTATATTCGCCCCCATATCAAGCCGCCACAGAAGTCTTCCGTCCAGTTTGTAACAGTCGATATAGCACCGGCCCGTATAGCCCTTGATGGAAACATCATGAGAATTGGAGGGATCCCATTTGACAAGATACTCATACTCTCCGTCTCCATCCACATCCGAGACTGACATATCATTGGCTGAATACGTATACCTCTCTCCCCGCGGCGTCACGCCGTCCTCCGGCTTCTGAACAGGAATATCCAGGTACTCCCGTTCCCATACGGCGACCGGCTCACAGGCCGCCCCCTCTTCCCCGTCGTGCACAGGCGCAACCGCATAGACATCTCCGCACGTTCCGTGGACATCTGCATAATTCGTACTGTTTGTCACCAATGAAATGGCCCTGCCGTTCCGGTATATCCGGTAATTCACGCCAGTCATGCCCCCTGCCTCTTCACTGAAGCCGCACACCTCGCTGACAAGCATGCGCCAGCTTAAAAATACGCCCTGATCCGTCTTTACCGCTACCAGTCCGCGCCCCAGACTTTCCGTCTGCTCATTTCTGATATAGTGAACAGGGGTCCTTAACGTGGTATATGGTCCTGCCGTTTTTCCTGCCATTACCGGACGCACCGCCAGATAGTGGGGCACATGGGTGGATTTTTCCAATGTATAAGTGGTGCATTCCGCAGGCACAGTCCCCAGCAGCCGGTACTGCTCCGGCTCAAGTTCCCTGTCGGACCAGTATATTTCATAGTGGTCTGCATCAGGATTTATCTCCCAGGAGATTGTCACCTGGTTATTTGTTATCTTCGTTATCCGTATCATAGAGGCCTCCCGTTCTGTTTTCTGCCTGGTACTGCGTTATGTAATTAACGGTGAATTGAGTGCCTGCTCTCAGGCCTTGCGGAAGCTCCCTTCGGGCATCCCGGCCACCAGTAAATCCGCCTCGTGCAGTGTCTTCGGCAAAGTATCCCGGATAAAATCCAGAGCCATAATCACATTCAAACACCATTGGGCGGCAAAATTAGTCGATATCCAGGGAATCTCCGTCAGATATTCCCTGTTCCCCTCATGCTTTCGCGTAACGCATTCCAGTCCCTGATGATTTCCTTCACAGAGAATTGCATGAAGCAGATGCCCCCAGGTGGTCTCCGCCAGTGCCGTATCCTGAAAATACTCCGCGCCATAAGCCCCCATGGCAGCAGCCATAAACGGAAGAGAGAATTCCCGTTCCCCGATAATTCCCCCGGACTCTTCCATCTGCTTCTCCCTGGGCAGATAATAAAACCGTCCATAGTCGGCCATCATCCGTTTCCACTCCTCATCCTCCAGAAGTTCCGCCATCTCCATCCATACCTGCGGCGCTCCCATACAGATCTGAAGATGCGTTCCGCCCGCCGCCCGTTCCCCGATATAACGCAGATGAACGGTTTCCGGATCGAATTCAAAGTCCGGTCCCGATACCAGCTGTAACGGCGCCTTCTTGATATCCTCCATGCCGGTCATGATCTTATCCCGGTATAACGGATCATTTTTGCGTTCCCACTGAGTCAGCCAGTTGGCGCACAGGGACGACCAGTCCGGACCGGTTCTGGCATGGCTCTTACAGACCATATCCGCCTTCTCATAAAAATCTCCCAGCGGATCCCTGTTTAAAAATGTCATTTCATTGTCCTTCAGTTCCTCAAAGATATCCTCCAGCCTGTGATCCCCGGTCATATAATAGTAAAACCGGTGGTGTGCCGCCATGGCAATCCTGGCTTCCTTACAGGGACAGCCCCAATGCCGCACGTTGTGTCGCGACCCTAAGCCCCTGTACTTCCCCATATGGTATACGTCCACCTCCGAGGCGTGTCTTGAAAGCTTTTCCGCCAGCGAAAATACATCCGGCCTTCCGGTCCTCATGAACATAAGCCACAGCCACAGTGTCGGAACCAGCTCCGTATTATCCCAGGCATAGCCGCCCATATCGTAGCGCCACATATGGCGTTCCCGGTCATAGGTGTGCATAAAATCGCCGTAATTAAACAGCCCGTACCAGTTTCTCTGCTCCACCTCTCCTTCATAAAAAGCAGCGGCCCGGTCAAGCTGCTCCTCCAGCCACATTTCCGTCTCACAGCTCTTTTCCGGAAGTGACCAATAGCCAAATGCCCTCATTTCATGGTAAAATCCGGGGTCCCCCACATACTGTGCCGGGTGATCCACCATTTCGGATAAGGCTTCCAGCTTCTCTCCTTCTGGAATCACTGCATCATAAAATGCTATGGAATACTCGCTGGTAGAGGCGATTCCATAAGGCGTCGCACCCTTGTAATCATAGCCCTCATAATAAACCTGATTGTATCCCCGTTCCGCATAATGCCTGAAATCCATAGCCTCGGCCGACGGACTGTACAGCCATACAAATGCCTCCGCCCTTTCCTTTGTCAGTCCTTTAAATGTATATCCGGATGGATACGTCTGCCAGAAATCCCGGATCGAAAAGGCCACCGATTTGTTTCCGCTTCCAAAAGCCGCGGCTCCTTCCGTTCTCATACCATGAAGGCAGTCCAGATAACAGCAGGTCTCCCCTTCCGTCTTCTTTCTGATTCTATAATGCGTCGGGCTGTCCTGGCATACGTCATACGTATCCCAGAAGGGCATATCCTTAAGAACGCTTTCTACAAGCTCCTTCTCATTTCCCCCCAAGACAAGCCTCTTTCCCGCCATCTGATCCCGGTAAATCTGCTCCGGCAGCCGCGGTCTCCAGGTAAGAAGCTCTGCCGCTGTCTCATGGAATACGCCGTAATCCCCCTGCACTTCCACGTGCCGGTTATACATTTCATCCTCCATAGGCACTTCCAGGCGGAGCCCGATCCCCTTTAAGAAATCCCGTTCCTCATCGCCGTCGTAGAGAAACGTATGGACAAAATCCACCTTTTCCGATTCCAGGCCGATCATCATCCGGATCACAAACGGCAGTTTTCTCTCCCCCTCCTCCGACACATGAGTTCCTTCAAATTTTACGACAGCCCGGACCGGTCCTTCTTCCTCCAGTGTCACCCGCTCAATCAGACCTTCGTATTCCTTTTCCGTCCTGACGGTTCGCCCATGGATATTGGCCGGCTCTTCCAGAATCAGCACCGCTCCCGCGTGCCCGGCCCGGAGTTCTCCATTAACCTCCAGCCTCTCAAACAGCCATTTCCCTTCGTCCGGGATCACCACAGCCACGCTCCCTGCCGTAATAATCCGCTGTCCCTCCAGCCTCTTAACCTCAACTTCCGGCTCTCCTTTTCTCTGACATCCACCGTCAGCAGGTACCACCTCGATCACCTCAGACAGCTTCCCCGCGTCCGCCGTATGCGCGGTCCATTTCACCGACCCATCCGGCCAAAATGCCATAACCCTGGACTGCATGCGCTGCGCGCTCCCGTCCTCATTTCTCAGAATATACTCTGTATCCGCACTGCACCGTCCCTGATTCCACATGCAGCCCCATGAAGTAAGTCCTGACTTTACTCTGTCGCCCAAATTATGAAGTCTCATCTAATCCACCATCACATCACCGTGTGTCCCGTCACAAATTTAAGAATGCTCAACACTGCCGCCCATTTCCTACTTCGCAGTATCCTGCTGATATAACTGATTTATTTCCTCGATAAGCCTGTCTCCGCCTCTGTTCAACCACTGCGCGGCCGCGGCCTCCAGCCCTTCATCATCGATCTGACCGCAGATATACTGGGTTCTCGCATCATCGATAATCTGCTCGATATCCGTCCCGACCTCTGCGTTCACCGTAGAATTGGCCAGGTAGCCCAGCGCCGGATTAAAGACCGCTACCTTTTCATTTCTCTCATAAGCCGCATCCTGCGCTTTGGTCGGTTCATCCTTCTTCAGTGCAGGAGAAACCGATGCCAGGTGAGGAATGTAGCTGATGCACTGGTTTAATCCCACCTGAGGAGTCTGAGATACCTCCAGTTTGTTCTTTAACACGACCTCTCCGTTCTCATCCAGATCATAAGTAATGCCTTCCAGACCGTAATCCGCCATTACCAACATCTCATCATCACACATTTTGTCTAAGAAATGCAGACAATTCTTCACATCCTCCTCCGTCTTTGCCCCGGCCTTCGTGATCACGTAATATCCGTTCATTCCGCTGGTTGCCAGAGTGACATTATTGACCGGACCAACCAGATTCATGGATGCCGTCCTGGAATCGTCAACAACAGACTTCACATCGTTCTGGATATAATAGTTCCAGACTCTCTTGGCGCCGTCCATAACGTCGATAAATGCGCCGGCCTCGCCCTTCTTGCAGGCATCTCCAAATGTACCGGAATCCACGGTAGCCCAGTCCTTACGGATCAGCCCGTCCTCATAGATCTTCCTCATCCATTTCAATGCTTCCTGATACTCTGCCGTCTGATGAACCGGAACCAGCTTTCCATCCGCTTCCACCCACTCGTTTCCCACACCGAACCATGTCTGCATAATATCCAGCGGACCTACATACTTGGTCATCTCCAGACCGTAGGTATCGTCCTTACCGTTACCGTCCGGATCATCGTATGTAAACTTATAAAGCATGTTATAGACGTCTTCCACACTCTTCGGGGCCTCCGTGATTCCCACAGCCTCCGCCCAGTCGGTCCGGTAGGAGAAACCGTAGCGGCCGATGGGACGCGCACGGTACACACCGATGACCTTTCCATCCACGGTCAGGCTCTTTAAGATATTCTCATTGGCCTGGGATAAGTTGGGATAGCTTTCTGAATCCTTTAAGAACTCTCTCAAATCCCAGAATGCGCCTTTCTTCGCCGCATCCACGATGTTGGCCGTCAGCTCGCCGCTTCCGGTTAAGATCATAGGCATGTTATCCTTATCCATGAGCACCAGTCCCAGCTTCTCCTTATACGTATCATTGGCCTCCCATTTCCATTCCACATGAGTGTTGGTGTAGTCCTCATACTTAGCGATAACCTCGTCGGAATGGTCATTCTTTAACTCTGTGCCCTGAAACTGAGTCACCATAAAGGAGATCACAGCTTTGCCGTCTGCGGCCGCTTCCGGTTCACCGCCTCCATTCTGGCTGTTTGCTTTGTCTGCGCATGCGGCCATGGATAATACCATACTTCCAGCCAGTGTAATGGCTGCTGCTTTTTTCAAAATATTTTTTTTCATGACGATATTTTTCCTTTCTATACGTTTCTGTTTGCTAGCCTTTTACGGACCCGACCATAACGCCCTGTGTGAAATATTTCTGCACAAAGGGATAAATCAGCAGGATCGGAACCGTTGCAACCACTGTGGTCGCCATCTTAACCGCTTTCTGCGGCGGAATTCCCATGGCTCCCCAGTCAAATCCGCTGTCATTGGCTACCGCGGATGTCAAGAATATAATTCTTCTCAGTACGATCTGGATCACCTCTTTATTGCTGTCCGAAATATACATCATGGCATTGAAATAAGAATTCCAGTGGGTAACCGCATAAAACAGGGTTACGCTTGCCAGCACCGGTTTGGACAGCGGAAGGATGATCCTGCAGAAGATCTGCAGATCATTGCAGCCATCCATTCTGGCCGCCTCCTCCAGCTCTGTGGGAAGTCCCTGAAAATAGTTCTTGATAATAATCATGTTAAATGGATTTACCGCTCCAGGCAGCCATAAGGCCCAGAAGGAATCCTTTAAATGCAGTACGTTGGCAACCACCAGATAGGCAGGAACCATACCACCGGAAAACAGCATGGTCACAATCACCATATTGGTAAAGAATTTTCTCCCCTTAAAATATGGCCTGGATAAGGGATACGCCAGCGTACTGGAGAACACCATATTAATCAGGACCCCTACAACTGTTACAAAGATAGAATTCTTCAATCCCTTAATTGCATCTCCGGTTTTAAAGATATACTGGTATGCATTCATGGAAATCGTACGTGGAAACAGGAAAAACGCCCGCTCTGTCAATTCCCGTTCCGTGGCAAAGGACCCCGCCACAATATATACAAATGGAAGCAGTGTTATTAACGCAAAGACTCCGACGAATATATAGATTACGATCTGAACCAACTGGTCTCCCGGACTGCGCTTTATCTTGATTGCTTTTGTCTTAGCCATGTCTTAAGTCCTCCTCATTTCCCGATTTAATAGAAGCCGGATTCGCCGACCGCCTTTGCCAGCCGGTTCGCTCCCAGTACCATAATCATACTGACTACGGACTTGAACATGCCTGCTGCGGTAGCCAGGGAATAGTTTCCGTTTACAACACCCTTCGTGTAAATATAGGTATCAAACACATCGGATACGGTACGGTTCATGGAATTCTGCATCAGGAAAATCTGCTCATAGCCCGTATTCAGGATCGAACCCACCTTTAAGATTAACATAATTACAATGGTTGATTTGATGGCCGGAAGCGTGATATGCCACATCTTCTGCCACCGGTTTGCCCCATCCACCTCTGCCGCTTCATATAACTGCACATCCACACCGGAAAGGGCTGCCAGGAAGATAATCGTTCCGTACCCGGTCTCCTTCCACATGTTCTGTCCCACGATCATCGGTACAAACAGCCTGGGATTGGACATGACATCCGGCGCGTTATTTCTTCCGAAGATCTCCACCAGCCAGTGATACACCAGACCGTCTGTCGTGCTGAAGAGCTGGGCAGTCAGGGCCGCTACAATAACCATGGATATAAAGTGGGGGATGTAAACCATGGTCTGAGTCACTCTCTTAAACGCCGCATTTTTGATTTCATTCAGCAGTAAGGCCAGAATAATCGGAGCCGGGAAATAAAAGATCAGGCTGGTAATGGATATTGACAGGGTATTCTTTAATAGCTGTAAGAAATCCGGCCCGGTAAAAAACTTTTTAAATACGCTGAGTCCCACAAATGGACTTTGAAGAAATGCTCCTATCATGGAGTCTCCATTGTATGGGCTGAACTCCTGAAATGCCATCACTAATCCGCCCATGGGCAGATAGTTAAAGATCAGCATGTACAGTACGCCGGGAATCAGCATAAGGTACAGCCATTTATGGGAAACCAGCGCGTGTTTGATGGTATCCGATTTGGGCCTCTGCTTTTGGTCTGCTGCCTTTTGACTCATATGTTCCTCCTATTATTTTATTTTTACGAAAGAGCTCTTTTCGTTATACAGGAAGCGTAATCTTACCCGCTCCTTTTGTGAGCTCATGGTAACACTCCTTGGAAACGTTTGTAAATAATCATTATCTGCCTGTTTTTTCACATAAAAAAAGCCCCTTATATCCCGCATATTCACGGTGTTTGTAAGGGGCTTCCTTTTTAACAGTTATCATGATATTCTCGCTGTTATCATCTTTTATTTTTAAGTTATCATCCTTCTTTATGCTTCTTTCGGAATGCAGAAGGGGTAGTTTCTTCATGGTTTTTGAAAAAGCGGATAAAGTTCTGTACATTATTATACTGAAGCTTCTCCGATATCTCCGCCACGGACAGATCGCTGGTCAGCAGCATATATTTTGCCACCTTCAGCTTCTCCTCACTGACCATGTCGGTAAAGGTGACTCCTCTTTCTTTTTTCAATACCTTAGATACGTAATTGGGCTGGTAGTTCAATGCGTCCGCACATTCGTTCAGCGTAATATTTCCCCTGGATTCTTTAATCATTGCCGTTACCTGCTTCACGATATCCGATGCCCCGGACTGGCGGAATGCAGTCAGAGAATGGGTAATCGGCCGAATGATCTCATCCATGACAAACTGAATCAGCTGTTTTTTATCGTATATCTGCGCCGCCTTGATCAGTATATTATACTGTTCACTGTCAAACACGTCGTTGATCGGCAGTGAGGCTTTTGTCAAAACATCGACAATGGCAGTCAAAAGTCTGGTCACATAGAAGTTTCTCTCGATCCCCGACGCGCCCTTCATCTCCAGGCGGCCGAGAATCAGCTCCAGTAGGCGCCTGGCCTCCTCCTCCTTGCAGCTGTCCACGGCATTGATCAGTTCATTCTCCATAATCAGGTCATAAACATTGTTTACCGGAGCCATCAGGGAATAATCATCATAAAGCACAAGAGACGAAATCCCCTCCTCCCGATTGTGGTTCTGGCTGTGCAGCGCCTCAGAGCTCTCCTCATAAGCCTTTCGGGTATGGGTTAAATCATGGAAGGGCCGGCTGATGCCGAATGCAATATGGCAGCCGTACATCTCCTCTGTGTGATCCTTGATCCGCTTATAGACCAGGGCCGTCTTGTCATCCAGGGCAATGTCGTCATTTTCTCCGATCATGAAAATGATACAGTGTTCATAGATGATGGGTACGATGTAAAAGGATTCCCGCACCGCCTCCGGAAGCCCGGACAGAAGCTCCCGGTTCTGCCTCTCCCGCTCCTGCAGCGTAATCTCGCCCTCATCCGCCTTCGGCTTTCGGGAGATGCCGATCATCCGGTAAGACTGCCAGGATTCCATCTGATACTTCTTCTTTGTCTCTGCGATACGCTCCGGGCTCAGTCCGCCCTTCACCAGATTTGCTACAAATAATTCCTTAATCTGTACGTTCTGATCATCTACAAACTTCTGAAGCAGCAGAATCGGCTGGGAGAATCTCACCGCCGCTGCCTTTAACACGGCAAGGATCACGCCGAACAGCAGCATGACGCCAAGAGCCGCGAACACAAATACAATCCCGCCCCGTTTCATTTTCGCCATATCGTAACCGGTAATATAAGTAAGCCCATGGATTCCCGCTTCTTTCACGGCCACCCGGTAGCGCCTTCCCTCCGGTGAACGGTAAATCTGCTGGTCAGACTGTCCCTCTGTGCCGCTTCTGCGTAAATAGCTCTCTGTAAAATCAGGATTCGTCTCCATCAGCATGGAACCATTGCTTAACACAGCCACGTCGTAGCCCATTTTTTTATAAGACTGGGAAATGTTAAGAAGCGCATTCGTGTTGACCTGCACAGTCAGCAGATAGATCAGGTTGCCGCTGCTGTCCTGCTGCTTGATGACCAGAATCTCCCCCGACGTATCCACCATTCGGGATTCCTTCACGGTTTTATCATAAGGAGCCGGCACCCCCGTCCGGTTTAACCAGTACACCGACAGCGGAACCTTCTTCTGTTCCTCCAGAAACTGATCTGTCTCTTCGTAATTTTTCAGATAATCATAGGGATACATCCCGTAATTATTTAAAATCCAGCCTTCCCTCACATTAATGAAATTATAAAGGCTGATGTATTTCGTCATAAAGTAATTGCCCTTCAGTAGGTTCTGGGCCTGACGCACCTCGGTATAATTGCTGTAGGGAACCTTTTGCTGTTCGAGCATCCACTTAAACGTCGTATTGCTGGTACTGTCCAGATAGTATTCCCTTATGGACGAAAACAGGTTGTCGTATTCAATGGATACGCTCTCACCGTAAGACTCCAACGCCTGCCGGTTCCGCTTCGTCTCCCCCTGCACATAGATCTGGTAAGAAAGAACACCCATGATAATAAGAGGCACCATCACGAGCAAAAGGAACTGAAGAAACAGACGGTCCTCATACTTCCCGTTTTTTAAATCCAGTGGTCTCCGATTAATTTTCACGTTCTCTATCCTGCCCCTTCTGTTCGCTTCCAGTAAACAATCCCCTCCCGCTCGCATCTCTCCACAAGCCCTTCCCCATACATAAATTCCAGGCAGGAAAATGTCTTCGCCCAGATCTGAGTACAGGAGACGAAATGGCGGTAGTCGGGCGGCCCCTGGCTTCTTCCGTAGGCCCGGACGCCCACATCCCGGGTGGTCATCAGCCCTCCGTCCTCTTCCAGTATCCCTTTCATGATTTCACATTTATCCAGATAGCCGAGAATAATCCGGTTAGCCTCCTTTTCCACATCCGCTATAGGCCCGTAATGGCACGGCAGAATCCTGCAGTCCGCGTACCGGTGCTTCATATCACCGAGGGACTCCATATAGCATTTTAAAAGTCCCAGATCCTTCTGCTGGCTGCCCACGATCGGCACGATGGTCGTCATGATCTGATCCCCGCAAAACAGGAATCCGTGTCTCTTCTCATGGAGACCGCACTGCCCAAACGTATGGCCCTTTAAAGAAACGACATCGAACTGATACTCCCCATATTCCAGTGTCTGGCCGGGATGAACCGGAATAAAGGGGAAGTCCTGGGCCTTTCCCCGCTCCGCGTAGGCGCGCCCGGTGTATTCCATAATAGCCTGATAGACGTCCGGAGTATCCTTCTTCGTCACGCCCACGATCCGCAGATTCTGTATACGCGACTCCTCATCCGCCAGGTAACAGTGAAGCAGATCCGCCCGCTTCCTGGTCTCCTCCGGATTCATGTACACGCTTGCCCCCAGCTCCTGCAAAGCCGGCACAAGCCCCGTATGGTCCGGATGGTCGTGTGTAATGAACACGTCCAGTTCCTTATAGGAGACGCCCAGAGAGTCCACCATACCGCACAGAATCTCCCAGTCCCGTTCAAACCGAAAAGAGGTATCCACCATCAGACTGCGCCCGGGCTGCCGGATCAGATAAAGATTGCGCGGACTCATGTGACGGTCAGAATAGGATATCGTCTCCTGAAACAGATTGTCGTAAATTTCCTGCATATCGTCCCCCCTCTCATCACTGTTATTTTACGCTGATAACCTCCATTGTAAAAACTTTCCGGGCAAATGTCAAAT
>OJJZ01000122.1_pt1 | contig 21997 bp, 34 predicted proteins | sample 1596481 | NCBI WGS metagenome assembly OJJZ01 (sample SAMEA4350110, study PRJEB24818) | metagenome | biome: human; feature: gut; material: faeces | place: Denmark | collected 2013-09 | reverse complement strand
CAACACCTGTTAGAAAGCAGGAAGGGGAGCCAGACCCGTACATGATTTGGAAAATGAACATGAATAAAAGGGGTACTGAACTGGCGAAGAAATATCCGAAGCAGAATGATTCACTGAATACTGTACTTCGAAAAATATACCTTAAGATGGATCGGCAATATGGGGTTTGCCTGGCACAGGAAGTAAAAGACTGTAAAGGCGGATCAGATTAAAAACCATCAACGCTTGAGGCCATTTCTCGAAGCGAGAAGTTAAGAAATCTTTTTGAATCGATCCTCTACAACATGGAGGATGAGTGCAAGCTCCGTGAGGAAAAGACCCAGGCAGCAGATGCAGCCATGCTTGCCCGTACCCGTCAGGAGATCATTCAGCCGCTTATTGACGCCCGCAACGATCACAGCATATACGGCAGCGCCACATACTCCGCCGTGGGTGCCAGAATGAGAAAGAAGGGAATTGACTTCGAGTCGGTCGAAGCGGCATACCGCGGAAAAACTGGGATCAAGAGGAAAATCAAACACAACGAGCTGATCGATAATGATGCTGACCTGAAAAAGAAATTTGCGGAGACTGTAGCTGAGATGCTTCATGAGGCCGGAAAGGCAGACCATGAAAGAGCGTCATAAGCAGATCAGGGACTACATAGTCCAGTATACCATAACCCACGGCTGGCCGCCCTCGGTGCGAGAGATCGGGGAGGGTGTAGGGCTGGAGAGCAAGAGCAGTGTACACCTGCATCTTAAGCAGATGGCGGACGATGGGATCATCAAGATGGTGCCAGGGCAGCCGCGGTGTGTAACGGTGCCGGGACTGGAAATCTCATGGAAAGGAGATTTTGAAGATGAAGAAGCCGATTAATTGCGAGGATTGCGACGAGTGCGTATACATTGCAGAGGGAGACTACTACTGCATGTTGGAAGAGCCGCGGCAGGTGTTGGAGGATTTTCTGGTGCCGACGGCAGAATATAACTGGTGCCATAGGTCAAAAAATAGTAAGAAGTGATGAAGATACATTAAATTTGAGTTGATTATACAATTATTATATGTTAAATTAACTATATGTAATTGTATAAACCGAGAAAATAACCCGGAAACTTAACATTTTATGAAAGAAGGTGCGCTATGAGATTAATTGACGCTGACGCTTTTAAAAAACAGGTAGCGGCCATGACGATAAAAGAAAAATATCCCGTTGAAAAAGCCAATGCAATGATGAAGCTGATTGATATGCAGCCAACGGCGTTAGATATGGATGATATACTGGCACAATTAGAGAAACGTATTAACACACAGTTACAAATCATTGCTGGCCTGAATGACCCAGTGTATGAGTACGGTTTTACTAAAAGCTTAGAAGCATATCAACAGTGCCGATTGATTTTGAAAGATACTATTCAACAAAACTGATAATCAGCAGTATTAAGAATTTGTTTGAAGGAGATAAAATGGAAAAATTTCCATATGCAACAGGACAGCCAGCAGAGATATTTCACAATGGTAAGTGGAAAAAAGGAAAAATAGTTGCTGGTTATAGATTTCAGGATGGAATTGTCACTATTAAAACAGATAGCGGAGAAACAGTTTGGTGTGGTGAAGCGAGAAAAGAATTGTATAGACCGTTAAGTTAATATTCCCGGGACTGCCGGAGGAAGGCGAAAACATGGAAAAAATAAGGTGCAGTGAATGTGAGCACTGCAAGGAATATAGAAAGCTGGGGAACACCAGGAGTGAATACACTTGCGGACATCCGGATCAGAGATATATTATTGACTATTTCAGTAAGCATCACATGAGAAAAATGGCTGGGTTCATGAATTTTGGCAAGCCTGGAGAGGTTCCGGTCAAGACCTCTCCTGCATGGTGACCGCGTAAACGGCAGAATTAATATTTAACGGTGGTGGCACAAGTAAGGTGCACAAGAAAGTGTCAGCAAAAGACAAGTGTCAGCACGTTAGTCGGTTCAATTCCGAATGCCACCTATCAGATTGAAATTAAAATTTCCGGTGCTGCCGGAGGAAAGAAACGGAATATGAAAATACTTATGCTGGAAAATGTAAGACCGGATTTCCTGTTTTTAGCAAAGCCAGGTACGATACTGCGAGCTGGGAAAACTTACGAAGCCACAGTCAATAAAAACGGAGCAGTTACGGCAATTTGCGAGAATGGTGAAACACTTGGCGTAAGGCCCGGTGAATTTGAAATAGTTCAAGAAACTTAAAATTTTCGGGACGACCGGGAGAAAGGAAACAGATAATGGGACAGATTGTAAAAATACCTGTGACGGGACCAATGAAGAATGATAAAAAGGAATGTTCGAACACTGGAGCCGAAAAGAGTTGTGAAGGGTGTAGCTGTTATGTTCCAGGTTTGGGATGTCTGGCAGAGTATCCGTGGTGTGATGATGATGATGATGATGAATTAATGAAGCAAGCTATCACGAACTGCCACATGGTTAACCTACATGGCATTGAACCAGGAATGGAAAATGGAATGTGTGCTGGTTTAAGGACCATGAACGGGAAAGGCGAACCATGCTGGGAGTGCCAGGAATGCCGCCTGCAATATCAGTATACAGAGACACACAATTAAGGTTTGGAGGTCGAAATGAAAAAAGTAAAAGAGTTCTTATGTGGCTTGTTTGGACATTGCTTCCGAGAACCATCAACCAGTGACTATAACTCAAAAACGCATGAGATAACAGTATCACAGATATGTAGCCGATGTGGGAAAAAGCTTTCCTTCACGGCGCATGAATCAAAGTTCGGTCTGTGAAATTAGAAGTTTTCGAAAGGGAAATCCGTTGAGCAATAATGAGGGCATCGGACGGCGGCAGCATATAGTGAGCATAAGGGATGAGGCTGCTTTAATTAATCTTTAAGCGAGGTGTAAAATGAAAGCAATCAATGTGCTGGGGACAGATTATGTGATAATCGAAAAAGATTACACAGAAGATAAGTCTTTTAAGCAACGCGAAATATATGGGTATTGTGATATTGTTTTGAAAGAAATTGTAGTATGCAGAATGAAAACATATGATGGTTGGGAGGAAGAGCCGGATAAGAGAGTTGAAGCATATCAAAAGTATATGTTGAGACACGAAATAATGCATGCTTTTCTGCATGAGAGTGGACTGGCAGATAATTCAGCAGATATGGAATCATGGGCCACAAACGAGGAGATGGTTGACTGGATAGCTCTCCAATATCCCAAAATTCAGAAAGTGTTCATGGAACTGGAAATTGATTAAACTGATATTTGAACGATAACGAAAGGAGGCCGGAGCGGTGGCCACCGTTGACGGGAATTCCCGGCTCCTTTTAAAGATGAAAACAGAATTATATAATGATAATTTTCAAAATTTTAAACGATATGGAATACCAAAAGCGCAGCTCGTAATAGCTGATATACCCTACAACATCGGGAATAACTTCTACGGAAGTAATCCGATGTGGTATAAGGGAGGGGATAATAAAAACGGAGAAAGTAAGCTTGCGGGTAAGGCGGCTTTTAATACAGATTTTAATTTCAACATAGCAGAATATTTTCACTTTTGTAACCGACTGCTAAAGAAAGAACCGAAAAAAAGCAATGGCCGTGGTAAGTCTTCGGATGCGCCATGTATGATTGTCTTCTGCGCCTTTGAGCAGTTGCAAATGGTAATCAAATACGCTGAAAAGTATGGTTTTAAGCATAACATACCTTTGGTGTTCTGCAAAAACTATAGTCCGCAGGTCCTTAAGGCTAACATGCGTATATGTGGTGCCACGGAATACGCTCTTGTGCTGTACCGGGATAAGTTGCCAAAATTCCGGAATAACGGGAAAATGGTTTTTAATTGGTTCGAATGGAAAAGAGATAGCACAAAAGAATATCCTAAAATTCATCCGGCACAGAAACCAGTTTCGCTCCTGAAGCGGTTGATTGAGGTATTTACGGACGAGGGAGATGTTGTGATCGACCCTTGCGCTGGGAGTGGAACAACTTTAAGGGCTTGCATGGAGCTGAACCGGAATAGTTATGGTTTTGAAATCTCAAAAGAATTTTACAGAAGAGCAAAAACTGAGATGCTTAATTATTCAAATAATCAGATGAGTTTTAGGGACTTTCCGGAGGTGATGCCATGATTATGATAAATGGTCAGTGGGAAGAAGCGGAAACTATAGATGATTGCTTAAAACTGATTCAGGAACATATGGGTGAAGAATTCGCAGAGAAGGTCAAGGAATTATTTTCGCTTGATGCTAACAGTGAGAAGCAGATAAAAGATGCAATTTGGGAAGTACAGAGCGCTATAGGAGATATGGAGGATGCTCTAAGATATCTGGAAGTATTAGTTTAGTAAACGATCATTTTGATGTAGAACAAATATAACAGTGAGGAGGCGTTAAGATGAGTATAGGTGAGTATCTGAGAGAGCAGCGGATCGGGAAGGGGATATCACATGAGAAGCTGGCGAAGGCCGCCGGAGTATCGAAGCGCTCCCTCATCTACTGGGAACAGGGAGCGAAAGAGATCAGTTTAGATAATGCTGATAAGGTTCTGAAAGCTCTTAATGTATCCTTAACGATAGGTGCACGATAGTGCACTAAACGATCATTTAGAGGAGGAAGACATGGACGAGTTAGATATGCTAAGAAGTGAGAATGAGGCATTGCGGATGCGCCTGGCCGAGATACGTGAGCGTGTGAATGGTATGGAGCTTCCACACGAATATCATATACTGTATACACGCGGCTGGCATGATGCAATAGAAGAGGTCAGGAGGTATATTGATTGAAACGTCAAGAAATTCCGAAAGGGTACATAAGCCAGAAGGAGATACAGGCTGCGCAGCGATATTACAGGATCGGCCGCACAGTAATGGTACATACTTTTAAGGCCCAGGGGATCGACTCCATGGGACATACTGGAGAGATGCACCGCGGTAAGATAGTGGAGCATTATAAGCACTTTGCAGTAGTGCGGTTGCCGGGAGGCGTGCCGGATAGTGTGCTATGGCCTGATCTGGTGTTACAGATGCGGCAACGAAAGAGAAATAATCCGGGGAGCAATCCCCGGAAATAAAAAACTTGAGAAGAGAACATATGATCGAAAAAAAGAAAAAGCGGTGGATATCCGGGAAGATATGCGCCACCGCTTAGCTATTGCCTGAGTATATTATAACCGACTCGGGCGTGATAAATCAACTGGAAAATCATACCATGAGGAGGATTATAATATGCAGACAGCGATTAATACAGACAATTTTGTTATGACGGTAATGGAAACATTGATGGCAAGTATGGACATGTGGGCGGAGCAGGAGCGGTTGAATCAGGTGAAAGCGGCATTATATATGAATCTGATGGACAAGACGATCTTAGCAGACGATTACGCCGGCAGGCAGCTTCCGACGGAGTATATTGACGATACACCGCGCGTAGTGGATATGTGGCTCCGGTGTATGCAGCTTGAAAAGCGAACGACTGGAACAATAGAAAATTACCGTGGTGAATTGAGAAACTTTTTTGAGTGGTGCAGAAAGCATTATGCTGATATCACAACCAACGACGTAAGGGCGTACCTGTCCTGGAGGCAGATCGTTAAACATAACAGCGATACGACAATCAATAATAAGTATCACGCCTTGCAATCATTTTACCGGTGGATCATGTCAGAGGATTTGATCGAGGACGGAGGCAGCCTGGCGCGGAAGCCAAAAAAGAACCCCATGGACAAAATCAACAAAGTCAAAACCGAAAAGAAGATGCGCACAGTACTGACGGACGAGCAGGCGGAGATAATCCGGTGTGATTGCCAGACGGTACGAGATAGGGCGGTCGTGGAGGTCCTTATCGCGACTGGAATGCGTGTGAGTGAGCTTGTAGGGCTTGACCTTAATGATATTGATATCAGGGCCGGGAAATGCATCATATACGGCAAGGGGCGCAAGGAGCGGCCGGCGTTCTTCACACCGCGGGCGTTGGTACACCTGGAGGAGTATCTGGCAGAGCACAGGCAGATCACGGATTGCGATCCGGCGTTGTTCCTTAATTTCCGGCGTAAAGGCGGGATATATACGCGGCTGAGTGATGATAGTATCCGGCATATGCTTAATGCTATTGTGGAGTCTGACAAGCGGCTGACTGGGCTTAATCTCCACCCGCATATGTTCCGGGCATATCTTGCGACATATATGTCCAGACATGGCGCGTCCATTAAGGATATCCAGCGTATTCTCGGCCATAGCAATATTAATACGACGTCTGAGTGTTACATAATTGATGATGATGATTCGATGAAACAGGTACATGAGTTATTCGCAGCATAGGGAGGATAACATTGAAAGAAATTAAGATAACCAGAAAATTATTGGATGAATACAGAGACATGAGAAAGAAGCGGACTATCCCCATTTTGGAGATGGAACTGGAGGAAATGAAACAGGGAGACAGCGGATTTGGTAATAGTACTGTGTTTGACTACAGAGAGGGATATCCAAAGCCTCAAAGTGTTGTAGGATTCGACTGGCCGTTATATGAGCACCGAGAAGCGGTTATCAACAATAAGAAAGCTATTGTAAAAGCTGTTGAAACCTGGATAGATTCTATTGAGGACGGACAAACCAGATATGTATTTAAATGTTTCTATAAGGATACTATGGATTGGGTGAAAATTGCGGTAAAAATGGGATACGCTGAGAGCCCAGACTATCCGAGGCTATACCTCAGAGATAAATATCTAAAAGATTGCGGGATTTTATAAAAACATCGTTTATATCGGAAACATCGTTTTATAATATACTTAGGCCAAAGGGCGAAATGCCAGCGGCCCCTCCTGATTTAAATGTGTATGGTAAAAAGCGCCGGGAACTGGCAGTCTACTTCAGGGTATTAATGTTACTGCCTTAACAAAATGGCCGAAAGTAATAGCGGCTGGAAACCCTCGTGCAATCGGTGCAACGGCGTGCATGGATTGGAGATCAGCGGATTGCGTGCCGCTGGCAAGGTCTAAAAGTTCTCCCTTAATAGACCTTTCAAAATCAATAAGGGCAATACCGGAGACAATCCGGTATATGTGGAGCATACCATCAATGGCAGATGGACAGGGTCGCGCCCTGGGTTCCGGTTCGATTCCGTGGTGTTCCGCTTTCCTTCATTTTAAATTTCTCCTTTTTAAAGCACCTGTCGCAAGATGGGTGTTTTCTTTATAAGAGATTGACACACAAGGATATAAGTGGTATTCTTTGGACAAGGACAAGGACAAGGACAAGGACAAGGACAAGGACAAGGACAATTTAATAATATTAGGAGGTTTTTGTTATGATAGATCAGGATTTTTGCAAATGTTCAAGTCAAACAAGTGTAACAACTGGTTATGACGATGATTTTGGATATTGGGACGTATGCTGTAATTGTGGAAAGAGAATTGAAGATGGACACCATTATTACAATCACTATGATGGGGAAGATCATGATGACTTAGATTTATAATAAGTCTTTAGAAAAAGGGATGGCCTCGGCTGTCTCTTTTTCTTTTAGTCGGAAACAGAAAGGAAGTGGGCTTGATGGCATTAACACCAAAACAAAATAGATTTATCGAGGAATATCTCATTGATTTAAATGCCACTCAGGCCGCAATTCGAGCAGGGTATAAAGAAAAGGCAGCATATCGCACTGGGGCTGATAACCTCAGAAAACCTCAAATTCAAAAAGAAATTCAAAAACGTATGAAGGACCGAGAGAAACGTACGGAGATCAGCCAGGACAGGGTGCTCCAGGAGTTGGCAAAGATCGGGTTTGCTGATGTCACCGATTTCGTTACCATAGAAGGCCATTCCGTCAAAGTAAAAACAACGGATCAGATGCCCCGTGATAAACTGGGTGCCATTGCAGGAATCAAAGAAGGAGCGAATGGTATTGAGATTAAGCTCAACGATAAAGAGAAGGCCCTGGAGCTGATCGGCCGGCATTTAGGCATGTGGAATGATAAGGTGGAACTGTCAGGTGAAGTAAAGACGAACAATCCATATGAAGGATTGACGACAGAAGAATTGAAGAAGCTGATCCATGGTGGATAGAGCGGACATAATCAGGGGAGCTCAATGCGAATTAGCCCGCAGGGAGTTCTTTTTTTATTGCCATTTGAAGGCGCCGGACTTTTACAAAGAGGACCGGAAGTACCTGATAGATCTCTGTAAAGCCTTCCAGGACTTCGTACAGTCTGATGATGAGGTTATGGTGGTCAATGAGCCGCCGCGCCATGGCAAGAGCCGTACGGCCGGCCTCCTGGTCGAATGGGTGCTGGGAAACGATCAGAGTCAGAAGATCATGACCGGCTCCTACAACGAGACGCTTTCAACGATGTTCTCGAAAAATGTCCGCAACGACATTATGGAGGAGAAAGCAGATCAGAATCGGATTGTGTTTTCAGATATCTTTCCAGATGTACGTATCAAGCGCGGTGACGGTGCCATGAACCTGTGGAGTCTGGAGGGCGGCTATAACAACTACCTGGCTACCTCTCCAACCGGTACGGCTACAGGTTTCGGCGCTTCCTTACTGATTATCGACGACCTTATCAAAAACGCCGAGGAGGCGAACAACGAACTGACCAAAGAGAGGCACTGGAGCTGGTTCACGGACACGATGCTTTCCCGTCTGGAAGAAGGCGGCAAGATCATTATTATCATGACCAGATGGGCCAGTGACGACCTTGCAGGTCGGGCCCTGGATCACTTTAAGGAATCGGGTGCAAGAATCCGCCACATCAGCATGAAAGCTCTTCAGGACGATGGAACCATGCTTTGTGATGAGGTGCTGTCCCGAAAGTCCTATGAGGCCAAAATCAAAGCTATGGGCGCGGACATCGCGTCAGCTAACTATCAGCAGGAGCCGATCGACTTAAAGGGCAGGCTGTATACTAGCTTTAAGACATACAGTGGGGAACTGCCGCAGTTTAAGGAGATACGAAATTATACAGATACCGCTGATACCGGAGACGATTATCTGTGCAGCATTGATTACGGTGTGACGTTTTCCAACGAGGCTTATGTACTGGACGTGCTGTATACCAAAAAGCCGATGGAAGTGACAGAACCGGCCACGGCTAAAATGTTCGAGAAAGATATGGTGAATGTGGCGGATATCGAGTCGAACAATGGTGGCCGCGGCTTTGCCCGGAACGTGGAACGGATTCTACAGCAGGAACTGCATAGCAATCACACGATTGTCAGGTGGTTCAGCCAGAACAAAAACAAACAGGCACGCATCTATTCCAATTCCTCTTGGGTGATGCAGCATATTTACTACCCGGAAGACTGGAGAAACCGCTGGCCGGAGTATTACGACGCTATGACAAAATACCAGAGAGAGGGTAAAAATAAGCATGATGATGCGCCAGATGCCACTACGGGTATTGCTGAGAAGATCGGCACCGGTAGTGCATTTAGTTTTGAGTAAGAAAGAAGGTGAGAGAATTGTTAATCGAGTATGGCAGTGAGACACGGCGCATCAATGCGATAGTGAATGCCGGAGCCAGGACCATGATGAATGATATCCGGTTCCTTGAAAAAGAAATTCAGAAATGGAAACAGTCTCCTGTGCGTAAGACAATGATGCTTGCGGAACGATATTACCAGGGGGATCATGATATACTTCATACGTCACGAAAAGCCATTAACGAGAAGGGAGAGCTGGAGCCGGTCAGTAACCTTCCAGATAACCGGATCGTAGATAACCAGTACCAGAAGGCGGTTGATCAGAAGAAAAACTATCTGCTGTCAAAGCCTTTTACAATTACGACTGAAAACGACGCTTATACAGAAGCCTTAAAGGATATTCTGGATAAGCGTTTCATGCGTTCCCTAAAACGTGTGGCCGGTGACTCTATCAATGGCGGCATTGGTTATCTGTATCCATATTACAATACAGAGGGGAGGCTGTGTTTCAAACGGTTTAATAATTACGAGATTATCCCGTTTTGGGCTGATGAGGAGCACACGGAGCTGGATTGCTTTGGGCGTCTGTATCAAATTGATGGCTATGAGGGAGAGACTGAAAAGACATATGAGTTTTTCGAACTGTACTCTAAAGATGGCGTTGAACGATATCAATTAGATGGAGCGCATCTGATTCCCGATGTGATGCACCCGTCCGGCGCCCATTACCTGGTGGAACAGCACGACCCGGACGGAAAGCATGTGGAAGTACCTTATAACTGGGAGCGAGTACCGCTGATTCCATTTAAGCGCAACGCCCATGAAATACCGCTGATACGGTGCTGCAAGAGCCTTCAGGACGGAATCAATCTGATGGTGAGCAGCTTTGAGAATAACATGTGTGAGGACGCCAGAAACACGATCCTGATTCTTGTCAATTACGATGGTCAGAATCTGGGAGAGTTCCGTAAGAATCTTTCACAGTATGGAGCGGTTAAGGTTCGGAATGATGGGAGCGGATCGGGCGGAGACGTGAAAACCCTGACGGTAGAAGTCAACGCAGAAAACTATAAAGCGATTCTGGAGATATTCAAACAGGCGCTGATCGAGAACTGTAAATCCTATGATGCAAAAGATAACCGGCTGACAGGTGATGCCAATCAGATGCATATACAGACGATCTATCAGGATATCGAGTTAGACGCGCAGGATATGGAAACGGAATATCAGGCAGCCTTTGAAGACCTGTTCTGGTTTGTGGATCAGTATCTGATAAATTCCGGCGGCGGGGACTTCGAGGCGGTAGAGGTGGATATCACATTCAACCGAAACATACTGGTGAATGAGACAGAACTGATTGATAATTGTATGAAGTCCGTCGGATTCCTTCCGACAAAACTGATTCTGCAAAAACACCCGTGGGTGGACGATGTGGAAGAAGCTATGAAGCTTCTGGAGGAGGAAGAGCAAAAGAAAATGGAGCAGATGGACCCATACCAACAGGCATTTGGAAAAGAGCAGCGTAATATAGAGCCGAAAGGCGGTGATGGCTTGAATGGCGAAGAAGAGTAGTTCGTACTGGCAGAAGAGAATGGCAGCTTTAGAGGACAGCCAGTACCAACGGGGAGCAGAGTATTACAAGGATGTTCAGAAACAGTACAGAGAAGCATCTAACAGCATTCAGATGGACATTGAACGATGGTACCAAAGATTGGCAGATAATAACGGTGTCAGCTATGCGGAAGCGAAACGGTTGTTAAAAAAGAATGAACTGGACGAATTCCGCTGGACTGTAGAACAGTACATAAAAGCCGGTGAAGAAAATGCAGTAGACCAGAGATGGATGAAGGAACTGGAAAACGCATCTGCAAGACACCATATTTCATATTTGGAAGCTATGAAGCTGCAAATTCAACAGCACGCAGAACTACTATCTACAGAGTTTGAAGGCGGAATAACAGAGTTCCTACATAAATCTTATGGGGAACAATATTATCACACAGCCTTTGAAGTTGCAAAAGGTACTGGTGTAGGAAGCAATATAGTGCAGATTGATAGCCGCACTATTGATACTCTTATAAAAAAGCCATGGGCGCAGGACGGGAAAAACTTCTCTGATCGCATATGGACAAATAAGAATAAGCTGGTCAATAATCTGCATACAGAGCTTACTCAGAATATAATACGGGGTTCTGATCCGAAACAGGCCATTAGCAGCCTTTCACAGACTATGGAGGTCAGCAGAGCACAGGCTGGGCGACTTATTATGACAGAGTCAGCGGCGATCTCATCTACGGCGCAGAAGGAATGTTTTAAGGACCTAAGCGTCGAGAAATACGAGATACTGGCAACGCTGGACAGTCATACATCGGATATCTGCCAGGAGATGGACGGGAAGGTCTTTGAGATGAAGGACTATGAGGTGGGGACGACCGCGCCGCCGTTTCATCCCAATTGCCGTTCTACCACGATCCCGTATTTTGATGATGAGTTCACGGAAGGTGAGACACGGGCAGCCAGAAATGATGATACTGGTAAGACCTACCAGGTACCTGCAAATATGAAATATGAAGAATGGAAGCAAACATTTTTATGAAGCACACTGGGAATCTTTGGTGTGCTGTTTTTGTAACCCAGTGCCAGCAGATTAGGCGTAAAACAGTCGGCTTAACTTACAATCATGCGGAGATACCGCGTAATAAATCGTAGAGGAGAGGGAAGATGAAACGGAAGTTTTTAGAGGATTTGGGACTGGAGAAAGATGCCATTGATAAGATCATGGCAGAGAATGGCAACGACGTGAATGCAGCGAAAGCAGAGTATGATTCCATGAAGCAGGAGCGGGACACCATGGCGGCCCAGGTGGCAGAGCGTGATAAGCAGCTGGAAACGCTGAAAAACTCCACCGGAGATATGGAAGCGCTGAAACAGCAGATCATTACACTTCAGGCGGATAATCAGGCAGCCAAAGAGAAGTACGATGCCGATATGAAGGAACTGAAGCTTTCCACAGCGATCAGGCTGGCTCTTGGTGAATCGGCCCAGGACAGCGATTTAGTCGCCGGGCTGTTTGATAAGTCGAAGCTGATCTTATCCGATGACGGGAAGGTAACGGGGCTTGAAGAACAGTTAAAGTCACTGAAAAAGGAAAAAGCTTTTCTGTTCAAGGAAGAGAAGCCGGCGCAGGTCCAGATCAAAGGCGGGAAGCCTGCGGAGGGTGCCGGGACACCGCCAGCAGATAAGAAACCATCAGAAATGACCTACAGTGAGATGTGCAAATACCTGGAAACAAATCCAGGTGCTGCAATCGAATAAAAGAAAGGAAGAGGTAAGACATGGCAAAATTTAACGAGAAAACATTTAACCCGGAAGCATTTGGAAAGTATGTGGACCGGATTCCCAAAACAAAAAGAAATGAACTGATTAAGTCGAGGGCCATTAAGGGAAACGAACAGATCAGACAGGCGTTCAGCTCCCAGACAGGTACTTCTTATGCAACATTACCGATGAAGGGACTGCTGGAAGGGGCACCGCTCAACTATGATGGAAAGACGGATATCACGTCTGAGAGAACCACAACCTTTGAGCGAAGTGTGGTAGTATGGGGACGGTCCAAAGCATGGACAGAGGACGATTTCTCCACTGATATTACCGGTGGCGTAGATTTTATGGATAATGTGGCACAGCAGGTATCCGGCTGGTGGGATGATGTGTATCAGGATGTGCTTCTGGCAGTACTGAAGGGTATCTTTGCAATGACAGGCACAAAGAATGTGGAGTTTGTCAACGGGCATACTTATGATATTACAGCGGTGACCGGTGAAGATAAGGACGGGAATGCATTAAGCTGCGTAGGCCCGACAACCTTAAATACAGCAATCCAGAAAGCTTCCGGTGATAACAAATCAAAGTTCACGATTGCGATCATGCACTCCACCGTCGCGACCAACCTGGAGAACCTGCGGCTTCTGTCCTACATGAAGTATACCGATGCTGACGGAATTCAGCGTGACCTTGCAATCGGTACATGGAATGGCCGGGCGGTAATCATTGATGATTCCATGCCGGTAGAACATGTAGACGCAGTGGAAGAGAGCGGAACGTCTGGAACAGAAGGCTATGTGCCGGCAGCGCCAGCTTATGAAAAATACACCACATACGTTTTGGGAGACGGTGCGATTGATTTCGAGAAGATCGGCGCAGAGGTTCCGAACGAGATGCAGCGTGATCCGAAGACAAACGGCGGAGAAACCACACTGTATACCCGTGACCGTGCCTGCTATGCTCCGTACGGCATTTCCTACACAAAGAAAACTCAGGCGTCCTTATCACCGACAAATGAGGAACTGGCTAATGGCGGAAACTGGACTCTGGTTAATAACGGCGGCACCGGTCAGGGATTAAAGGTCATCGATCATAAAGCCATCCCGATTGCCCGTATCATTTCCAGAGGTTAAGCCTATGGAGGCGGGGAAGTTAAAGGGGCTGCTGGGAATACCGGAAGGCGATACTTCCCAGGACCTCTCACTGGAATTTATTATTAACGATGTATCAGAAACTATTTTGAATTACTGCAATTTGGAGGAACTGCCAGCAGGATTAACCAACACGGCTTACCGCATGGCGATTGATCTTTACCGGTATGATCAGCCAGGTGCTCCCGGCGTACCGGTGACTGTGGCCTCCATATCAGAAGGAGATACTTCCACAAGTTTTACCAGCGCGGCTGATGCCTTAAATGGCGGCCTGCTAAAGGACTATCAGGGGCAGCTTAACCGGTACCGGAAACTGAGGTGGTAAGATGATAACGGACGCGATCAGACAGGCTCAGATAATGCACAGGGCCGCCATAGAGGCAACCTATGACGGTTCCTGCAATATTTATAACAGGGAGCCGAAAAGAGACCCAGAAACGGGAGTGACGGCGCTGGAAGAGGTTTGCAAGCTTGAGAATCAATTGTGTCACCTCTCCTTTTCAAGTTCGGTTCCGGCGGCAGAGACCGGCACAGTTACCAATGTCACGCAAACCATTAAACTGTTTCTGGCACCGGAAATTGTCATTGACCCAGGCAGCAAAATTGAAGTGACACAGCATGGGCGGACAGAGGTGTACGGGCAGAGCGGCAAGGCGGCTGTGTATTCTTCCCATCAGGAAATCCTTCTGGACTTATGGAAGGGGTATGCATAGTGGCAAAGTGGGGGAACTTCGACTTTGAAGATGTAAGAAAATTGCAAAAGCAGATTGAGCAGATCGAAAAAGGAAGAGACGAATTTTGTCAGCAGTGTGCGAAAGAACTGGCAGCCAGACTACTAAGAATGGTTAAGCAGAGAACACCTGTAGGAGTCTACAATGCCAGGACTGTAGAATTTATTGCACATCTGCCGCAGCGTCGTGTTGAGTTTGATACAAAGTCTGGAAAACACGTGAGTTTTACTGCAAAAGCAACGGCAAAGAAAGTAAAGTTCACGCCTAAGCCGTCGGGTAAAACTGGTGGTACGCTTCGCCGTGGCTGGACCATAGGTGAGATAAGACACAATGGAGACCTGTACGAAATTGAAATTATCAATCCTGTATTATATGCTCAGTATGTCGAATATGGACACCGGACAGCAAACCATAAAGGTTGGGTAAAAGGAAAGTTCATGCTTACAATCTCGGAACAGAAGCTTCAGGAAATAGCCCCTGCACTACTGGAAAAGAAACTCAATGAGTATTTAAGGGGGTGTCTCGATGTATAACGAGATCATGGATGCAGTTACAAAGCAGTTATCTGTACTGTTCCCATCAGAAGCCGGGTACACAATCTATACAGATGCGGTAGAACAGGGACTTTCGGAACCCTGTTTTTTTGTACAGTTTTTGGAGCCTTCTGAGAAGCCGATGATCGGGACGAGGTATTACCGTAAGAATGCCATGTGTATTCAATTCCTGCCGGGGGACATTGCAAAGCCATCCCGTGAACTTAACCGGGTGCTGGATATCTTAATGGAGCAGATGCGCATGATTGAACTGAAAAGCGGCCGGAAGATAAACGGAACAGACCGGAGCGGTCGGATTGACGATGACGTCCTGACATTTTTTGTGCAGTACAACGGGTTTGATATCCGAGAAAACGTACAGGAAGATGCCATGAGTGAAATCAGAGTGAATTAAGAGAGGTGGTATAAATGGCAAGGCAGTCGGTAAATAAAGAAGAAAAGCAGCATGAAGCTGTTAAATACACGAAGGTACAGCTGATTAGTGCAGCCCGTTACAGGAATAAGCAGGATCAGATTGATGCACTTCTTGACTCTGACAAAAAGTATACAATAGCAGAAGTCGACGAAGTAATTGAAAAGTATATGAAAGGTAAGGTGGAATAATGTTTGGTGGTGGAAGTTTTACAAGCCAGAACAAAGTGCTCCCAGGGAGTTATATTAATTTTGTAAGTGCTGCGCGAGCCGCGGCGTCTGTATCGGACCGCGGAATTGTAGCGGTCCCGCTTACTCTTAGCTGGGGGCCGGAGAAAACCGCGTTTGAGGTGACAGCAGAGGATTTCCAGAAAAATTGTATGGCAATTTTCGGTTATCCATATGAAGCCCCGGAATTGCTTCCGCTGAGAGAAGTTTTCCGGTATGCAGTTAAGGGGGTCTTCTATCGGCTCACCGCGGGCACAAAGGCAGCGAATAACTATGCTACGGCAAGATATGGAGGCGTTCGCGGTAATGCAATTAAGATCGTAGTAGCTAAAAATGTAGATGATGAAAGCAAATACGATGTGAAAACATACCTGGATAGTAAACTCGTAGATGAGCAGACGGTGGCAACGGCGGCAGGGCTGAAGGATAACGATTATGTTATTTTCAAAAAAGACAGTACGCTTGCGGCTACAGCTGGCATTGCGCTGGCAGGCGGAGCGGACGGGGAGACTCCAACAGGCACAGAGCATTCTGAGTTTCTGGCGGCCATGGAATCCCAGACCTTTCATGTACTGTGCTGCCCGGTTGCCGACGATCCTACAAAGGCGCTGTATGTCGCCTATACAAAGCGGCTTCGAGATGAGGCTGGTATAAAATTCCAGACGGTGATGTTTCAGAAGGCCGCGGACTATGAAGGTGTAATTTCGGTTGAGAACGAAACCGAGGAACTGGCTCATGGACTTGTATACTGGACAGCAGGAGCAGAGGCGGCCTGTGCTGTCAATAAGACAAATGAGAACCGTACATACGACGGAGAATATGCCATAAAGGCTGAGTATACACAGACACAGCTTTCTGATGGTATTAAAGCCGGAAAGTTCATGTTCCATAAGGCGGGAAATGAAATTCGTGTTCTAATGGATATCAATACCCTTACTCATTACACGGATGAGAAGAGCGAGGACTTTTCAAGCAACCAGACAATCCGTGTGTTGGATCAGATCGGCAATGATATCGCGGCTATGTTTAACGATAGATATCTTGGAAAGGTCCCGAATGATGATGCAGGCCGTGTAAGCCTGTGGAACGATATTGTTACATATGGGAATAAACTGTCCGGTATTAGGGCTATTGAGGCCGTCACAGCCGATGATATTACAGTGGAAAAAGGGCAGAGCAAACGGGCCGTTACCGTAAGCTTTCCGGTGGAACCTATCAATTGCATGTCACAGCTGTATATGACTGTAATAGTACAGTAGGAAGGAGCTAAGAGGAATGTTAAGTAATCCGATTATGAATGCAAAGGACGCAATCAGTGCATCACTGGCAGAGTGCTTTGTTACGATTGAAGGAAACCGGTATAATTTTATGCAGGCGATCAACCTGGAAGCAAAGATAGAAAAGACAAAGTCAGAAATCCCGATTCTCGGTAAGACGGGAAAGGGAAATAAAACAACGGGCTGGAAAGGAAGCGGATCAGCTACCTTCCATTACAATACAAGCGTTTTCAGAAAACTCCTGTATCGGTATAAGGAGACGGGAGAGGACGTGTATTTTGATATCCAGATCACCAATGAGGACCCAACAGCCGGAGTGGGACGCCAGACCGTTATTTTAAAAGACTGTAACCTCGATGGAGGAATCCTGGCGAAGTTTGACGCAGATGCGGAGTATCTGGATGAGGATGCAGATTTTACCTTCGAGGATTTTGAAATTCCAGAGACATTTGGAAACCTTACGGGAATGCAGTAAAAGAAAGAGAGGATAAGTAATTATGGGAGATTTAAGCAGATTTTTAAAGAAGAATAAAAAGACGAAAGAGAACATTAAGATTCCGGCAACGATGTCTTTAACGGATGAGAACGGAACTCCTTTATTGTGGGAGGTTAAGCCGATTACTACAAAAGAGGATAATGCTATCCGTGAGGCATGTACTGTTGACGTTCCAGTGACAGGCAAGCCGGGAATGTTCCGCCCCAAATTTGATGGTAACAAATATCTTGCAAAAATGGCGGCGTCCTGCATCGTATTTCCCAATTTAAATGATAAGGAATTGCAGGATTCTTACGGAGTCATGGGAGCGGAGCAGCTGATCACCGAGATGATCGACGATCCGGGCGAGTACAATGATTTCATGAACCGGGTCCAGGAGTATCATGGTTTTAAAGAAACATTTCAGGACAAGGTAGAAGAAGCAAAAAACTAATCGAGGGAGACAGCCTGGAAGCGAATATCGCATACTACTGTCTCCACAAACTTCACAAGTGGCCGCATGAGTATCTGGAACTTGACGAGATGGAACAAGCTTATGTGGCCGCTGCGGTGGAAATCAAAATTAAAAATGATAAAGAGGCTGAGAATAAGTCAAAGCAAAAGAGCAAAGGGAAAAGACGGTAGATTCTGGAATAATAATATGGTATGATATGCTCATAAGAGAAAGGAGCGTGTACCATGGGATTGTTTGGGAAGAAAGAGAAAACACCTGAAGGCATAAGGGTTATTTATTATGAAGGAGAATTGCCGGGATTTACCTGTAATAATCCAAGTCAATTGCTATTAACTGATGATGTGCTACAAATTACAAAAATAAATCCATATATAGAAGTGAAGCTAAATAGAGAACGTATAAACTCTGTCGAATTATACAGTGAACAACAATACATGCAAAAATTTAAAGGAAATAATGGGCCGCAAACGAAGAAGGGTGATATTCCAAAAGCATATTATGTGATTCACTATATAGACAAAGAAGGAAACGCTAAACATTTGGATTTTTGGGCAGTTTCTTTTGAGGCTAGTAAAATGGGAAAGTTAAAAGATGAAATAAACAAAAATCAAAAATCTACAAGCTATGAAATTTAGTGATAGAGCACCCGGAGAAATCCAGGTGCTTTTAATTTACGTAAAGGGGGTGAATGTATGTCGGTAAGTTCAACATTGCAAATAAATGATCGTATGACGCCTGCACTACAGTCTATAACAGCGGCCATGAATATGATGGTAAGTAGTTTTTCAGCAGCACAGACTGCGTCTGAAACGGCTGTTAACAGTGCTCAATGGAATGCAGCAACACAAGCAGTACAGGCAGCTTCAGCAGCGGTTGAAGAATATCAACAGGAATTAGAATCTGTACAAAATAGGCCGGTTTCAGTTCCAGAGCCGTCATGGAGCAGTGTTGTGACAGCGCAGACGCCTTCTGTCTCTGGAACTGAACAATTTCAGCAGGAATATCAGGCCGCAACTGTGGCGGCTCAACAATTGTACCAGACTCAACAGGCAATTTCTGTACAGGCACGTAACATGACCGTAACACCGCCTGGAATGCTTAATGATGTAGCGACAGTAGAAAACCGTATGCAGGCTCTTTCTATGCGCGTCCAGGAGATCAACAATATACCCGTTAATCTAAGGACAGAGCAGACGAATCAGGAGCTTGTCACTTTAAACAGCCAACTGGGGCAGGCGGCGTCTATTCAGGAGGAGTTAAGCGCTGCCATGAGGGAGATGGATATCAGTAGAGTGAATACGGCATATAGGCAGCTTAACGCCACTATTGAAGCAGCAGAGAATGGCATACGAAACAACACAGCAGAACAGGAGGAATTTAACGATAGAGTACGGGCAGGCGGCGGTGCTTATGACGGCCTGGCCGGAAAAATTGCAAGAATCGCTGGAATGCTGGGAATCGGCATGATGGTAAAGCAGGCAGCGCAAATGACTTATGAGTCGTCGACCCAGTTAGAGGCGACGGAAGCGAAGTATCAAACAGTATTTGCAGGAATGACTGATTCAGCGAATCAGTTTGTGTCGGACTTTCAATCATTGACGCCGGCGACAGTGGCAGAAGCGAGATCAATGGCTTCTGGTTTGCAGGATTTACTTGTACCCATGGGAATGCAAAGGACGGAAGCTACGCAAATGACAGGGGAGTATATGCACATCATTGGGGCGCTGACTAATTTCAATAGTGCGACCAAATCTGCTGAAGATGTTTCGGGCGCGTTTCAGTCTGCTTTGTCAGGTGAGTATGATTCGCTTAAAGGATTGGGGATTCAAGTTAATGAGACTATTGTCAAACAACAGGCTGTGGCTATGGGGCTTGCGAAAAGCACAGACGCAGTGAGTAATGCGGCAAAGGCGCAGGCAGTTCTCGAACTTGCTTATCAACAAAGTGGTGATGCTCTGGCTGCATATAATGAAACAGCACTAGATACTACGACGCGAATGCAGCTTATGCAGAAAGGTTTTAGTGATGCATTCGGAAAAGCGGGACAAACTGTGCTGCCGCAAATAAATACTTTACTTCAACATGTGGTTGCGCAGATGCCGCAGCTATCTGCCGGTATTACAACTTTTGCAAATGTATTCAACGGATTTGTGCAGATAGCGACAGTTGCGTTTGACAATCTTATGAATTTCGGAACCATGATTGCGGATAACTGGTCGTGGATTGGGCCAATCATTGGTGGGGTGACGGCGGCTATTGTTGTTTTGAATGGTGCAATTATTGCTTATAATGTGGTACAAGCGATCAGCAATGGACTTATGGCTGTTAGTGCGGCAAGGTCAGCTTTAAAAGCAGGTTTGACTATTGCAGAGGCGGCTGCGACAACAACAGCAGGTGGAGCACAGGTTGGCCTAAATGCCGCACTGATGGCCTGCCCGGTTATCTGGATTATCGGAGCAATCCTGCTTTTTATTGCGGCAGTCTACGCAGCGGTCGGAGCGGTAAATAAGATAAAAGGGACTTCTGTTTCCGCGACTGGAATCATAGCGGCGGTTTTTGGAACGCTTGCGGCCCATATCATTAATACGTTTGTCGTTCCTACATGGAATGGAATAGCTGCTTTCATAAACTTTTTTTACAACGTCTGGAATGATCCGGTTGCGTCTGTAAAAATTTTATTTTACGATTTAGCTTCCACTGTAATTGGCTATATTGTTAATATGGCTCATGCAATTGAGGACGTTATAAATAAGATCCCTGGTGTACAAGTGAATATCACAGCTGGCCTTGACAATTTCCAGAACCAGATTAAATCAGCATCCCAGAAGGCAAAGGACGCTTCGGGCTGGAAAGAAATTGTCGGTTCTATGTCTTATATAGATTATTCGGATAACGCGAGCAAATGGTATGACAAAGGAGCTGCCGGGGAAGCAAAACTGAAAGGTTTATTTGGAGGCGGTGATGCGGGCGGTGCTGGTTATAATGCAGAAGCACAGGAATCCGCGGCACAAACAGCCATAAACACAGGTAGTACAGCAGGAAACACCGCTAAAATAGCCGACTCCATGGACGTTATGGACGAAGATTTAAAATATATGCGTGATGCCGCAGAACAGGAGATTATAAACCGGTTTACATTGGCAGAGTTAAAAGTAGATGTAACAAATCACAATACCCTGAAAACAGAAACCGATTTTGACGACGTAAACCGCAGACTTGGCGAGGATACTGCTGAAGCACTGGCGGCATTCGCGGAAGGAGTACATATTTAATGGCATACGAAGTATATATTGATGATATGTTACTGCCGCTTCCACCACAAAAGATACCGATCAAATACCCGGGTCAGAATAAGAGTACTACCCTGATTAATGGGGAGGAAATTAATCTAGTCCGGCCTCCGGGTCTTGCAGAAATCACAATTGATGTAGTCATACCGCAGATGAATTATCCGAGTGCTGTATGGGATGGAAGTATTGACGACGCAGAGGACTTTCTTGACCATCTTCGCGATCTGAAGGAGAGCGGGGACCCATTTGAATTTATTGTAATCCGGGACGGCCCCGGCAGAAATGATTTTTTTGACACCAATATTGATGTAACTCTCGAGGATTATAAAGTATCGGACGATGTGAAAGAGGGATTTGACCTGGTTGTATCACTGACCATGAAGGAGTATAAAAGCTACGGGACAAAGATCATGAATTTTGTGATTGTGGAAGACCAGCCTGTACCGGCAGCCGATGAACCGGAGCCGGAGCGGGCGGCGGAGGTTCCTCCTGCAAAGACCTATACGGTACAGAAAGGCGACTGCCTGACCCTGATAGCAAAACGCCAACTGGGTAATGGGAGCCGCTGGCGGGAAATCTACGATCTTAACCGCGACAAAATCAGCAATCCTAACATGATTCAAATAGGCTGGGTTCTCACTTTGCCAGCATAGGGGGCTTAGC
>OJJZ01000055.1_pt1 | contig 34133 bp, 40 predicted proteins | sample 1596481 | NCBI WGS metagenome assembly OJJZ01 (sample SAMEA4350110, study PRJEB24818) | metagenome | biome: human; feature: gut; material: faeces | place: Denmark | collected 2013-09 | reverse complement strand
TGCCAAACGGTAAATCATTCTTGCCACAAGGTCGCAATGTTGAATACCTCTTGCCAGCTGGTTCGGAAGTTATCAATGCCAGTGAATTGGCTATGCTCATGGGTGTTGAACGTGGAGCTTATGCTAAAGGTACTGGTTTTTGGTCTAAAATCTGGGATACAACTACCAATGTAGCTGGCTCAGTTTGGAATGGGCTGAAAAACGGTGTCGACAAATTCAAAAAAATGATTGATTTTGTCAGAAGTGCTATTACAGACCCTGTTGGTACACTAGCTAAAACATTTAGTCCTAATGCTGATAAGCTAGCTGGTTTGTTCAATCCACTTGGTAACGCACTTTATAAGAAACCTGTCGGAGAAGCTAAAAGCTGGTGGAAAGAACTTTGGTCAATGGCTAACGCTTCAATGGACGAAGGCACTGTAGCTATAGGTGCTAAAGGCGATGACTACCGCTTTAAAGACAAAGCTAAAGACGCTGGAGTTGACCCATGGGGATACTACTATCGTGAGTGTGTATCGTTCATTGCTAGTCGTTTGGCAAATCTTGGTGTTAACCCTAGCTTGTTTAGTCATCTAGGTAATGGTAACCAATGGGTATCTGCTAGAGTGCCACACTTGAGTAGACCAAAACCTGGTGTAGTATCTGTCTACACAGGAGGGCCAGTTTCAAGTAACCACGTTGACTTTGTAACAGCTGTGCACGGTGATACTTATGATGGTGAAGATTACAACTATAACGGTGATGGTAAATATCATCAATTTACAGGTCGTCATGTCAAAAATGCTGCTACATTTCTTGATTTCGGTGTTCGAGATTTTGGAAGCAGTGGCGAAGACGGAAAACCGCTTAAGGATAAAAACAACCCACTTCAAACTTTAATTAAACGTCAAGTTGGTGGTATGTTCGATTGGATTAAGAAAACGCTTGGTCCGTTGCTCAGCCCAGCAGGCGGCGGTGAAGACCATCCACAAGGGATTGGGGTTGATCGTTGGCGTGATACGGTAGTCAAGGCCTTGCAAGCTAACGGTATAGAACCAAACAACTTCCGTGTTTCTAAGATTTTAGCTACCATCCAGAGAGAATCAAATGGCGACCCTAATGCTCAAAATAATTGGGATAGTAACGCACTAGCAGGCCATCCATCAATTGGTTTGATGCAAACCATCGGGCCTACTTTTAACGCTTATAAACACAAAGGGCACGACAATATCCGAAACGGTTACGATAACTTGCTCGCTGCAATCAACTACATCAAACACCGCTATGGAACGTCAGACGCAGCCTTTAACCGTGTGGCTGCTTATGGTTACGCAAACGGTGGCCTAGTCCACAAGAACGGTGTTTATGAGCTCGCTGAGGGTGATATGCCAGAATACGTAATACCAACAGATATTGCGAAACGCGGTAGAGCGTGGCAATTGCTTTCTGAAGCAGTAGCACGCTTTGCTGGAGATGCACCACAAGGAAATTCTGATAATACATCAAACCATAAGCGTGTTTCTGTACTAGAAGACAAGCTAGACGTCATGATTGGTTTGCTTAGTCAATTGGTAACTAATGGCTCTAAGCCAATTGAGATTCAAAATATCATCGATGGTAGAAGTGTTTCAAACGGTTTAGCGCCATTTATGACAAAAGCCACAAACGAATATGAGCGCAGGCAAGCGCTGTTAGGAGGTCAAATTATTTGATAGGAATGTCAGTAACTTATGACGGCAAGAACTTAACCGAATTATTCAATGAAGGTCAAGGACGTGCCGTTCCAGTGGATGTCACCAAAAACGTGGCATCAAATTTCAACAACAACTATCAAGACCAAGGGCACAGGCGTTATGGTCAGCAATTCCTATATAACACCTTATCAGTTAAACAGATTCAAGTATCGTTTACTCTAGTTGGTAACTACGATTACTTTAATAGCGTAGCTGAAACGCTTGGTGGCTATCTGAATGTAGATAAACCGAAACCATTGATTTTCGGAGATGAACCTAATAAGGTTTGGGAAGCTATCCCGTCTGGTCAAGCATCGTTAGCAGTTGATAAGAACACCTCACCGATTACCGCAACAGTAACGGTTACATTTGATGTTCCCAAAAGTTACAGCGAAAACAAAGCCGAAGCCTTGGTAAGTAGCGATGGCGAAACCAAGTTCGGCAGTATTAAAAAGGTATCGACTGGGCATTACAAGGCAACTTTAAAGAACTTTGGTACGGCTGAAACATACCCAGATATTAAGTTAAAATTTAATTCAGATAATGGCTGGGTTGGGATTGTGAAATCTGCTACTGAAAGCTACGAGGTTGGTAATCCTAAAGAATGGGATAACCAAACGGTTAAAAAGTCAGAGGTACTGTTTGATTACGCTTCATCAAACGGAGAGCACAGAATCCCTAACGGTTTATCTCAAGGATTGAAAAATGTTGGTATCTCAAATGATAATATCAACGACACCAAGCCAAACGGAACTCTTTATATCGATAATGCTTGGGGTCGTCCTCACATTGCATTACAGAGCGGTCAAGTAGCATCGGTTACTTTTGACATACCAAGGGATTCAAGCGGTGAAAAAGGTGCGCTATATGAATACTTTTGGTGGAGACAAATTTTTTGGCTCGGCTCTGCAAACCAAATGGGATACTTAAAAATCTGTGTAACAGATGCAAGCGGCACTTTCTTGTATGGTGTTGAAACTTTTAAACGTTACAATGGTTTAGGCTGTGAATATAACTTCCTAGCCAGTGACGGTAAGGGAGGTTTCCGTATTGTCGACAGGAAGAATTTTTTAGGAACACATATCGAGCAGCATAACCCATTTAATGAACCTAGGGGATGGTCAGATATTATGCGGTTTGATGATGTCGTTCAATACTACTGGTGGGGTTCTTATCCTAGATATTCTATTCCTGAAATAAAGGGTAAAAAATCAGATAAAATCCATGTTATCTTTGGAAGGGTTGGTAACGCTCCTCTTGTAACACATATGTATTTGGATGATTTTATTTATCGAAAAGACCACGTCACCAAAGAGGAAGACATACCTAATCGTTTTCATATGGGTTCTATCCTTGAAATCGATATGTCTAAAGGTAAAACCCTTATCGATAACTTGCCGGCATCTAATGAGTTAACATATTTGTCTGAACCATTCAGCATTGGTATTGGTGAAACTGAAATTGACATTTACACGTCAAGCTGGATAGCCAAAGACCCAACGATTGAAATTTCTTGGAAGGAGCGTTTCGTATAATGCAAATTTGGATTCATGATAAAAGCATGCGCAAGGTGTGTGCTTTAAATAACAACGTTCCCGGAATGTTGCCATATTCAAATAGTCAATGGCATACCTACCTTGAATACTCAACCAGCACACTCGATTTTGTGATTCCTAAAATCGTAAACGGGAAACTGCACGATGATATCAAATACATCAATGACCAGATGTATGTGTCGTTTTACTACGATAATTCTTACCACGTTTTCTATGTGGCTAAGATTGTTGAGAATGATTTTAGTTTTCAAGTGACTTGTAATAATACAAACTTGGAACTAGCAGCAGAAATAGAGCGTCCTTTAGCTAGTGTTGACGGTGCTAAAACTCTTGAATGGTATCTTCAAAAACTTGAGTTACTTGGTTTTGCTGGTCTTGAAGTTGGTTTTAATGAGATTCCTGATAGAACAAGAACGCTTACTTTTGAATCTCAAAGTGGAACTAAACTAGAGCAACTTCATAGCTTGATGAATCAATTTGATGCAGAATTTATTTTCCGTACCGAATTAAACCGAGACGGAACTATGAAACGTTTCATCATCGACATCTACCAAGAAGCAGATAAAAACCATCACGGTATAGGTAAAGCTAGAGGAGATGTCATTCTCTACTATCAAAGCGGATTGAAAGGCGTTCAAGTTACTAGTGATAAAACGCAACTTTTCAACGCTGGTAATTTCATTGGACAAGATGGCGTTAACCTAAACGATGTCGAATTTGAGGAAAAGAACGAGCTAGGACAAGTAGAGTTCTATTCTCGAAAGGGCACTAGCTTCGTTTTCGCCCCACTGTCAAGGGAACGCTACCCATCTACCATGAATCCAGACAGCGCTGATAACTGGACACGTAGGGATTTTCAGACAGAATACAAGGACGTTGAATCCTTAAAAGCTTACGCCTTGCGTACTATCAAGCAGTATGCTTATCCACTATTGACTTACACAGTAGATGTTCAGTCTAGCTTTCTGGATAACTATAAAGACATCAATCTAGGTGACACTGTTAAAATCATCGATAATAATTTTAGAGGTGGTTTAGCCCTCGAAGCGCGTGTATCTGAAATGATTATCAGCTTTGACAATCCCACAAACAACTCGGTTGTTTTTACTAATTTCAGAAAATTGGATAATAAACCGTCTAGCGAATTACAACAACGTATCGATGAGATTGTTTCTAAGTCATTGCCATATCATGTTGAGATAAGGACCACGAATGGTACAGTATTTAAAAATGGAGTTGGCCATTCTACTGTTAAACCCATCTTGAAACAAGGTGATAAAATCGTTAATGCAACCTATCGATTTGTAATTGATGGCTCTATTGTTAGCTCTGGTCTGACCTATACCGTCAAAGCAAGCGATATCACAAAACCAACTGTAATTACAATTTCAGCGTGGGTAGATAATAAAGAAGTAGCTTCGGAAGAGATTACTTTCTTAAATGTATCAGATGGGAAACAAGGTCCTAAAGGTGCCGATGGTAAAACACCTTATTTCCATACGGCATGGTCTTACAGTGCAGATGGTACCGATGGTTTCACGACTGCTTACCCTAATTTGAATTTGTTGGAAGGGACAAAAGATTTTAGTGGAGATTGGGGATTTACTCGGGATTGGACGAACGACGGAACCTTTAAAGGTTTAACTGTTAAGAAACGAACTTATCCATGGCAAGGTATATTCAAAACATTCACAGCACCTAAAGACGGAAAATACACTTTCTCAGCTTATGTTAAAAGTTCAGGTGATAATGTAAATATATATAGATTCGTTTTTTTAAATGGGAAAGATTATTGGAATGCTATTAAGATAATAGGAAACAATTTTGATTGGTTAAGAGATAGTTTCACTATAAATTTAAAAGCCAACGATACTGTCATTGCTAGATATGAATTATCGGATAAAGGTTCTTTATGGACGGCTGGGCATAAGTGGGAAGAGGGTTCAGTCGCTACCCCTTGGATGCCCTCGGCTAGCGAAGTCAAAACTGCTGACTATCCAAGTTTCATCGGACACTACACAGACTTTACACAAGTAGATAGTCCTAATCCTCGAGATTACACTTGGAGTCTGATACGAGGAAACGACGGGAAGGATGGAGCAAATGGTGGAGAGAATCTAATTGTTAATTCAGCATTCCCAGAAGATATTGACGGATGGGGTTTTTGGGACGAAAGTACACCTAATAACAATCTTCATATAGCTACACATGGATTTTACTATAACGGAACAAAACCCCTTTTTAGATTAGACAATAACACCAATAGTGGGGTTCCTGCTGCATCAAGACGTTTTCCAGTCAAACGCAACACTGATTATTCTCTAAATATTCAGATATTTGCAACCGAAAACCTCAAGAGCGTTGATATCTATTTTCTTGGCAGGAAGGCGAATGAAACTGACAAGATGTATACCCAAGTTGTAAACATCAAATCATATACAAATTCACCGTCAACCACTCAAGCGGTTAAATGGCATCTAACATTTAACTCTGGAGATAGCGACGAAGGATTCATCCGTATAGACAACAGTGGCTCTGCTGATGGTAATACGTCTAGTCTATTCTTCGCTGAATTAGACTGCTATGAGGGAACCGGTGACCGAGCGTGGCAAGCGTCGTCGAAAGATTTGGAAGAGGAAATAGACACCAAAGCCGATGATGTCCTAACACAAGCACAACTCAACAGACTGAACGAAACGAACTCTATTATTAAAGCTGAATTAAACGCTAAAGCGTCACTTGATAAACTCAATCAGTGGGTGGAAGCCTATCAAGATTTTGTTAACTCAAACAATGCCAATCGTGCACAAGCTGAAAAAAATTTAGCTGATGCAAGTGCTCGTGTAACAAAACTAGAAAACGACTTAAATGATATGTCAGAACGTTGGAATTTCATCGATAGCTACATGACTGCATCAAACGAGGGGCTTGTTGTTGGTAAAAAAGATAACTCAAGCTCTATCATGTTCAATCCAAACGGGCGTATATCAATGTTTTCAGCTGGTCATGAGGTAATGTATATCTCGCAAGGTGTGATTCATATTGAGAATGGTATTTTCTCGAAAACTATCCAAATCGGACGATATCGAGAGGAACAAGATTTATTGAATCCAGACCGTAATGTCATTAGATACGTAGGAGGTGCATAATGGCTGAATTTTGGAGTAATAACGACCGTGGATATCGTATCCGTCTTTGGGTTGACCAGGTTGGTCAAGACATCCAAAACAATACAAGTCAAGTTAGATTGCGATTAGCGTTACTAAATACGACAACTACGTTTGCTCAATATCAATGTAGTGCTTATGTCGAATTTAACGGTCAACGATTGAATTGGTCTGGTTCACCTAGCGTTCTAAGTTGGTATCAAACAGTCGAATTAATAGATCAAACAATTACTGTTAGACATGCTGATGATGGGTCTGGTGTCTTCAGTGTACGCGCTCACTTTAATGGGTCGGGTGGTTGGAGTCCTGTGAATCTAGATATTGGTAATCAGCAAATAACACTGACAACTATCCCAAGGGGAAGCTCGGTGAGAGTGTCTGATGGGTTCATTGGCAATCAAGTAGACATCTCTATCGATAAAAAAGTAGGTAGCGCTACACATACACTACGCTATTCTTGGTACAACAAACAAGGTAAAATTGCCGACAATGTTGGAACGTCGTATAAATGGACAATCCCAGAAGATTTCGCTAACGATATACCAAATTCAACAAGTGGACAGGGTACTATATATGTAGATACTTATATTAATGGAAATTTCATTCAAACACAGTCGACAACGTTCACGGCAAGTGTTATCACAAATAACATGAAGCCGTCGTTAACTGGTTTCACGTTGACAGATGCTAATCCAGTATCTCAAAGAGTAATCCCAGAATCAACGCATTTTGTTTCCATCATGTCGCTTGTCAAAGTTACATTTAATGGAGCTCAAGCCAAGAGCGGGGCTACCATAGCTGGTTACTATGCTGAAATTGTTGGCGCTAACAATTCTGTTACTGAGAATGGCGGAGTGTTGCGTGAGGTGTCTGTTAACAAAGACACTGAAATGACCTTAAGAGGAAGGGTTCTAGATTCTCGTGGGATATGGTCTGATTGGGTAGAGACGAAACTAATGTTTCTATTCTATTTTAGCCCAGCACTAAGATTCGAGGTTAAGAGAAGTGATAAGAAGTTAGATATCCTAACTATTAAGAGATTCGCTAAAATAGCACCACTTACAGTTAACGGCGTGCAGAAAAACACCATGAAGCTGACTTTCACCACACGAAAATTCGGTTCTGATACTGAGGTTCTAGATAATGGCCAAGCTGGTGGAAGTTGGTCACAGGTTTCTGAATTTAACGGATCTGATGCAAACCTTGGTAATCGTTATCCTGCAGATACATCATATATAGTTACAGGTAAATTAGAAGATGAGTTTACAAGCGCTTCATTCCAAGTCACTGTTCCAACAGATGAAGTTATTATGACATATGATCGTCAAGGCGTTGGGATTGGTAAGTACCGAGAGCGTGGTGCTCTTGACGTGGCTGGTGACATCTACGCTAACAACAGTCAGATTCAGCAATATCAGCTAACTAATAATAATGGATCTGCGAAATGGGCAAACAATGCAAACAAACTTGACGAACCTGGCCAATACTATCTTGATCCATCAGCTCCCGGAAACCCTGTTGGAAATTGGGGGTACTTATTCCATCACAGCTCCAATGGGAAAGGTAGCATGTATAAAGAAGCTATTCAGACTTTCTGGAGCAATAGGGGGCAGCTATTTTTCAGGCATCACAGATGGTCGAAAATAATTGATGACTGGGAACCGTGGATTGATTACACGCCTAAAAAACCATCTGTTGTTAAAAGAGAAATACAAATTGGTTGGGGTGTAAGAGCGAACTTAGTTCGTGAATCAAACGTAGTAACTTTGAGTTTAGAACGAGGTATCTATTCTCTTCCTCCTTGTGAATACATTAACTTGGATGAAAAAATCCCTAATGGATTTAAGCCTTGTGTTCAAGTGCATATGGTTGCTAATAAAAATGCAGCAAACGTGCATTATGGTAGTGCAGTATGGCATCTTGAAACAAATGGAGATATACGGTTTTCAAACCCAAATACAGACACAGTTGATGGTCGTGCAGTATACACAGGTACTGTAACATACATCACTGAAGATGAATACCCAAGCAATTAAACATGAAGAAAGGAAAATTCATGAAATTTGAATACGAATCAAAATCAAAAGAATACGATGCAAGCGGCGCAGCGTATTCCACAAAAGTAGTTTTGAAAAACCGAGATGGTGCTTACGTCCCTGTCTTTTTGCCAGTCGATAAAATCGACTTATCAAACACTGAACTACTGAATGAAGCACTAGAGGTTATCTATCAAGAAAACTTCCCGCAACGTGCGGAAAATGAAAAATTTAATGAACTTGGCGAGAAAATCAAAGAGTACGAAGCATTAAACAAAAAAGCTACTGATACCATTGCTAAGATGGAAGAACAAATGACGAAACAGCAAGGGCGATCGAAGACAGCGCAAGTAACGCTGATGAATATCATTACTAAATTTTATGAAAAAGGGATGCTAAAGGATGAAGACTTGGCTGAATTGTCTATCGTTGACGTTGAAGAAGATTAAAGAAGAAATAGAAAGGAAAAAAGATATGATGATTAAATTATTTGCTATTAACATTGTTGATGGGAGCTACCCGTTTAAACGTGTTCCTAAAGTTTTGAAACCAAAAGTAAAAGAACAAATCGCTAAGATGGTTGAGGACGAGGAGCTATTGGCAAAACTTACACAAGAATAGCATAGGAGGGATGTGTTATGGGACCACAAAACGAGCCAGATTTGATGAACTGGCTTATAACGGTAATACTTCCTATATCTATTTCAAGTGCGAGTTTTTATTTTTCAAGCCAGTCACGCGCCTCTCGAATAGAGCACAGAATTACTAAATTAGAGGTCGTTGACCATGAAATCGAGAAAATTATTAAAAACCATAATGATCGTCTTGACAAATATCAAGAAGAACAAAAAATAATTCTAGCTCTGGTTCAAAGAGTGGACCATCTTAATGAGAGTATCGGGGAGCTAAAAGGAAATATTGAAGAAGTTAAAAAATTAGTAGATCGAAACTTGAGAGGATAATAATAAAATGATTAATTTTAAATTACGTTTGCAAAATAAAACTACACTAGTAGCTCTTATCTCAGCAGTATTCCTTATGTTGCAACAATTAGGGCTTGAAATTCCACACAATATCCAAGACGCTGTAAATACATTCATTGCAATTTTGGTTATCCTCGGAATCGTGACAGACCCTACCACTAAAGGAATTGCTGACAGTGAACGAGCATTGAACTATGATGTACCACTAGACGATAAGAAAGGAAAATAGTATGAGCGTACAACAATCTATTGTAAATTGGTTTGTTAACCATCGAGGCAAATTGACCTATTCAATGTATGGGTCACGCAACGGAGCAGACGGTACAGCTGACTGCTCTGGTTCGATTTCGCAAGCCTTAAAAGAAGCTGGTATTGGTATTCAAGGACTACCATCAACAGTAACCCTTGGTCAACAACTTGCCAAAAATGGATTCTATCGAGTAAGTATTAATCAAGATTGGGATGCTTTGACAGGTGATATTGTGTTAATGTCATGGGGTGCTGATATGTCTCAATCTGGTGGTGCTGGTGGACACGTTGGTGTCATGATGGATGCTACATACTTTATTAGTTGCGATTATTCAACTCAAGGGGCACCTGGGCAAGCTATCAATACTTACCCGTGGAATGACTACTATGCAGCGAACAAGCCTGCATATATTGAAGTTTGGCGTTATTCTGAATCTGCACCGCAAACCAATAACCAAGCTAATACTGCGGTAGTGCCACAGTCTAAAGCTTACTATGAAGCCAATGAAGTCAAATATGTTAATGGTATTTATCAGATTAAATGTGATTATCTATGTCCCATCGGATTCAATTATTTTCAAAATGGGATCCCGGTTACAATGGTTAACTGGGTAGATAAAGATGGCAATGATTTACCGGACGGTGCAGACCAAGATTTCAAGGCAGGCATGTTCTTTAGTTTTGCTGGTGATGAAGTCAACATTACAGACACAGGAGAAGGCGGCTATTATGGTGGCTATTACTACCGACGTTTCGAGTTTGGGCAATTCGGTACAGTATGGCTCTCTTGCTGGAATAAAGATGATTTGGTAAACTACTACCAATAGACCACGAAAACTATAAAATAAAAAAGGAGTATATCACCTCACCTCACACTGCAGTAGGGATACCATGGCAGTAGTGGTCGAAGCCTCAGCATTATGCTGGGGCTTTTTTTGTTTGTTATTTTTTAAAAATGTGGTATAATATAAATATCCATTCATAATCCATTTTTTATTTCTGATTTTACAATACTGTCTATTTAAACTTCCCTTTCTACAAATTCGCGTTTAAATTATAAAAAATGGTATAGAGCTATGAGATAATCTCGTAGCTCTTTTTGTTTGCTATTTTCATATAATTGTTGGAATACTTGGCATCGTTTCGGTTAAATTCTCGAACTGTAACCTCGACTTTTAGTCGAGGTTTTCTTTTTTTGCAAAAAAAAACTAAATTCCTTAATAAATAAAAATAAAAACTATAAAAACTTAGTACAGCTTCATTTATTCTCAAATTTTATATATTTTCGTTCAAGAATTGTTCTGTTGTTAAACCTAAAGCGCGAGCGAAATCATCAGCTTTATTCAGCGGGAACACCCGACTACCTGAAAGATATCTTGTTTGAAATCCCAGCTTTATTTGCATTGACATGGAACTGTTGTCTAAATAGCTTTTTATTATCGTTGTTTCTCATATTTAATAGTATAAACATTATACAAAAGTTCCCAAAAATAAACAATATGTTCCCAAAAATAAACTTTTTTCATATTTTTTTGATTTTAGTGTTGACAAATGGGAACGTGTTAGATATACTATAATTGTTCTAAGGAACAAGTAATAAAAATCAAAAGAAAGGAGATAACCTATGAAAGTTGATTTGCTTCGTGTGAAGGCCGAGCGGGTAGCAAAAGGTTATACTCAAGCGAAAATGGCTGAGCTAATGGGATTGGCTCGTAATCAGTACAACAAAAGAGAGAATGGAAAAATCTCATTTTCTGCTGACGAACTTATTACACTAGCCAACCTTTTAGGATATAACAAAGATGAAATTGGTATTTTTTTTAAACAAATCGTTCCCGAAACGCAACAATAATATTAGAAAGGAACAATATGAACGAAATAGCAACAAATGATTTTGACTACTCTTTGCTCGATGCAAAGACGAAAGAATTCTTAGAAGAACGTGCCAATATCATCTACGGCATCCAAAGCAAGAGTGCTTATGAAATAGGGAAACAACTTGCCAAAGCTCAAAAAGAGCTTTCGACTAGAGGGTACGGATGTTTCGAAGAGTGGTATAGGAGTTTGGGATTTAAAACAACAAAAGCATACGAATATATCAATCACTTCAAATTCGTTTCTTCGCAAAACGAAGAAACAAAAATAAATTTTTTTGAAAGTTTGCCTAAAACGTTACAAGCTCAAGTATCTAAACCATCTGCCAATCCGGAGGTTAATCAAGCAGTATTTAATGGAGATATCAAAACTCACAAAGAATATAAAGAGCTTGAGCGTCGCCTAAAACTCAAAGATCAAGCATTGGAAGCGGTCAAGGGTGAGTTGGAACGTGTCAAACGAACAAAGGTCACTGAAAAAGTAATCGAAAAGGAAATCATTCCACAAAAAGAGATTATAGCTCTTGAAAAAATGAGTGACTGAAAGCATTATAACGGTTTATTTTCAATAAAAGATAAAAAACTTTAAAAAAATAGAATAAAATTGTTGACAAACTAAAAAATATAGTTTAAAATAAAACCATAAAGTTAAAAAAAGGAGAAACGAATGGAGTTTAAATACGATAAATTAAAAGGACGTATTAAAGAAAAATACGGAACTCAAGAAAATTTTGCGAAAGCTATTGGAAAAACTCAAACCACAACATCTTTTAAAATCAATGGAAAAAGATTGTGGAATCAAGAAGAAATCATTAAGGCTATTGAGTTATTAGATCTTTCAAAAGATGATATTGTTGAGTATTTTTTCAACTACTAATACTAACTTGAATGATATAGAGAGGAACCAAAAATGAAGAAATTAATTAACTGGATTTGGTCAAACAAGAAAACAGAAACGCCAACATGGACTTTTGAAAAAAATGCATCAGAGCCTAGCCGTGACCGATACAACAAGGCACACGGATTAGGAAAGACATTAATTTAAAGTAATATCGTTAGCTGTTTCAATCCGTAGCCACACCTCGGTGTGCGGAGTGCAACTAAATACCTTATACCCCAAAAATAAATATAAATAAAAGCCAAAACTACCTTCTTATGAAATTGAATAATTCGAAGCACATCGGGGGCTGGGTGCGGATTGAAGCACTAAAAAAGCACAGGTATCTTAATGCGAAAGTATCAACTATGGAAAGCGAGGGCTTACGATTGAGAATTTATGTTAATAAACGCAAAAAATTGATTTTAGCACCAGAAGTTTTTGAAAAATATGGTGGTGTCAGTAACGAAACGATTCAAATTAAAAACGGTGAATTTTCAAAGGAAATTGAAAAAGAAGTCAACGAAGCTATGCAAGAGATTATTGATCGCTGGCAACCAATTTTCGATAACATTCCAACGGAAGCACTGTTTGCTGAAAGACAAAGGCAAGTTAAAAACTTTATTGATTTTGAAACAGTACTAACTGATTTAGTTGAAAAGGAGTTTAGCAGCGATGAGTGAAGAATGGCGTGACGTTGTCGGATATGAAGGATTGTACCAAGTGAGCAGCGAGGGACGCGTTAAGAGTTTAGAGAGAGTTGTTAAACGAAAGGATGGTCGCAGACGACTTCAAAAAGGGCGTTTTTTAAAACCGTCACGCGACCACTGTGGTTATAAGAAAATTTGTTTAACAGATGCAAATAGTAAACAAAAAAGCTTTCTCGTCCATCGCATCGTTTGTCAGGCGTTTCATGAGAATCCATGGAACAAGTCAGAAGTTAACCATATAAACGAAGATAAATCAGACAATCGATCTTGCAATCTTGAGTGGTGTACACGAAAAGAAAACTGTAACCACGGGACAAGGAACGTAAGAATGGCGAAAAAGATCGCCGAGATTAAAAGTAAACCGATTGCCCAATACACCCTTGATGGTAAGCTCGTTAAAGTTTGGCCATCGCCTACGGAAGTCCACAGACAGTTAGGAATCAACCAAGGTAATATTAGTGCAGTAGCTCGGGGCGAGCGTAACAAAGCCAGCGGTTTCATTTGGAAATATGTCTAAAGAAAGGAAGAAATAACGGATGAAAATTATAAATGGGTCGAATATTGAACGAACAGAGAATTGGCGCGTACTGTTATACGGAAAGCCTGGGATTGGTAAAACAAGTGTCATTAAGCAATTAAAAGGGCGGGTGTTGGTGTTGTCGCTTGATAATAGCTATCGCGTGTTGTCGCACAGCGAAAATATAGATGTGATCGAATTTGACCGCGAGCACCCTACTGAAGCGATTACCGACTTCTTGAATGACGTTGATGATGTCTTGGGCGACTACGATAATTTAGTAATTGACAATGTCTCGAGCCTACAAAGCGACTGGTTCGTGCAAATGGCAAGAGAAAGCGCCAGCGGGCTTCAAAATGAACTTCAACATTTTAGCCGCTGGACGAACTTCTTCCTGCGCGTGCTAACGGCAATTTACAGCAAACCAATTAATATTTACGTGACTGCGTGGGAAGATGTACGAGACCTGAACCTTGAAACAGGCCAAATAATTTCCCAATACATTCCACAAATCAGAACAAGTGTTCTAAGCCAGTTGTTAGGCCTCACAGATGTGGTCGGAAGAGTTGTTGTCAACGAAAAGACAGGCAACCGTGGGTGCATTCTAGAAGGTAGCGAAGGTACCTACGCTAAGAATCGCCTCGATAATCGAACAGCTTGCAAGATTGAAGACCTCTTTAAATTTGGTGATTTAGATGGAACTAAGGAATTACCAGAGTGACCTTGTTAATGATATCAAGCAATCAATCTTAAGAGGTAATAAGCGTATCATGGTGCAGTCACCACCTAGAAGCGGTAAAACCGTGGTGATGGCTCACATTGCCAAAGGTGCGACAGATAAAGGTAACACTATTCTGTTCTTTAGTCATCGAAAAGAAATCAATGAACAAGTAGTTAATACCTTTAAGCGTAACGGCGTTGACATGAACTTAGTAACCATTGATAGCGTGACTAAGGTAGCACGAAACCTAGATAGGATATCAGAGCCTTCGATTATATTAATTGATGAAGCTCATCACGTCAAAGCTAAAACCTATCTAAAAATTATTGAATACTACTCTAACAGCATTGTTCTCATGTTCACAGGTACACCTGCACGGCTAGATGGTAGTGGGTTTGATGATATCGCAGACGACATTGTTCTCGGAAAGTCGGTTAAATGGCTACAGGAGAACGGGAACATCGCACCATTTAAATATTATGCCCCTTCTTTAATCGACACTACAAACCTAAAAAAGCGTGGTGGAGAGTTTACTAAGAAATCCGTAGATGACACAATGAAACGTGTGATTTACGGTGATGTTATAAGACACTATGAGAAGTTAGCCAAAGGCAAACAAGCCATAGTATACACACATAGCGTAGAAGCTTCTGAGAGCGTTTCTAACACGTTTAACGATCAAGGCTATACTTCTATCGCAATCAGTGGTAAAACGCCACCAGAGGTTCGAGAGAGGGCAATGCAAGCCTTTAGAGACGGAGAACTTACAATTATGGTTAATTGTGAGTTATTCACTGAAGGAATTGACCTGCCAAACGTTGATGTTTGCATCATGTTAAGACCAACTCAATCATTATCACTCTATTTGCAGTTTGCCATGAGGGCTTTAAATCCAAGAGACGGTAAAACAGCTATTATAATCGACCATGTTGGAAATGTTGATAGGCATGGATTACCAAACGATGATAGAGAATGGTCGTTAACTGGTGTAATTAAGAAGAAACAGAAAGCAAAACTCGGTGAACCTACCACACGGACGTGTGATGAATGCTACGCTACGTTTTGGAGTGCTGAACGTATCTGTCCACTGTGTGGCCATGAGAATCAGCCTACAAAAGAAGAAATTGAAATAATTCGAGAAATAGAACTCGAAGAAAGACGGCAAGAGGTTGCTAGTAAAGTTGAAACATTCGTTACTAGTGACCAATGCCAAACAGTAGAAGAACTCAAAGAGTTCGCTAAACAACACGGATATAAACCCGGTTGGGTTTATTACCAACAGAAAAAAAATAATATATGGAGATAAAAAACTATGTTTACAATTGATTACTCACAAGCAAAAGAATTCGGATCTATCAAAGACGGTACTTACGAAGTTACTATTGATTTAGCAAAACAAGATGCTACTCAAGGAGGAGCTGACTACCTTGACATCCGTTTTCGTATTCGCAAGGACTTCCAACAAGAATTCCAAAATAACATTATTTTCTATCGCATCTTTGCTAAAAAAGATGATGGAAAATATCCAGTAGCTTCTATCATGAATCTTGCTAAAGCTGCAGGAATTCCTGATGGTACTAAATTTAGTAGCTTGGAAGATTATCTCAACCAGTTGGAAGGAAAAGCTCTTAAAGTTACCGTTAAAAACGAAAAATCTGAGTGGCAAGGTAAAACCTACGAAAATCTAAACGTTAAACGTTTGGAAGTTACCGATATCCCACTTCCAGAAGTTAATACTGAGATTTCAGAAATTGACCTTCCATTCTAATTATGGAGATGGTTGATTACGCAATCAACTATCAACGCATGGGCTATTCTGTTATCCCTATCTCAAAGAATGGCAAAACCCCTCTTATTTCTTTCGCTGACAAACCACCAATGACTGAAAACGACATTCGGAGGGTGTGGCGAGATAATCCAGATGCTAACATTGCACTTAGAACAGATACATTCTTTGTCATTGACGTTGACATGCATGGCGATGTTGATGGTTTAACTAATTTAAGGAATTGGGAACATGCAAGACTTATACCCCCAACATTGCAAGCTATAACCCCCAGCGGTGGGAGACATATCTACTTAAAAAAAGACCCCAACCATCCTATATCGCAAAATATTGGGATGATTGAGGGAGTGGATATCAAGGCACACGTTAATAACTATATATTAGTGCCACCGTCCAATAATTCCAAAGGATACTATGAATGGGATAAAGTGCATTCGCCAAAAGATGGAAGCATAACAGAAGCACCTCTTGCGTTGATAAAAGTATTGCAGAAAATGAAACCAGAACCATTAAGCTATGAAGTCTCATCGTTTGCTAGTGACAGTGTTAGAAGTACAAAAACCACAAAGTTATTCGAGAGCATCTTACTAGGTTTTGGAGATCAAGGAGGACGAAATAACGCCCTAGCCGAGTTTGTTGGCGGACTACTCCTTCGAGGGGTTGATCCAGAAATTACTTACCATCTCGCAAAGATGGCAAACAGTAACACATCCGAGCCGTTGGATGATAAGGAATTTGAAAGGACATTTAAGAGCATGTTAGACAAAGAGATAAGGAGGATTGGACTTGACAACGATTGATTTTGACTTTTACAGAGAACAATTTGCAAGCTCTAGTCTCTCGCCTGGGAAACCTAGCAGCAAAGAGGGAATTAAGAATAAGCTTAAAGCCTACCGAAACGAGTGGTTTGAAAAATTTAAGGAAGAAAATCCAGATAAAAATGAACCAAAGGCATTGCCAGAATTAGCAGTAGCTAAAGGTTTAAATAAATACACTCATGTTATTACCCTCGAAAATGGGAAAGTAGCTATATATGATCCAGAGCGTGGATATTACCAAAAAGATTATAGATATGCCTACCAGTTAATCTATATCTTAGAACCTACATTTAGTGAAACAAAGTGTCGAAATGTTCTATTCTTGCTTTCAAACATGAGTAGAGAGTACGAATACAACAATATGTATATGGATTTTGAACCAGAGTACAGAGACGTAAGACGTTTTATCCTCGTCAAAAATGGCATCTACGATAAACGAAAGAAGAAGCTGCTATCGTTTGACTATAAGTTTATTAACTTCAGTACAATTGAAACAGAATTAGTTGAGAACGCCCCTAAACCAACAATAAATGGTTGGGATGTTGATAGTTGGTTGCTTGATTTAATGAGTGGTGATAGTGAGCTTGTCGAATTACTATGGCAAGTCATTGCAGCATCGCTGAATGGTAACCATTCTTATCGAAAATCGATTTGGTTAGTTGGTAACGGTAACGATGGTAAGGGTACGTTTCAACAGTTAATTAGCAATTTGGTTGGATTAAAAAACGTAGCACCATTAAAACTTAATCAATTTTCTGAACGTTTCGGTCTTGCCATTATCGAAGGGAAGACAGTTATCATTGGTGACGATGTCCAAGCTGGTATATATGTAGATGAATCTTCCAATTTTAACTCAGTCGTTACTGGTGAACCAGTTTCAATTGAGAAAAAAGGAGAAAATCCTTACTTAGCGCAATTTAAGAAAACGGTTATCCAGTCTACCAACGCTATGCCAGTGTTTAAAAACAAGTCAAACGGGACATATCGACGTATCGTGATTATCCCATTCAAAAAAACATTTGGCATCAACGATGACAATTGGGCAATTAAGGATGATTACATCAATCGTAAAGAAGTTTTGGAATATGTTCTTTGGAAAGCTATTAATTTAGATTTCGATAAATTCAGTGAACCAAAAGCGACACAAGAACGTATGCAAGAGTTCAAGGAAGAGAATAACACAGTTTATAAATTCCTTAATGAATACTTGTCAGATGTCGTTTCCACTCGAATTCCAGTTAGGTTCTTGTGGGATGTGTACCGCTCATGGTGTCACGAGGGAAATCATACTATACCTAAAAAATCTAACTTTGAAAAAGAGTTGGCACAGAATTTACCAGTTGGTTGGATAAAAGATAGACAAAAACCTCTTGATTTTTTCAATCCAACTAAAGATAAGCCAGATTATTGGCATGATTTCAATTTTAATTGGGACGAAAACAAAGCTAAGAAAGCAGCAGTAGTGGTTATGGTTACTCAGTAACCGCAGGTTACTGCAACATGTAACCGTCAAACACCTTGATACATAAGGGTTTTCGGTTGCTTTAGTTACTTAGTTACTACTTTTATATATATTTAAATAAATAAATAAATAAATAAATATATATATAGAGAGAGAGTCAAAAAAACGTGTAACTAAGTAACTAAAGTGGCCAGAAACCTTGATATATAAGGGGTTTGCGGCGGTTACGAGTAAAAGTAACTGTTACTGTAATAGAGTAACAAAATGAGATATATGACCACAGAATCACTAATTCAAAATCAAATTCGAGTGGAATTATCAAAAGCTGGCTACATGGTATTTAGAATTAACGTTGGAAAAGTCAGAATGGCTGATGGACGTTGGTTTGATACTGGAGCACCAAAAGGTTTTTGTGACCTGTTTGGATTTAGACCAGATGGACAGATATTTTTCATCGAAGTTAAAAATGAAAAAGGTCGTGTGAGAGACGACCAAAAGAAATTTATGGAAGCTATGAAAAAACGAGGAGCACTCGTAGGAGTGGCAAGAAGCGTTAAGGATGCAATGAGGATAGTTGATGGTAAAACGGTGGAATGACCATATGGCTGGCATTAAATATGCACCAAGACCATATGAAGAGCATATAACTGTGTTAGAGCGTGTAGAATATTTCAATCATTGGTTTTATGCTACCCATCAAAAGAAAGGTGCGGTGGCAATTAAACTAGGGATTAGTACCAATAAATTAAACCGCCTATTAACATTGGAACAGTTACCAGATGAGAAATTATTGAAAGAGATGGTAGAACTATGCAATATAAAGTAATAACATATTTTGACAACATGGAAGACGATGTAGAAATTTATGATAGCAAGGATGAAGCTATCAAAAGATTGCATCATTTGAGAGGTGTTAAATATAGAAATTTAAAATTATATAAAGTGGAAATGGTTGAGGTAGAATAAATGAATAGACTTAAAGAATTAAGAGAATTACGGAAAATTACAAGAGTTGAGTTAGCCGAAAAAATTGGGGTTACAAAATTAACCATTCTTAATTGGGAACATGGCACCCATGAAATCAAAGGAAGTAATGCTAAGAAGCTAGCTGAATACTTCAACGTATCAATCCCATACTTGCTAGGTTATGATACATTAACTGACCTAGTTGCCAAGATTAACGAGTGGGCTATCAGTCACGGACTGGATAAAGGAAATCCTAAAATCGAGTGGATGAAGGTTACTGAAGAGGTTGGAGAAATTAGAGACGTGTTTCTAAAACCTAACGATTTTGATGACCCAGAAATGGCTCTAAAAGACGCTATAGGCGATTCTATTGTTACCCTAGTGGTATTATGCCTACAACTCGGTTACGACGTTGAGGAGTGCCTTAAAATCGCTTATAACAACATTAAGGACAGGAAAGGAGTAATGATTGATGACAACTTTGTCAAAACGAGATAACCAGCTAAGGATTCTACTACTAATTTCAATAGTAATCAATGTGACTACTATCATACGAGTGGTTAACAGACCTATCGAGATCCATACTGTATTGCATGGTAAAATCACAGGTAAGCAGATGATAGGGAAGCTCTACACGATTGATTGTGGAGCGTATGGTAAGTTTCTAGTCACCAAGGAACAATACGATAGTGTGCAGGTAGGAGATGATATTCCAAGCTATTTGAAAGGGAGGGGACAATGAAGCGCTTCGAGTACGCTGGACTGACTAAAGAGTTACATCAAAGGTTAACTCTAGAGTTTGATGCATTGAGGGAAGAACATCGCAGAACACTCACTAAATATATAATGGAAACAAAGAAGTGCGACCGATTGCAAGCTAGGAAATATTTTCAAAGGTTTGATAATGTAACCAAAGAGCGATCTAGGATGTCACTCGTTACATTGAATGATATGCGTGAATATCTTACGGATGGTCTCGCGAACGACATAGAAGAGTATCTGTCAAAACACTGTTTTAGTAGCTCCGTAAAGTGTCGGCCAGATACCGACAAGAGAAATGCTGGACTGCCTGAGGAACTCTTTAAACAGTATTGCGAGGAAATCAAATCATTAAAAGCTAAATACCCAAACAGATTCACCGCTTACATCATGGATGTTAAAGGATGCAAATATCAAAAAGCCAATAGAATACGGACAGCGATAAATACACTCTATACAGAGCTTGGAATTCTAACACCTAGAAAGGTAATCCAGTTAGAGGGTCTTCTGTCTAGAGAGCTATTCGGTAAGATAGCTAAGTACGTCTTTAATAAGTATGAGTGGCCAGAAAGCCTAGATAAAGAGGTTGATAGAATCTATTTAGAATATCGCACCAAAGGCGAACTAGGCCGTGACAAAGAAAGTGTTAAACGCACACTATTTAAAGCGATCTCTATGGGCTTGTGAGGGTTCGACTCCCTCGCTCGTTGTTAGTCTGTCGTGACTAGGTAATTTTTTCGACACTCGTATCGCTGACAGACCGATACACAAACCCAGTAAATATTTTATAGAAATGAGGATCCAATACATACTTTTTTTACTCCAGTCTTGCATTGCTGGTAGCAAGACTGGAATTTAAAATAAAGGGGGTGGTAAATAAAAAAAAAGCCCAAGGCAAAGCTTGCCGAGAACTATTTGACAACATTATTATACCATGAAAAAGGAAAGACAATTTATGAGAACAGTTGAGCGGTTACAAAGAATCAAAGCACTTGATAGATACATCGACAGTCAGATAGAGCAAATTAAGAGACTGGAATCACAAGCACTTAAAGTGACATCTGGTTCAATGCATACTGACATGGTTCAGGGTGGAAAGCGTAAGGGCAAAGATGATATTTATGTGGAACTTATAACGGCTAAGGAAGAATTAGAACGCTTCACAGCTGAAGCTATCAAACAGAAGCTAGAGTTTCGTAGACAGATAGCAAATATTGAGGATATAGATGCTAGGTCTTTGCTTCAAATGGTATACATTGACCAACTTGGTATCTGGCAGATATGTGACAAGTTAGGGATTAGTAGAGCTACGTACTACGTTAAACTAAGACAAGCTGAGAAACATCTAGATTAATCTATACCAATTAATACGGCATAATACTTTAGGCGTGGTAATATAGTATTATCGAATCAGAAGGACACATCAGTGTTCTTCTTTTATTTTATCTAAAGGAGGCATGCCAATGCCAATGGTCAGACGATGCAAGGCAGACGGATGCCGCACTTTAGTAGAGAGACCAGCACACTACTGTACTGCACATAAAGACATGGAAGCACAAGAGAGACAGAGATACTCACGCACTAGATACAACACACGAGTGAGGAACCGAGACGATGAGACTAAAGAGCGCTATGCATTCTATCGGTCAAGGGTTTGGTCTTCTATTCGGAAGGTAGCTTTGGAACGTGACAACTATCTGTGTCAGTACTGCTTGGCTTTGGGTGTGACCACACCAGACGCACGTATAGGTGACCACGTCACACCTGTTGAGATAGCACCAGAACTTAAAACTGACGTATCTAACATCGTGGCGACTTGTAGAAGTTGTGACAACACGAAGAGGACTCTAGAACAAGAAATCTATGGTACTGGTCAAAATAGAACCAAGCAAAACACTGACCTACGACTTTCCGTGGCAGCGTGGGCTGGTTTAATAGCCCGTAAAAAGGCGGACGTCGTTAAACCCCTCTAAAACGCCCGTAGCGCGATTTTAAATAAGGGGTGGTATGTTTACCCTATGTGGGGTATAAAATCGACCCCCGCCCCCTATATCGAGCCTAGGAGAGCCACGACAAGGTGTCTTCTCTTGTCACGCGCAACTTTTGAGGATTTTTAAAGGGTGTCATACCAATTTTGTGAAGCAAAAGTACTGGTGGACGAACTAAAATAAAGACGTTCTAAAAGGCCTCTAAAACGCCCGTAGAACGATTTTATGGCATGGGTGGTATATTAACCCTTAAACGGTATTAAAAACGACATACGACGCTATTATGGGGCTTTTAGGAGGCGATACTATTAATTAGGGATAAACGCCCTTTACCTATAAGAAGCACACCCCCACTATTCGGAAAGTGGGGGCATGCTATACCAAACGGAGAGGAGTAATGATGAGTGGTTAAGAATCCGTATTATCAGCAGAACAATGGGCGGTTACCAAGCGACCCTCCGAATTATTTAGGAACAGTGGCAAGGGAAGTTTGGCGCAAAATCATTCCGTTTTTAGAAAACACAAATAAAATTCAACGCATTGATACGTTCTTGGTTGAAACTTACTGTACGAATTATGAAATTTACAAAAAAGCCTATGAAGACATTAAAGAAAACGGTATTCAAACAGAAATAATAAAAGTCATTCAAGCACAAGGTAGCGGTGAGATTTTAGGCGAGCAGTCGATGGGATTTAAAAAGAATCCAGCAGTCGCCACAATGAAGGACGCTGTAGACACTTTAAATAAAATCGGTATTCAGCTTGGTTTGACACCAAAAGGACGTCAAGAGTTGATGGAAATTGCTGGCGAACAGTCAGACGAAGGCTCAATCAAAGATAAAATGAAAGAATTTTTTAAATAGAAAAGAGGTGAGGAAACATAGTTGAAATTGATTTAACCAAAACAAAAGATGTAATTGGTTCTTATCAAAGTATTGATTTTTCTTTTATCCGTAAGAAATACAAAGACGCTGGAACACGATATTGTTTTGATGTTCTGGATGGTAAGATTGTAGCTGGTTATAAGATTCAATTAGCATGTTTCCGTCACCTTCGAGATTTACAAAGACAAGGTCAAGATGATTTTCCTTATGTCTATTCAGTTGATGCATTTAACCGTTTCTTGAAATTCCTATCATTAGTACCAAACGTTGACGATTTAAGTCAAAAGTTAGAACCTATGGACTGGCAGCTATTTATTTTTAGTCAAATTTTTGCATGGTTTGACTTGGACAATGTTCCAAGGTTTTCAAACATCATCATTTCTATTGCTCGTTCACAAGGGAAGACGATGATAGCTGGTATCTGTCTGAATTTCTCTTATTTAATTGAAATTATTGGACAAAGTAACCAAGATTTTCTTGTTAGCTCGCTGACCTTCGACCAAACAATGAAACTATTTACTTATGTCAAATCAATGATGGCTAGAATCATCGAGAATGAACCGTTTAAGTCACTGGCAGAAGAAACACAAGTCCAATTATATTCACGAGAAATTAAGTCACTAGTGGATGCCAATGCCATTAATACCATGTCGTTTGAATCTGGGAAATTTGATAGTAAACACTTTAAATTGGCTGTGGCAGATGAAGTTGGTGAACTTAGAACAGATGAAGGTATTTCTAAAATCACATCTGGACAAGTTAACACAGAAGGCTCACGCTTTATTGAGATATCGACTTCTTACCAAACACCCGATGTTCCATTTCATCAAGAGCAAAAGAAACTGATTGAAATCATGGAACGTGATTTTGACCGTTCTGGTGATGACCAGCTTTGCTTGATTTGGTCGCAAGACAATTTGGAAGAAACATTTCAACCAGAAACATGGGCAAAAAGCAACCCACTGTTGAATCACCCAGATTTGAAAGACAGCCTTATGAAGGGTTTGCTTTCTGAACGTGATAAAAAAATGCTCATGGGTAAGCTTGCTGATTTTCAGGTTAAAAACATGAATTGTTGGTTACTTGCTGATAGCAATAGCTTTCTTGATTTAAGTGATATCGAAAATGCAGTCATTGATGAGTTTGATATACGTGGCAAGCGTGTATATGTCGGACTAGATGCTTCAATGTTCAGCGATAACACGGCTATTGGTTTTGTTTATCCATACGTTGGCGAAGATGGTAGCCAAAAATGGCATATTGAACAACACAGTTTTATCCCATGGCAACAAGCGGGCTCGTTAGAAGCAAAGATGGAACAAGACGGTGTTAACTATCGAGACTTGGAAGCCAAGGGCTACTGTACTATAACAAGCCACCCACAAGGGCTTATAAACCCAGAGGAAGTGTATCGCTGGTTTATTGATTATGTTGAAGATAATCAGCTTGATGTCGTTTTCTTCGGATATGACGCTATGGGAGTTTCAAAGATTATCAAGGCCTTGGAGTCTAACACGAGTTTCCCACTCATGCCAATAAGACAACGTACAAGTGAGCTAAAAGACCCTACAAAATTCCTTCAAACGCTATTTATCGAAGGCAATATCACTCGCTTGGATGATGAGATTATGCGTAAAGCCTTGATAAATGCAGTTATTAAAGAGGACAACATCGGTATCCAAGTAGACAAAATGAAGTCAACTTATAAGATTGACGTAGTCGATGCAATCATTGATGGTATGTATGACGCTATGTATGCGTTTGAAGATTATGCAATCACAAACAATCCAACATGGAAAGTAGAACACATGAGCCAAGAGGCAGTTTTAGAATGGTTAAAAAACCCAGAAAGTGGTCTATTAGAGGAGTATTAATATATGATTTTAAAGTTTTTTAAGGCAATTTGGGCTATTTTCGACATTTTGATGTTTATTTTAGCTGCAATTTCACTCAATATAACCACTTACCACCTTGGCTATGTATGGTTTGGCATTAGCATGACAATCACGTTCATACTAGCAGGGTTGGTTAGTGAACTAGCTTCGAAAAATAGCTAGAAAGGAGGTGATAACAAATGCCAATATTTAATTTAGCAACAGAAAGCCCACCAGATAATCAAGGTGGCTTCTTTGATATTTCTGATCCAGAGTTTTTAGCTACTTTGAATGGTAGTGAGTGGGTATCAGCTGAATCCGCTCTTAAAAACTCAGACTTGTTCTCTATTATCAATCAATTATCTAACGATCTTGCTACTGCTAAGCTAACAACTAGCCGAAAACAAATGCAAGGCATTGTGGATAATCCATCAAACAACGCTAACCGCTTTAATTTCTACCAGTCTATCTTTGCTCAAATGTTGTTGGGTGGGGAAGCCTTTGCATATCGATGGCGAAACGAAAATGGACGTGATATGAAGTGGGAGTATTTGAGACCGTCTCAAGTCTCATTTAATCGGTTAGATAATAAAGATGGAATTTACTACAACATCACTTTTGACGACCCACGCATTCCACCGAAACAGCACGTCCCGCAAGGCGATGTTTTACATTTTAAATTGCTTTCTGTAGATGGTGGTTTGACAAGCATAAGCCCGTTGATGGCTCTTAGTAGGGAATTAAATATTCAAAAAGCCAGCGATAAGTTGACACTCAATTCCCTTAAGAATGCCCTAAATGCCAATGGTATTTTGAAGATTAAAGGCGGTGGCTTGCTTGATTTTAAAACTAAACTCTCACGCTCACGGCAAGCGATGAAGCAAATGCAAGGCGGTCCGTTAGTGCTGGATGATTTAGAGGACTTCACACCGCTTGAAATTAAGTCGAACGTGTCTCAACTGCTTAAGCAAGCGGACTGGACAACTGGACAGTTTGCTAAGGTCTACGGTATCCCAGAGAATGTAGTTGGAGGTCAAGGAGACCAACAATCATCGCTGGAAATGAGTTTAGATCTCTATAACAAAGCAGTCTCACGCTATCTAAGACCGTTTATTAGTGAATTATCTCAAAAACTATCCTGCGATGTGGATGCAGATATTTTGCCGGCTGTTGACCCTACTGGCTCTAATAGTGTCAGTCGGATTAATAGCATGGTTAAAAGTGGCACACTCGCACAGAATCAAGGCTTGTATATTTTGCAACAAGCTGAAATTTTACCTAAAGAGTTGCCAGAAGGGGAAAACCCTAATAAGACCACATTGAAAGGAGGTGAGATAAATGGGGAAGATTGACATTAAAGGCTATATAGTAAGCAATGACGATAGGGAATTCTATGATTTCTATGGCATGACCAGTACCTATCCCAAGATGGTACAAGATGCCATTGCTAACGATGAAGATGAAGAAATTACGCTTAATATTGCTTCAAACGGCGGTGATGTGTTCGCAGCTAGTGAAATCTATACTATGCTTCGAGACAGTGGCAAGCGTATTGTAGTTAATATACAAGGCTTAGCAGCGTCTGCTGCTTCCGTCATATCAATGGCAGGCAATACCGTTCGCATTAGTCCAACGGCGCATATCATGATTCATAAAGCATCTAGCGGTTTCGTTGGGAACAGCGATGACATGGAACATCAATCAGTAGTATTGAATAGCATTGACGAGTCTATCGCTTTGGCTTACGAGATGAAAACTGGTCTTAAACAATCAGAATTATTAGAGCTTATGGCAAAAGAAACATGGCTTAATGCCAAAACTGCTGTTGATAAAGGCTTTGCAGATGAAATTATGTTCTTTGGTGACGATGAAGAACAAATCATGGTTACTAACGCTGTACATCAGATGCCAAGCAAATCAGCAATCAATAAATTTAAAAATATGATTGCTAAACCTAAAACCAATTCTTTGCGTGAGCAAAAATTGAAAATTTTACTTGAAAAATGAAAGGAAAATAATTAATGAAAACATCAAACGAATTGCATGACCTTTGGGTTGCTCAAGGCGACAAGGTCGAAAACTTGAATGAGAAACTTAACGTAGCTATGCTTGACGATTCAGTTACTGCTGAAGAGTTGCAAAAAATCAAAAATGAACGTGACACTGCCAAAATGAAACGTGATATGTTCAAAGAACAGTATACAGAGGCTCGTGCTAATGAAGTAGTTAATATGTCCGAAGAAGATAAAAAACCTTTGACTGAAAATGAAGAAGAAGTTAAAGCTAATTTTGTTAAAGACTTCAAAAACCTAGTCCGTGGTCGCTACCAAAACTTGCTTGACTCTAAAACAGACCATTCTGGTTCTGATGCAGGTTTGACTATTCCTCAAGATATTCGCACAGCTATCAATACATTGGTTCGTCAATACGATTCATTGCAAGAGTATGTAAATGTTGAGAACGTAACTACTCTTACTGGTTCACGTGTTTATGAAAAATGGACTGATATTACAGGTCTTGCTAATATTGATGATGAAGCAGGTAAAATTGCTGATATTGATGATCCAAAACTTTCTCTTATCAAATACACTATCAAGCGCTATGCTGGTATCTCAACAGTTACTAACAGCTTGCTTGCTGACTCTGCTGAAAATATCCTTGCATGGTTGTCTGGTTGGATTGCTAAAAAAGTTGTGGTTACTCGTAACAAGGCAATCTTGGGTGTTGTTGACAAACTCCCAACTAAACCAACATTGACTAAATGGGACGATATTATTGACCTTGAAGCTAAAGTTGACCCAGCAATCAAACAAACTTCATTCTTCTTGACTAACACTTCAGGCTTTACAGCTCTTAAAAAAGTCAAAAATGCTTTGGGTGACTACCTCATGGAACGTGATGTAAAATCACCAACTGGATATTCAATCAATGGTTTTGCAGTTAAAGAAATTTCTGACCGCTGGCTTCCTAACGCTTCATCAGGAGTTATGCCGCTTTACTTTGGTGACTTGAAACAAGCGGTAACATTGTTTGACCGTCAACAAATGTCATTGCTATCTACCAATATTGGTGGTGGTGCGTTTGAAACTGACACTACTAAAGTACGTGTTATTGACCGTTTTGATGTAGTAGCAACTGATACAGAAGCATTTGTGCCAGCATCATTTAAAGCTATTGCTGACCAAAAAGGTAACATTGGTTCAACAGCAGTCTAATTAGGAGGTAAGCTATGAGTGTATCTAAGGAAACTATCATGCAGACTCTGAATCTGGATGAGACAGACGACACGGCACTCATCCCAGCTTACATTGAATCAGCTCGACAGTACGTCGTTAATTCAGTCGGGGATGATCCAAAATTTTACAACCTCGACAGTGTGAGAGCTTTGTTTGATACGGCTGTAATAGCCCTAACAAGCTCATATTTCACGTATAGAGTGGCATTGACAGATACGGCAACATATCCTGTTAATCTAACGCTAAACAGCATAATCGGGCAGTTAAGGGGGCTGTACGCAACTTATAGCGAGGAAAGAGGTGACTAATGGCTAGAGTTAGATATTTACCCTCAGACTTTCGTTATAAAGCAGATTTTGGGACATATCAAAGCGCACCCAACAAATTCACTGGAGTGAGTGTGCCAAAGTTCGTGAAACAATTTACGCTTCATTACAAGCCACACACTAGAACGCTCAATCAAGAGTATTTGGCTCAACAAAATGGCGAAAGTGATACAATAGTTATCGTCATCCGCCACAATGCAAAAGTATTAGAAGGTCAAGTTGTCACTTTAAACGGCACTCAATATGACATCGTGCGTATCAGTGCAGACGAAAACTTTGGTTTTAACCACTACGACTTTCTGACACTTAGAAAGCACAAGAAAGTTGGGTGATAGCTTATGACAGGTCTTGACGAAGCGTTAGAGGGTTGGCTTAAAACAGTGGCTAGTATTGGTGATTTAACACCAGCGGAACAAGCAAAGATTACAACCGCTGGTGCTAAGGTGTTTAAAGAAGAGTTGGCAGAAGTTACTCGTCAGAAACACTACTCAAACAAGAAACATTTGAAGTATGGGCACATGGCTGACGGTTTATCTGTCCAATCCACAAACGTGGATGGTAGAAAAAATGGTGTGTCAACTGTGGGGTGGGTGAATAGGTACCACGCCCAAAACGCTAGACGATTAAATGACGGCACTAAGAAATATCGTGCTGATCATTTCGTCACTAATGTACAAAACGATAGCGCTGTCCAAACTAAGGTGCTATTGGCAGAAAAAGAGGAATATGAGAAACTTATCCGCAAGAAGGGAGGGGAGTAATTAAGTGTTAGCAACCGTAAAATTAAAAGAGTTAATTGAGGGTAAAGGATTTGGTGAAATAAGCGAAGTATATGCAAACAACTTACCTAAAGAGCTCGAAGATAACACCGATAAGACAATCGTGTTGCTCACCGAAAGCAACCCATCACTTGATTTAAGCGGAAATAATACCTTTTTCAAAAAAATAGATAGAGTAGAAGTACAGATTTTTTATAAACTCGATATTGATTTTGATATTGAAGCTTTCGAGATGGAATTGATAAAATTCTTAAAATCTGAACACTACTCAATAATAGATATAAGAGAACATAGCATAGACCCTGATACTTTACAGTTAACAGCGGTCTTTTTTGTTGCTTTCGATAGATTTATTTAACAAAAAAAGGAGAAAATATATATGGCAATTGTAGGTTTGAAATTAGTGAAACTTGCTTTGGTTGACCCAAAAACTCAACAAATTATTAAAGGTGTAGAAGGCCTTTCAACTGACGGTGTAATCGAAATCGATTCTAAAATGCTTGGTACTCGTACCGCTAACATCTCAAACTTGGAAGGACAAGCTACTAAAGTCCCAGGAAACAACGAAGTACAGGATGTTATGATTGGACCCGGTTCACCAACGGTTGCTTTTGAATTTAACAACCTTGATTTTGATATCAAACAAAAAATCCTTGGATTCAAATCGGATAAAAAAGGTGGATATGTGTACCAAGGTGAAAAACCACACGTTGCAGTATTGATTGAGTCACAAACGCTTGACCGTAAAAACTCAGTTTACTTTGGGTTTGCTAATGGGATCTTCCAAGAGTCAACACAGAACGTAGCTACAGATACAGACACCGCTCAAACCCGTCAAAACGACCACTTGACATATAACGCATTGTCAGCGACTGCATTTGGCGGTGAGCCAATCAAGAAATACTTCACGGGTTCATCAACTTTCGATAAAGCTAATATGTACAAAGAAGTTTTCGGTGGTTACACACTAACTTCTACAGCAGTTTAACACATCATAATTCGCAAAGAGGTCAGGCTTATGGCCTGGCCTCTATTTTTTTTAAAAAGGAGTAAGACCATAATGGAAATCAGAACTATTAAAATCCCAGAAATCAGTAAAAAACCATTCACAGTAACTACAAGCAACCGCAATGTATTGCGTATGCATGAGTATCAGTTAGCAGTACTTAAAATCAGTGACACAATTGAAGATGGCGACACACAAGAGCAGGCTCAAGGTAGTTACTCAATCCTTAAAGAAATGCTTGGCTTTATCCGTGCTGTTCTTAACTTGAATGATGAAGATTATGACAAGTTACTCGATTTGGAAAATAAACGTACACAAGAGATTGCTGAGAAATTAGTGGGCTATATGTATGGTTTGACAGATGAGCAACTTGAAAATGCAACTGGTGAAACTGACCCAAAAGAATAAAATCAAAAGGTGAACAAATTTTTGATTTAGAAAATGGCATAGAGAATTTGAAGCTCATCGCTAAGAGATCGATTCAAGGTTTTGGTTGGACGTTGGAACAGTATTACGACACTGATTATTATGAATTGATGAAAATCTTGAATGCAAAAGAGGAAGAGAATAGGATGGTAGACCCAACATCATTACTCTAATTTTTTAAGGAAAGGAGGGAATATAACATGGCGAAAATACAAGCTACCATGTCTACTGAAATAGCCTTAGACACGCTTCAGGCTGCTGACTCGATTAAACGATTAACTCAGTTAGTCAATAGTTCTACAAATGCTTGGAAGGCTCAAGAAAGTCAGATGCGAAGCGCTGGCGACTATTTAGGTGCTGCACAAGCCAAATATGACGGTTTGAGTAACACCATCCAGAACCAACAGCAAAAGATTGAGAAACTGAAACAAGAACAGTCTCAACTTAAAGGGAGCACCGTCGAAGTCGCCGAACAGTACCTTAAGTACCAACAACAAATCGACCAAGCTACTACACGCTTAGCTGCGTTGGAAAATCAACAACGTCAAGCTAAGCAAAGCCTTGATTATCATAAGTCTGGTTTGGCAGAGCTTCAAAAGGAATATAAAGCCCAAAACGAGGCATCTGATACCTACATCAAGCGTTTAAAGGCAGAGGGCAAGGAAGACGAAGCTAGACAGGAACAGCTCAAGCAATACAAGGGTTCAATCGCTAACCTAAACAAGCAGTATGAGACCCAAAAAGAAATGCTTGAGCGTATCGCTACTCAAGCAGGAAAGACTAGCGATGAATACCGTAAGCAAAAGCAACGCTTAGATGAGACAGCTACTAGCTTGGCTCATGCTCGTAATGCTGCTGATAGATTGAATGACGAGATTGAACAAAGTCAACGTTCTAGCACGTTCATCGGACACTTGAAAGAAAGCTTTCACCGTTTGGGGAATGAAGTCGACGATACTGAACAAAAGACCTCACGTTTAAAAGGTATCTTTGGGGCTACGTTTACAGCTAATCTTATCAGCAACGGTTTCCAAAATGCGTTGGGAGCTATCAAGGGTAAATTTGACGAAATTGCCCAATCCAGTTCCGAATACGTTAAATACCAACAAACCATGAACGCCACTTGGTTGACCTTAACGGGTAATGCTGAAGAAGGTAAGAAGATGGTCGATATGACCAACCAAATGGCACAAGCAGCGGCTAACTCAACCGAAATGGTTGATGGTATGAACCAAAAATTCTATGCAGTCACTCACAACATCGACTTAACTAAACAGCAAACACAAGCTATCTTGACTTTGCAAGACGCTTTTGGGCAAACCGATGCAGCAGTTGAAAACTTTAGTGTGCAATGGTCACAAATGATTGCGAACGGCAAGGTTTCAGGTCAAGACATGTTGTCAATTATCAACGTCTTCCCAGAAATGAAGCAAGCTATTAAAGACGTTGCAGCTGAACAGCTTGGTATTGCGAACATGACAACTGAACAGTTTGCCAAACTGCAAAGCGAAGGCAAGATTACGTCAGATATGGCTATCGAGGCTCTGCTTCGAACGAAAGACAAATACAAAGATGCAACCGAGAACTTCGCAGGCACTATCGGCGGTATGGAGCGTACCCTCAATAGTCGTATGCCAGCGATTATCGCAGCTTTCCGCGACCCAATTGATAAAATGAAAAACCCATTTTTAGGTAAGGTTAGTGAATGGGTAGCTGACAAGAGCACGGAAGACAAGTTTAAAAAACTTGGTGAACACAGTGCTAAAGGCTTGGAAACTATCTCCAACGCTTTCGCAAAAGTCTTTAATATGGGCGATGGCACAGATAAGCTCAATTCATTCATGGACAAGATGATTGAATGGGTTGATAAAACGAGTGATAAAATTGCTCAAAATGCTCCTAAAATCGCTAGCTTCTTTACCGAACTCAAAAAAGGTTTGGGTTACATCATAGAAATTGGCAAGGCTTTTGGTGAAGGTGTTTGGGAGGCGACTAAAGGCATTGTTGAAGGTATCGCTGGAGCTTTTAAAACGCTGAATGGCAACAGTAAGAAATCAAAAGAACCTATCAAGGGCGTTTCGGATGCTTTAGGTGAAATCGCTAAGCACAAAGAGGCTATCCAGACCATCGGTAAATTATTCGTTGGTTACTTTGCATCAAAAGCAGTTTTAAATACCTCAAAATCACTTTTCGGAACGATAACAGATGGTATTTCAAACGTCAAAAAAGCTGGTAGTAAGGTCAATGGCGCTTTAAATTGGGTTATGGGCGTTCGTGGAGAAGACGCAGTAAATAATAAACTTGGTGGCATTAAGAAGATTGGTAGAGGAACTAAATCAGCTTTTAAATGGACTGCTTCTGTAGCAACTAAAACTGCTAAATTAGCTTTAACGGGATTACTAAACACTGCTAAATTTGTAGGTAACGGTATTAAACTTGCATTTAATTTTTCTAAAGCAAATCCACTGATTTTAATTGCTACAGCTGTAATCGGTATATCTACTGCTCTCTACGAACTTTACAAACACAATAAGAAATTCAAGAAATTTGTTGATGATTTAGCAAAGAACGCAAAAAAAGCATTTGACAACATTGTCAAATGGTTTAAGGATATTCCTAAAAATCTTAGCAAGACTTGGGAAAACATCAAAGACGGCGCTAAAAGCGGCATGAAAAATCTTGGTTCTGCTATCACCGGTAAACTTTCTGACATCGGTAAAGAGTGGAAGAAAGGCTGGAAGAATTCCAAAGACTATCTATCAGACCGCTGGGATGATATGAAAGGCAATACTAAGGAAAGTATTAAACGTCTTGGGTCTTCTATCAAAGATAAGCATGATGAAATCCACGACAGATGGTCTAAGACTTGGAACAAATCAAAAGATTTCCTATCAGACCGCTGGGATGACATGAATGCTGACGCTAAGAAGAAATTCGGCAAGGATTTAAAAGGTTTACTCTTTAGTAATCTAGACGCTATCGGAAGCAAATTTCAAGACATCTGGAATGGTATTCGCAATGGCTTCAGTGACATGTGGAACGGTTTGAAAGATTTGGCTGGTAACGGTATTAATGCGGTCATCAAAATTCCGAACGATGGTATCGACGGCATCAACGGCTTAATCCACGACTTCGGTGGTCCGAAGAACGCAATCGGTAAAATCCCTAAAGTTAAATTTGCGGATGGTACAGGTCTATTCAGCTCATACCGAAACCCAATTACTAGACCGACACTTGCTACACTAAACGATGGTAATGATAGCCCTGAGACTAACAACCAAGAGATGGTAATATTGCCAAACGGTAAATCATTCTTGCCACAAGGTCGCAATGTTGAATACCTCTTGCCAGCTGGTTCGGAAGTTATCAATGCCAGTGAATTGGCTATGCTCATGGGTGTTGAACGTGGAGCTTATGCTAA